>Ga0325401_1005520_pt1 | contig 12126 bp, 6 predicted proteins | sample PopdelMetagenome_FD_205666 | JGI IMG/M metagenome (GOLD analysis project Ga0325401, IMG submission 205666) | Populus deltoides microbial communities from Bellville, Georgia, United States - Xylem-PdKOR-R2 | ecosystem: Host-associated > Plants > Phyllosphere > Stem > Wood/Secondary xylem | place...
TTGGAATATTGACCAATACCCTTTGTCGTATTTGCGTTGAAAACCGGGTATTCTAAATGCGAGATTGATATATTTTTTTATAATAAAAAAAATACAGACCTTAAAATAAATATGCTAGAAAATCATCAATCTCTCTCTCTTTCTTTTTTTGGAAAAAAAAAGGTGAAACCAGTAGATCCAGCCAGGTCACAAAAAGCTCAACTACTATTCAAGTGAATTATAATTCACTTGAACAGTAAACATAAAAGGCATGCACAGTAGCTATGTAATTAAAATGCAAAGTGAGGAGAATGCATGGAAACTTACCTGGCGCTGAAACGGGCGAAGGGATGGTGCTGCAGTTTCTTGCACACAACCGGTCATCACTGATTCTGAAGATAACGACGAATGCTGGTAACTGGTGTTGGTCTCTGTCTTTCTCGTCTTGCCGATGCTTTCTCTGGAGACGACAAAGACGATGATGAAGGTGTGATGTGCCGACGGAATGGATGTTCTTCCCTCTGTGTTTTCTTGCTCTTTCTCTATTTTCCTGTGGGCTACTGCTTTGGCTAATACCTATGGAAGAAAACATTGCATCACTGGAGGAGAAGAAATTGGAGACGAAAATGAAGGGACGAAGGCGATGGCGAGGGCGTGCTGGTTGGTCCCTCTATGTTTTCTTCTGTTTGTCTTCTTTCCTTCTGCTCATCCCTATTGTGTTCTTCTTCGCCCATTTATTTCTCTGGTTTTCTTTCCCGTGCTTTCCGCCTTATCTCTACTGAGAAGAAATGGTTACTGCTGCTGTGGGGCTCAGTAGAGGCCGGTCTGGGGCTACGTTGACAGAGAGGGCTTCTTCAAGTGCAGAGGAAGAAATGGTCGAGAGAGGGGAATGGCCAGGAGGGGGACTGGTTTTGGGTGCTCTCTCTTTCTCTCGTTCTTGTCAGAAGGAAATGGAAATGAGTGGGCTGTCGGGAAGAGTGACATGAGGAAATAGGGGAGGTGGTTTTAAAGGGGTTCTCTGGTTTTGCAAAGGAAGAATGGAGATGGGGGACTAACAGATAGGGGAGCTACTGCGTTTTGGAGGAGAGATAGCGATGATGGAACGGCTAAGAGGGGAATGAGGGTTCTAGTGAAAGGGAGAGGGGACAGTGTCTGGCCAGAGAGAGATCCTTAGTTTCTTAAAATGGAGGGGCTGCTTCGTTGTTTTTATTTTTAAAAGATGAGTAGTGGCTACGGCTTCTTTGCTAAAGAAATAAGGTTAGGGTTTTTCTGTGTTTCCTCCAATTTTTGTTTGTCTCTCTGTCCCCTGTAAATTTTTCTCCTCCCCCGTACATATGGATGTAGGTTCACTTATATAGAAAATCCCTATACGTACTATTTAAGAAAATATTGCAATAATTATTATAGAGATTATCTTCTATAATCAGCACCAACAAATCCTATATATATAGTATTTTTTATTGTAGTGATTATTTTCCATAACCAACACAAATCAAATCATATATCTATGATATTTTATATTGCAGTAATTATATATGATTCAATAATTATCTCCTTGACATATTGCTTCCTTAATATTAGCCCTGATGTTCTATGTTATCGCCACATGTAAACTTTTATTTTTTTTATTTTTTATTTTTTTGAAAATTTATTAAAATATGGGTCAAAAATTAGATAGCATTAATGTATACAAGGTCTTTCAATGACATATCATATTTTCATCTCATTAATGATCTGTAAGGGATATTTTTTCTTCATTAATGATATGTAAGGGGTTTTTATCCCTCATTAATATTATTAGAAGAAAATGACTCTCTGGTCTCTCCACTCCATCAAAACGATAAGGTTCGGGGATTATAAATACTTTCTGAACCACCAACGTAAAGGATTCACTTTTTTCTACTCTCCAAGCATTCATACCGTAATCTTTAGAACATTTATCATACCAAAGCAAGAACAACCATTCTTGTTCTTGAAGTTTAAAGTTCTTTCTTTCATTTATTACAATTCCCATTTAAAGTTATTGACTTTATTATCAGAAGATTCCTAAATCCAACCGAAAGAGACTATTTTGCAGGTACCAAGACTTCTACCATCAATTATGTACTTTATGGGCTATAAAGAGAGAAATATGAATATGAACATTTGATCAACCACTATCTAAACAACAAATAATATAATTCCTGAGCATATCAAATTTTAAGACATCATCATGATGCAAACTCAAATGTATTCTATTGTCGAAAAGTTAAAAGAAATTGCTTTAGATGTACGAGTCTTATTTGGCTATGAAAGTTTGTATTTCTTAGTGCAAAGTATAAGGAAGGTGTTAGAAACATAGTAAATGAAAAATAATCTAAATTTTCTATTTCAAATTTTAGTAGAAAAACTAGGAATTAAAAAAATCAGTAGATTGAATGTTGACTAATTTTATTTGGTAAAAGAATTATGAGTCTCTCATCATATTAAAAGAAGATAAATGGCCTTGGGAAAAATATTCTAGCTCCAAAATAAAAAAAATATATATTATTCATTGGAACAATGTAAAGATGATTTTTCTCCTCCACTTAAAAAAATTGATATTATCTATAAAAGATATTGAAGTCTTTTCATAGGATTCATTTGTCATTGCTAAATTAATCGAGGACAAACAAGTCTTTTATCATCTTCATTGCATAGTGAAACAACCAAAATAATCTTTAAAGCAAAAAAAATAACATAAATGGGCATTTTTTTTAATTTTTACAATGTTTTTTTCATTATTATAATGTCAGTTGAGGGGCAATTTAATATTTTACTAAATATAAAAAATAATAAATAATTAAAATGCATAGTGAAAATAACAAAAATGTCTTTAATAGCAAAAATTCTAACCCATGAGTCAATGAGGTTTCTGGTCTTTTCACAATGGTTTTTTTTATTAATTTAACTTAAGTGCAAATTAGTATTTGACTAAATATAAAAATAATAAATAACCAAAAGATAAGTGCATCAAACACACTCTTCGACATATGGGAGGCGTATGTGCCCTTTAGGTGAAGCACGTGATGCTTCCCCACGTCCAAAAATGCCCTCATATTATGCCATGAAAGTGCCCCACATCCTCTTCTTGGTGTAGGGGCGCATTTCTATGATGGCGGTCTAGTTTATCACTGGTAGGTCCTTTTTTTTTCTCTTTCCTCCCCTGAAAAGTACGGTTTGATCCTTTTTGTTATTGGTAGTCAACTTCAGCACAATATAAGTTTTATTTATTTTCAATTTCATCCATTAATTTCAATTTGACATTTATTATTTTTTCAAGTTGGTCCTTATTCTTTTGATTTTTAATATTTTCATTGACTCTTTTATAAAAATTTTATTGGTTTTCAATTCCATTCTTCAATTCAAATTTATGGTATTATGTTTTTCAATCTGATCCTCATTGTTTTGATTTTTATTTTTTCTTGGCCTTTTTGTAATAGTTTAGTTTATTTTTAATTTTATCCTTCAATCCAGATTTATGGTACATTATTTTTATCAATTTGGTCCTCATTCTTTTTATATTTTTTTGTTAAAGTGAATTTTTTTTTCAATTTCACCCTTTAATAAAAACATATTTTTATTTTTATGTCAATTTTGATTTCATTCTTTTGATTTTTTTTATTCTTTTGCTAAATTGATTCATGTTTTCAATTTTAATTCTTATTTTTTTAATTGCTATTTTTTTATTTTTTATATAATTAAAATTATTTTTGGGGAATTAGGATTCATCGTTTTTCCAGATAGGGTGCTTATGATATAATGACTCAAGTTATAAGTTTGAAAAGTTAATCCAAGTAGATATTTAAAAAAAAAAACTTTATAATTCTTAATATTTTTTATTTTATTATTCACATCTCGACTACTTGATTAAAAAATATTAGTTACATGCCCCGCGCGATGCCGCGGGTCAATTATTTTTTGCATTTTAAAAATAGCCAAGATCTAAAAGTGTTAGGGTTTTTTTTTGCAAAGTTATACCAAAGAGTCTCAGGTTTAGTTGCAACGCCTGACTCAAGAGTAATGTTTATAATATTAATAATAACATTAAACTTGGGTTAACCCTTAGCATAAAAGTGTCTGGACTGCAATACCAGACCCAATAGCATTGAAAGTGGGTCTGGCTGCAAGGTCGTGTCATAAAAGTGTAATAATTAAATAGATTCGTTAAAACAAAAAAAAAAACCAACAGGAAGAAAAAAACTAATAAAAAAAGAAAAAAATATATGAATTAATTGGGTTAACCCTTCAAATCAGGTTAACCCGTCATACCTTGAATTTGCATCGTGAAAGTTTGATAATTAAAAAAAAAAACAAATTAATGGGCTAACCCATAATTAACTAGGTTAACTCGTCAAACCAGGTTAACCTGTCAAACCCGGAATCCGTGTAATGAAAGTTTGATAACTAAATAGAAAAAAATTTAACATTAACAATTTAAATTAAAAGAAAAAAATTAATTAAAAAGAAAAAAATAAAAGGCATCAGCCTTTTCACTGTGGATTGCACTGTGCAGTCCACAGTCAAAGGCATAAAAAAAACTAAAGGCATCAGCCGAGAACTACTTACAAAAAAACTTTAACATTAATAAACTAAATTAATTAAATAAAATTAATTAAAAATAAAAAATAAAATAAAAAAACCTCTAAGAAGAAAAAAAACTAAATAGAAAGAAATTTAACATTAAAAAACTAAACTAAACGAAAAAAATACTTAAAAAGAAAAAAAGCAAAAAAAAAATTCAGGTTAACTCGTCAAACCAAGCTAACCCGTTAAACCCGGGATCTGTGTCATGAATGTCTGGTAACTAAATAAAAAAAAAAGTGAACATTAACAAACTGAACTAAAAAAAATTAATTAAAAAGAAAAAAAATCTGGATTAACTCGTCAAACCATGTTAACTTGTTAAACCCAGTATTTGTGTCATGAAAGTCTGATGACTAAATGAAAAAAATCAACATTAACAAACTAAGTTAAACAAAAATATTTATGAAAATAATAAAAAAAATTGACGGGTCAACCTAGAATTAATTGGGTTCACCCGTGAAACCAGGTTAACCCGTGAAACTCGGGATACGTGTAATGAAAGTCTAATAACTAAATAGAAAGAAATTTAACATTAACAAACTAAACTAAACAAAAAAAATTAATTAAAAAAACAAAGAAAGAAGCAAAAAAAATCCCAAAAAGCATAAAAAACAGCTAAAAAAACTTAGACAACTTGAAAAATAATAAAAATAAAAGGCCTAAGGAATAAGTGTTTTACTGTGGACTGCACTGTGCAGTCCATAGTAAAACACTGATTCCTTTTAGCTATTTATGAAAGTTTGATAACTGAATAGGAAAAAAAATTACGAGTTAACCCAGAATTAGCTGGGTAACCCGTCAAATCTGGAATCCGTGTCATGAAAGTTTGATAACTAAATAGAAAAAATTTAACATTAACAAACTAAATTAAATGAAAAAATTAATTAAAAAGAAAAACCAGAAAAAAATCCGGGTTAACCCGTCAAACCCGGAACCCGTGTCATGAAAATTTGATAAGTAAATAGAAACAAATTTAACATTAACAAAAAAAAATTCATTAAAAAAACAAAGAAAGAAATAGCTTAAAAAAACAAAGTAAAAAGCAAAAAAAAAAAAAAACAACTCAGCGTTTCACTTTGAACTGCACTTGAAAAAATAATTAATTAAAAAGTAAACCAGAAAAAAAAAATCTGGGATAACCAGTCAAACCCGGAACCCGTGTCATGAAAATTTGATAAATAAATAGAAAAAAATTAAACATTAATAAAAAAATTAAACTAAAAAAATTATTAAAAAAAACAACTTAAAAAAATAAAACAAAACAGCTTAAAAAAAGTAAAAAAAAAAAAAAAAAGGGGAAAGCAGCTGCTCAGCGTTTTACTGTGGACTGCACTGTGCAGTCCACAGTAAAAGACTGAGCGCTTTTAGTATATTTCTAACTAGTTACATTCCCGCGCAATGTCGCGGGTCAATTACTTTTTGCATTTCATAAAAAGCTAAGATCTAAAAGTATTAGATTTTTTTACAAAGTTATACCCAATAGTCTGAGGTTTAGTTGCAATGCCTATTCCAAGAGTAATATTTATAATATTAATAATAACATTAAACTTGCATGACCTAAATTTAAGTGGGTTTGACTGCAATACCAGACCTAATAGCATTGGACGTGGGTCTAGCTGCAAAGTCGTGTCATAAATGTGTGATAATTAAATAGATTAGTTAAAAAGAAAAAACAAAAAAAAACCAACAGGAAAATAAAAACTAATGAAGAAAAAGAAAAAAAAATATGAATTAACTGGGTTAACCCTTCAAACCATATTAACCTGTTATACCTTAAATTCGTATCGTGAAAGTTTGATAATTAAAAAGGAAAAAAAACAAACTAATGGGTTACCCAGAATTAACTAGGCTAACTCATCAAACCAGGTTGACCTGTCAAACCCGAAATCCTTGTCATGAAAGTTTGATAACTAAATAGAAAAAAAAAATTAACATTAACAATTTAAATTAAACAAAAAAATTAATTAAAAACAAAAAAACAAAAGGATGAGCCTTTTCACTGTGGACTGCACTGTGCAGTCCACAGTCAAATGCATAAAAACAACAAAAAAGGAAAAAGAAAAACTAAAGGCATCAGCCGAGAACTACTAAGAAAAAAATTTAATATTAATAAACTAAATTAATTAAATAAAATTATTTAAAAATAAAAAATAAAAGAAAAAAACCTCTAAGAAGAAAAAAAAATTAAATAGAAAGAAATTTAACATTAACAAACTAAACTAAACAAAAAAAATAATTAAAAAGAAAAAAAAAGCAAAAAAAAAATTCTGGGTTAACTTGTCAAACCAGGTTAACCCATTAAACCCGGGATCCGTGTCATGAATGTTTGGTAACTAAATAAAAAAAAAGTGAACATTAACAAAATAAACTAAACGAAAAAAATTAATCAAAAAAATTTTAAAAAATCCGGGTTAACTCGTCAAACCATATTAACCTGGTAAACCTAGGATCTGTGTCATAAAAGTCTGATAATTAAATAAAAAAATTTAACATTAACAAACTAAATTAATGAAAAAAATTATGAAAATAAAAAACAAAAAAAAATTGACGGGTCAACCCAGAATTAACTGGGTTCACCCGTGAAACCAAGTTAACCCGTGAAACTCGAGATATGTGTCATGAAATTCTGATAATTAAATAGAAAAAAATTTAACATTAACAAACTAAACTAAATACAAAAATTAATTAAAAAGAAAAAAAGCAAAAAAATATATTTCTGGGTTAACTTGTCAAATCAGGTTAACCTGTTAAATCCGGAAAACGTGTCATGAAAGTCTGATAACTAAATAAAAAAATTTAACATTAATAAACCAAATTAAACAAAAAACTTTTGTTAGAAGAAAAAAAATAAAGAAAGAAGCAAAAAAAATCCCAAAAGGCATAAAAAACAGCTAAAAAAATAAGACAACTTTAAAAAAACCAAAAACGGATCATTGTTTTACTGTGGACTGCACTGTGCAGTCCACAGTAAAACACTGATCCGTTTTAGTATATGTTACAATTAATTAAAAAGAAAAGAAAAAAAATCGGGTTAACTCGTCAAATCAGGTTAACTCGTCAAACCCGGGATTTGTGTTATGAAAATTTAATAACTAAATAAAAAAATTAACATTAACAAACTAAATTAAACAAAAAAAATTCATTAAAAGAAAAATACACAAAGAAAAAGCAAAAAAAAACCCATAAAGGCAATAGAAAATAAAAAAAAAAGAACAAAAAAATAAAAATAGAAAGAAATGAGAAAAAAATAAAAAAAAAGAAGAAGACAAAAAAATACAAAAAAAAGAATTACTCAACATTGTACTATGACTTTAGTGAAACACGGAATAATTTTAATTTTTTTTTAATTCGAAGTTGGCTTCTACGGTCCACGACTAAAGGAAGAATCCAGAGCTGGTGCCCGGTTCCTCGGAGCTTCAGAACTTCCATAAACCGTTCGCTTGTCTGAGCAACGCGTTGAGTATGAGGTTGGTGACACCACGAGACGGTTTCTTTCTTTGTCCCTAGAAAAAAAGATCCCAATCGGTACTGGTTAGGTAGTCTCACGGCACGGCTCCCAGGAAGAGAAAGTTCAGACAAATTCCCAATTGGTTGATCCATGGTAGTAGTTCAGACAATTGGTTGGCTCTTTTCTAATTACTAGAATTACATGTTTCTCATGCTTACGCATATGACAATTACAAGTAATAGTAATTAAAGGAAGAAAGTCAGTTGCCTTGACCAGTAATATTGAATTTTTTTCCTGGTGTGCAAGAAGATTCAAATATGAGACTAGCAAGAGACGGAGATGACAGAAAAAGCAGTGCCGTGAAGTTTGCGCATTATGCTCGCAAGAATTATTTTTTATCAAATAACCAATAATACTTTAGCAGCAGGCTTGGCAGCTTGCCTTGAAATATATTCAAATACTTGGGACAGCAACCTCGACCATCTTCACCGTCGATCATGTTTTTTTTTGTTTAATGGATGCCAACATAATCATTTTTATGTTTTTTATTCCTTCTTTTTAGTGGATTAAAGAAAGCATGGTAAGTTTTCTCCATGCAATTGACAGCTTCAGAGGAAGCCGCGAAGGAGAATGCTAAAAAATCTAGAGCTCAAAGGTCACTGAAACTGCATCAACATACTGTATAATTAAGGAAGGTAGATTCATCCACAAATCGCAGTTTATTAGATGTTTATATATTTATTAATTTTAAGATCTATAAAGCGTACAAGCTGACTCAAATATTTATTATAATAAAAAAAAGGAGGTAAATTGACCTCTGGTTTAGCTATGATTCTGAAAATAACTCCATTTTGTTATTCGAGATTGATTGTTGATTCTGGCAACAGGGGGAGGGAGAGTTTTTGCAGTCTTTAATTTAAACATTGGATTCTTCCTGCTTAATTAATTTGCATTAAAAGACTTCCCAAACCCAAATAAAATTAAGTCGGCAATTTCAAAGCACAATGTTAGGTTCCTTCACGTAACTACGTTCTCTTTTATCTATTTCCTTAACGCTAGGTGAGCTGTCCTTTTCTTTTCTCACCATAAATGTATTCAGGGTGCCAAGAAGTCAAGAATTTGGAGTCTTTTCCGGTTTAAAGATTTTATCACATCCAGTCTAAAATCAAGGTTCTGAATTTATCAAGTAAATCTAAGATGATATTATTTTATTTTTTTATTTAGATTTATATTTTAAAAAATAAAAAATAAAACCACGTCATTTTAGATAAAAAAAAAATCAAAGAGTTGAGTATTCACCTGATCGGGTCGGTCAAGTTTATTAAGTCAATCAATTACGATCGATGCTTCAAATAGTCTGATGAAAGGAGGCGTCGATAGGAAAAGATTCAAGTTCAAATGTTATATGGACTTCGAGGTCCTCTATCAGTTTATAGATGACACCAACATTTGTGAATTGTGTAAAACGACCTAGACTTTAGAATACGTTCCAAATACCTTGCACCACAGCTTCTCTGAGATCACTCGTCACCTTACCATGGCTTCTTTTGCTATCCTTCTTTTTCTCATCCTTCCCCTTCAACTCGATTTATCCATGGCGATAGTAACTCCGAGCTCATCACTGACCACTAATGGAAATACGTGGCTTTCACCATCAGGGGATTTTGCTTTTGGTTTTCGTCAACTGGGCAATTCAAACCTTTTCTTGCTCGCCGTTTGGTTCGACATAATTCCAGCTAGGACCATTGTTTGGCATTCCAATGGAAACAACCCACTTCCAAGAGGATCAAAAGTTGAGCTGACATCTAGCAATCTTGTGTTGACGAATCCTAAAGGTCTAATAATATGGCAGGCAAATCCAGCTACCCCTGCAATCTCTGCTGCCATGCTTGACACAGGGAACTTTGTGCTTAAAGGTAACGATTCTAGTACGTACATTTGGGAGACTTTCAAGAATCCTACAGACACTATCTTGCCAACCCAAACATTGGATTTGGGCAGCAAGCTGTTTTCTAGATTAACAGAAACCAACTACTCAAAGGGAAGGTTTGAGCTCAACTTCTCGAATGGCAGTCTCGAGCTCCATCCTATTGCTTGGCCTAGTGAATTTCAATATGAGCATTATTATAGCAGTAATACATATAATGCAGATCCTTATGAGTCTGGCTATCAGTTGGTTTTCAATGAATCGGCAAACGTTTACATAGTTAAACTGAATGGAGAAATTGCTCAGTTTCCTGACTGGAATCGTATGAATTATACTGGTGATAACTATTACCGAGCAACTTTGGGATTTGATGGAGTCTTCACTCAATATTCTCATCCAAAGAATTCTACAAATAACCAAGGTTGGTGGCCAGTGCAATCCATTCCCTTAGACATGTGCACGGCTATATTTAATGATATTGGTAGTGGTCCTTGTGGTTTCAATAGCTACTGCTCAATTCAAGAAAATAGGAAGCCCACTTGTGACTGTCCTCCTGGATATGTTTTCCTGGATCCAAACAACAGACTTGGCGGATGCAAACCAACTTTTCCACAAGGGTGTGGACTAGATGATGGACGGGGAGACCCAGAAGAGTTATACGAAATTAGGCAGTTTGATAATGTAAATTGGCCATTGAATGATTATGAAACGTTATCACCATACAACCAGACGCAATGTGAAAAGTCTTGCTTATATGATTGTTCATGTGCTGTTGCCATTTTTGATGGTCGTCAATGTTGGAAGAAGAGGCTGCCTCTCTCCAATGGAAGATACATGCGCACGGGTTTTGCAAAGATTCTCTTCAAAGTAAGGAAAGAAGTTCCTCCTTCTGGTTATTGCAACGTTGGCAGTGATAAAGAGAAACCGGTTCTACTAGGTGCCCTTCTGGGTAGTTCTGCATTTCTCAACGTGATTTTGCTGCTTGTTACTTTTCTAATTCTGTTCAGAAGGCGCGAGAGAAAAGTGAAGAAGGCAGGGCCAGATTCAAGCATTTATTTTTCAACTTTGCGTTCCTTCACTTACAAGGAACTTGAAGAAGCAACTGATGGATTTATGGAAGAGCTTGGCAGGGGTTCCTTTGGCATAGTCTATAAAGGCTTCATGAGATCAAGTTCAGGAAACGCCATTGCGGTCAAGAAGTTGGACAAGTTGGCTCAAGAAAGGGAAAGGGAATTCAGGACTGAAGTGAGTGCAATTGGGAAGACTCATCACAAGAATCTAGTCCGGTTGCTTGGATACTGCGATGAAGGGTCTCATCGGCTTTTGATATACGAGTTCATGAGCAATGGCACTTTAGCAAACTTCCTCTTTACACTTCCAAGACCTGATTGGCATCAGAGAGTCAAGATCGCATTGGGGGTTGCAAGAGGGCTTCTCTACTTGCATGAGGAATGTGAGTTCCCAATCATCCACTGTGATATTAAGCCTCAAAACATACTTCTAGATGACTCTTTCTCTGCAAGAATATCTGACTTCGGATTGGCAAAACTGTTACTCTCAAATCAAACACGGACTCGTACGATGATCAGAGGAACACGAGGCTATGTGGCCCCTGAATGGTTCAAGAATGTGCCTGTAACTGCTAAAGTGGATGTCTACAGTTTTGGTGTGCTGTTACTAGAGATCATTTGCTGCAGAAGGAGCGTCGTAATGGACCTTGAAGAAGGAGAAGAAGAAAGAGCAATACTTACAGACTGGGCTTATGATTGCTATATCGGAGGGAGAATCTATCATTTGGTGGATAACGACAAGGTGGCAATGGATGACAAAGAGAGGCTGAAAAAGTGGGTAGAGGTATCAATGTGGTGTATTCAAGAAGAACCTTCAAAGAGACCTACAATGAAGATGGTACTGGAAATGTTAGAAGGTTTTTTAGATGTTCCTCCGCTACAATCTCCTTTTCCCCTCAGCTCAAGTGGTGAACCGATCAGAATCTAAGTCAATGGCGCGTCCATTTCTTTCTTACTTTTCATGTGAACGAACATATGCTGTACTAGCTACTAAGCAATTTGTTTGGGAAAAAAACTCGTAGTATGGGCAAGGATCCGATGCCTCGCCGTTCGGATCTGGTGATCGAAAAGATGTTGAGCAGATTATCCATGGAAAA
>Ga0325401_1005521_pt1 | contig 12126 bp, 1 predicted proteins | sample PopdelMetagenome_FD_205666 | JGI IMG/M metagenome (GOLD analysis project Ga0325401, IMG submission 205666) | Populus deltoides microbial communities from Bellville, Georgia, United States - Xylem-PdKOR-R2 | ecosystem: Host-associated > Plants > Phyllosphere > Stem > Wood/Secondary xylem | place...
ACAAGTTTAGGATTAAACCACACCAAATACAATTCTAGAGAGCTATAACAAAGACGAAGAAGTTTGTTAAATGAAGTCATAATGAGCATTTTAAGAGACTTTCTAGGTATGTGCAATTATTAAAATAATATAATTCAAGTTCTGATGTGTATTTAGAGTTTGACCTTAATTTCAATTCGGGTGTTATTCACCATGAAACTTACAATGAGTTTATGTTTGTTTAAAAACTATAAAGAAGGCCTTTGTTAATGAAAGTAGGTCATTTATTGAAACTCATGGATACCATGTTAAATGTCCATATGGAGGTGTTCTATTCTTGGCAATGGATTGGATGCCAATAATAAACTATATCTTATTGTATATGTTATTATTGATGCTGAAAACAATAATACATGGTGATGATTCTTGTATGCTTTATATGGATTCATCAATATTGGAGTACATTAGAGGCCATTTTATATCATAATAAGCAAAAGGTATATTATCCTTTATATTTTGTTATGCAAAACTCTTGCATTTATTTCTATGTTTTTCCTCTAATTATTAATATTTTCTTTTACTTTTTTTAGAGTCTACTACAAGTTATTGCCGAGATGTTTCTAGGAGCAACACAGGGGTACTCTGCAAGGTATGTTTATTACAATCTAAAGAATAAATGGTTTCATGGTTTGAAATTGAAAATTGGATTTTGGAAAAGCTTATACGAATCTTTATTACAATAATTATTTAAAGTATATCATAGATGTCGATAATGCAATTTTAATTGGTTGAATACATCCCTGCCGACATTTGGGCTAGGAATTTATTTAATGATGAAGTTAAGGTTAAAAATATTACTAACAATTTGGCTAAGTCATTCAACAATTCGGTTAAGAAATATAGGAGTATGACAATTGCAATATTACCAAAGAAGATTAGGTTGAAACTTATGTCTAGTTTTCATGATACATTTGCTCTGATTGCAATTTGGAAAACACATACCACACCTTATGTTAGGAAGTTGTTGGATAAGTCTATTGGTAATTCTAGACATATGGGAATGATTCTAGCAAGTTTCAATGAATATCAAGTTTTTGAAGGTCACACTAGAATTTTTATTGATTTGGAGAAGAAAATAATACTCATGCAATGAATGGTTAAAGACAAGTATTTCATACAAATATATGATTCTTTATGTGCATCATAAGAGAATTGATTTAAAAGATTTATATCATGCATATTACACTCTTGAACACTTAGGAAGACATATAATGAGGTGGTGCAATCATTACCAGAAGCTGGCCAGGATCTTAAGAAAGGAGATGTCATTATTGTACCTTTAAACCTTAAAAACAAGTGTGGGTAGACTAAGAAAAAACAAATGAAGGGAATAAAGAGACGATAAATCTAGTACTATAAAGAAAAAGGTCTTCCACACTTAGGTGCAACATATACAAGTAATATGGACATAGTTCTAGGAGATTTCAAAGAGATAGTTCTGTAAAAATTAGAGGATCAAGTGTTACAAGATGATTTAGAGGTGTTGGAAAAGGTTTCAGTGGTGATGGTAGTTCAACTAGTGTTGGCAGGGGTTCTAGTGGTGCTGACAAATGATCAAAAGGTTATATAGGTGGAAGAGCTGGTTAAGGTGTTGAGAGAGTTAAAAGAGATAGTTAGAGAATTGTTGATTCATCCTTCTTTCAACCCTCGATACAAATATAGGTGAGTCTCTTAAATATGCATGATGTTTCTCTTAGTTTAATTATTATTCAATTACTAATCAATGTTCTTTAAGATTGCATATTAGTGTTGGTACTTCATCCTCTCAACACTCAATCCAAACTATTATGTTAATTGAAGGATGTAAAAAAACCATTATATGAATTATATTTCAACTATATAAAGCTAGTGAGAATGAAAAATCAAAGGTTGTCCTCCATTTTCTTTGTATTTAAGGTATGGCATGTTAGTTTGGATTGATAATTTTTTTATATATACTTATTTTTTTTTCAATTTCAGTCTTCGATGTTGGGTTTATTAAATATTGATTTTATTTAAAAAATTTCTATATGTTTTCTATTAGGATGTTTGAATTGAAGATTAGAGTCACAAATTTGTCATACTTAGGTTAGGGATTTTTTATTATTTCTCTATTTTTTCATTGTTGTCATTTAGTATTAAGATCACAAAATTTTCTTTTGTTTTAGAACATGTTGGCAACGCTTTAACATCATATTTTTAGATTATGAAATAAATTGATTTGCCACGAAGAATTGCAGACCATGTATATAGTATATAGTATGAACTGTGAGTAAGTTGTCCGAAATGAATTACGGTACAGTTTGCTCCACTGCTATGGAGTTTTACCACTGCTTGTGCTATACAAAGTGATGGAATAGTCCATTCTTTTCTTTGATAACGACATATAGCAATTCGAGTGGCCCCATGATTGTGACTAGAGGCATCGTATAATTTCTAATTAGATGGGAAGGAAGAAGCCAAACAATGCAGCTGTAGTTTATGCCACCACTCCATGCTTAAACATTTGAGCAAGGGTACGTCTTCTGTTTCAAGAATTCATTCTACAAACAATGAGGTTAAACCGTGAAAACACACACGGTAAAGTTTGCATTTTTAAACTTTGACTTTGACCACTAACCTTCGTTGTGTTTCTAGGCATTTTAGACTGAAAATGGCAGAAGAAGGAGAAAAGATCTTCCAGACAAACCACTGAAGTTTTTAGTAGGATGAAGATTGGGATAAGTTGGAATGAATAGTGAAGATTGCACTGCGAGCTAGCTCAACCATGTGGACGGACCAAACTCAACCAACCACTAGGCATTGACACATAAGAGGCAGCCCAGCAAAATTCTCAAACGACAGTGTTTTTTATGAAAGGAACTAGTCAATCCAATTAGCCTAGTTCAAAATCTAAATTAATTTTCTTATCCCATGTTGGTTATTTAAGAAAAATAAGGTAGAATAGAGAGTTATTTTAGGAGTTTTAAATTTCTATTTTAGTTATCATAGGCTTGGACTACCTCGACAGAAAATTTTAATCTCCTTTCATTCTAGCTAGTTCTTGTAATTTTCAGTTTCTAATTCAATCAATAATAGCTTCTTTTCCTTAAATTTTAATTTCTGGGAATTGTTACATTTTGATTTTAAACCCTTCTGTAAGCTTGTAACCATAGTTATTAAACCCGGACCGGCTTGGCGGGTCAACCCAGGAACTAGTTGACCCGGTGGCTGGACCAGTTCAGGTTAGGAGAAAGACCGATAAATGCAAAAAATCGACAAGACCCGATCAACCCGGCAGGTCGACCCATGACCCGGGCAAACCCGGACGAGACCCGGTGTTTGTAATGCATAAACTGTCATTTGTGAAATCAAAACTCAATCCATGAACACCAATCAACCTATAATTTAAATCCCGCAAAAACTAACAGATCTGAGTTAAAATCAGGAACAAAACACAGAAAATTTAAATAACGAGCTCTACAAGTTACTACTGACTCAAGGGAAGAGCGGGAGAGAGGAGAAGGAGGGAAATGAAGGCAAGGAGAGGAAGTGATCGAGTAGTGGTTGTTGAGGACATGATCGCCAGTAAAGGTGGGATCTAATGGAGAGAGTGGTTTTTTTTCCTTTCAGATAGAGAGAGATCGGGGGGGGGGAGTGAAGATTGAAAGAGACTTGAAGAGACAGGGAGTGAAGATTGAAGAGACAGTAATAGTCTAAGCTACGTTTTTATTTCAATCCATTAAAATAATTATTTTAGTTTTTTACTCAAAAAAATTATAAATGCATAAATTTTATTTTACAGTTTATAATAATAAGAAATAAAGTAAACAGAAGAGTTTTTTCACTTTTAATGTAAAAAAGTTATGTTTTTTTAAATATAAAATAAATTTTTTTTAGTTTAAATACTTGAATTTAAAAAAATAACATAGTATATTTTTTTTAATGTGTGATTTGAAACCCTTACATAAATATACTCTATGTTTACAAGAAAAAAGTTATGTTTTTTTAATATGGGATAAAAAAAAATTTGGTTTAAATACTTCAACTTAAAAGCATAACATAATATCTTTTCAATGTGTGATAAAAAACTTTTTAAAATATTCTTTTAAACTTTATTATTTACAACATGTATAGCATATATTCACATTAATTTTTTTTAATTTTTTCATATGAAATATTAAAATTTTAATTTTTTTAATTTTTTCAGGTTGACCCGGGTCGACCCGAGTTGACCCATAAACCCCGGGACCCGGTCCCTTGACCGGGTCAACCCCGGGCCGGGTTTTATAACTATGCTTGTAAGCAGCTTCTGTTAATGAGCTTTGCCCTTGGATGTTTTGCAATTTCCTGCCATTTTAATTAAAGAATTAAAAAAACACTTTTTGCTTTCGCCCTATCTCAGATCACTATCTTCCTGAAATCCAAAGAATCCAACACATTTGCTTGAATTTCTTCACCACCAATGAACCAAAATCTCGATGTCCAGCTAGTACCTCTAAACTGCATGCTTTAGAGGTTGTGATGGTTCCATTTTTCGAGAGAAATAGGGAAGAGGAAGGGAATTGGCTTCTGCGAATGACAAGGTGAGCTTTTCTTGGGCTTGAATGATAAGGGAAGGAGTAGTTGGGCTAGGAGTAGGGGGCTAGGGTTAGCGTCCGCTTAGATAGTGTTTCTAAGGTGTGAAAGAGTGGGAGGTTGTTATGAAGAAGAAAGAAACAATTTGAACTGATATTTTCTTAACATTTTAACAGCAGATACTGATGGAATGATCATAAATTTTTAATTTGTAATGGTACAAATAAAAAGTTATACTTGAATTTTAGCCCTTGCATGAAAATTGAGAGCAGTGACTACGAAATTAATCTCATAGTTCCCTAGCAATCCTGAACTGCCTCAAAATTCCAATTACGTAATCTTAACTTTGGAGCTGTCAGCTGAGTGAAGGTGCTTGTTTGTGCTATGAGCAAGTCAACTCACTTTGAACTACGAGCATCATGTAATAAAGTTGTTCCACTGCTATATAGGTTTTGCTATTGGCACTGCTTGATCCATGCTTGCCAAAGCAAAGTAATGGTATCCTCAATTCTATCTCTTTGATGACGACATTTAGCAATTTTTCAGGCATGAGGCATCTTCTAAACGCCTGTTAAGTGATAACGTAACTCATGGATGAAGCCGAACACTGCAACTTTCTTAAACACTTGAACAAGTTGCATATATTGTTTCTTTCTTTTCATATATTGTTTGCCCAACCATGGATTGCTGATACTTACTCTACTTAAGAAGATTCTGCAAACTGAATTTCTGTGTTTGGTATTCTCGTCCAAGAACTCCAAAACCCAAAGCATCATTAGTGATGATTAATTGTATTCTTTGCAAGTTGCTCTACCTCGTCCTGGTGGTTGTCTAAGAGGAAAAAAAATTAAGGTGCTCTTGGAAAGCATTAAGATTTTCTTTATTCACGTACCCTTTGTTTTTTTCTTTCCAGAAATCCCGGTGCCAAGGGCTTTTAGGTCTCTTAAAAGCAAAAGAAAAAAAACACGGTTTGAGGCAGAGCTTGAGAGGGTCATAACGATATGAAAATGGATAAGATGGGGATAGAAGATTCTGAACTCTTAGAACACATTGTCTCTGATGATGATCATGACCTTCCTCATTAATATTCTGTTGTTCAATCGTGCGTGGCTCAAAGTTTGTAGTTTCTTCAAACGCAAATGGTCTGCATGAGATGTATTATGCTTGTCTAGTGAAATGCTAATTGACTGAGCAAAAGAAATCGCAAGCAAAACAACGAAAGTAAGAGTACAAAAGGAGAATCTGGAATGGAAAAGTTAAGAGGTTGCATGTGAATGGCTCAGTTTGCTTGACCAATCAACCATTTTAATTTTATGGTGGTGGGACTGGAGAGTCTTGTCTCCATCCCAATGATGTGTGTTCCACTAAAAGAGGTGTCAATTAATTAGGACCACCACTATTAGCACTCAACCCTATTTCAAATGCCTCTGAGATAAAACAAAACCAAGTCCTTCCAAAACTAGACTAGGTATATATATATATATATATATATATATATATATATATACCTAGTCTAGTTTTGGAAGGACTTGGTTTTGTTTTATCTCAGAGGCATTTGAAATAGGGTTGAGTGCTAATAGTGGTGGTCCTAATTAATTGACACCTCTTTTAGTGGAACACACATCATTGGGATGGAGACAAGACTCTCCAGTCCCACCACCATAAAATTAAAATGGTTGATTGGTCAAGCAAACTGAGCCATTCACATGCAACCTCTTAACTTTTCCATTCCAGATTCTCCTTTTGTACTCTTACTTTCGTTGTTTTGCTTGCGATTTCTTTTGCTCAGTCAATTAGCATTTCACTAGACAAGCATAATACATCTCATGCAGACCATTTGCGTTTGAAGAAACTACAAACTTTGAGCCACGCACGATTGAACAACAGAATATTAATGAGGAAGGTCATGATCATCATCAGAGACAATGTGTTCTAAGAGTTCAGAATCTTCTATCCCCATCTTATCCATTTTCATATCGTTATGACCCTCTCAAGCTCTGCCTCAAACCGTGTTTTTTTTCTTTTGCTTTTAAGAGACCTAAAAGCCCTTGGCACCGGGATTTCTGGAAAGAAAAAAACAAAGGGTACGTGAATAAAGAAAATCTTAATGCTTTCCAAGAGCACCTTAATTTTTTTTCCTCTTAGACAACCACCAGGACGAGGTAGAGCAACTTGCAAAGAATACAATTAATCATCACTAATGATGCTTTGGGTTTTGGAGTTCTTGGACGAGAATACCAAACACAGAAATTCAGTTTGCAGAATCTTCTTAAGTAGAGTAAGTATCAGCAATCCATGGTTGGGCAAACAATATATGAAAAGAAAGAAACAATATATGCAACTTGTTCAAGTGTTTAAGAAAGTTGCAGTGTTCGGCTTCATCCATGAGTTACGTTATCACTTAACAGGCGTTTAGAAGATGCCTCATGCCTGAAAAATTGCTAAATGTCGTCATCAAAGAGATAGAATTGAGGATACCATTACTTTGCTTTGGCAAGCATGGATCAAGCAGTGCCAATAGCAAAACCTATATAGCAGTGGAACAACTTTATTACATGATGCTCGTAGTTCAAAGTGAGTTGACTTGCTCATAGCACAAACAAGCACCTTCACTCAGCTGACAGCTCCAAAGTTAAGATTACGTAATTGGAATTTTGAGGCAGTTCAGGATTGCTAGGGAACTATGAGATTAATTTCGTAGTCACTGCTCTCAATTTTCATGCAAGGGCTAAAATTCAAGTATAACTTTTTATTTGTACCATTACAAATTAAAAATTTATGATCATTCCATCAGTATCTGCTGTTAAAATGTTAAGAAAATATCAGTTCAAATTGTTTCTTTCTTCTTCATAACAACCTCCCACTCTTTCACACCTTAGAAACACTATCTAAGCGGACGCTAACCCTAGCCCCCTACTCCTAGCCCAACTACTCCTTCCCTTATCATTCAAGCCCAAGAAAAGCTCACCTTGTCATTCGCAGAAGCCAATTCCCTTCCTCTTCCCTATTTCTCTCGAAAAATGGAACCATCACAACCTCTAAAGCATGCAGTTTAGAGGTACTAGCTGGACATCGAGATTTTGGTTCATTGGTGGTGAAGAAATTCAAGCAAATGTGTTGGATTCTTTGGATTTCAGGAAGATAGTGATCTGAGATAGGGCGAAAGCAAAAAGTGTTTTTTTAATTCTTTAATTAAAATGGCAGGAAATTGCAAAACATCCAAGGGCAAAGCTCATTAACAGAAGCTGCTTACAAGCATAGTTATAAAACCCGGCCCGGGGTTGACCCGGTCAAGGGACCGGGTCCCGGGGTTTATGGGTCAACTCGGGTCGACCCGGGTCAACCTGAAAAAATTAAAAAAATTAAAATTTTAATATTTCATATGAAAAAATTAAAAAAAATTAATGTGAATATATGCTATACATGTTGTAAATAATAAAGTTTAAAAGAATATTTTAAAAAGTTTTTTATCACACATTGAAAAGATATTATGTTATGCTTTTAAGTTGAAGTATTTAAACCAAATTTTTTTTTATCCCATATTAAAAAAACATAACTTTTTTCTTGTAAACATAGAGTATATTTATGTAAGGGTTTCAAATCACACATTAAAAAAAATATACTATGTTATTTTTTTAAATTCAAGTATTTAAACTAAAAAAAATTTATTTTATATTTAAAAAAACATAACTTTTTTACATTAAAAGTGAAAAAACTCTTCTGTTTACTTTATTTCTTATTATTATAAACTGTAAAATAAAATTTATGCATTTATAATTTTTTTGAGTAAAAAACTAAAATAATTATTTTAATGGATTGAAATAAAAACGTAGCTTAGACTATTACTGTCTCTTCAATCTTCACTCCCTGTCTCTTCAAGTCTCTTTCAATCTTCACTCCCCCCCCCCGATCTCTCTCTATCTGAAAGGAAAAAAAACCACTCTCTCCATTAGATCCCACCTTTACTGGCGATCATGTCCTCAACAACCACTACTCGATCACTTCCTCTCCTTGCCTTCATTTCCCTCCTTCTCCTCTCTCCCGCTCTTCCCTTGAGTCAGTAGTAACTTGTAGAGCTCGTTATTTAAATTTTCTGTGTTTTGTTCCTGATTTTAACTCAGATCTGTTAGTTTTTGCGGGATTTAAATTATAGGTTGATTGGTGTTCATGGATTGAGTTTTGATTTCACAAATGACAGTTTATGCATTACAAACACCGGGTCTCGTCCGGGTTTGCCCGGGTCATGGGTCGACCTGCCGGGTTGATCGGGTCTTGTCGATTTTTTGCATTTATCGGTCTTTCTCCTAACCTGAACTGGTCCAGCCACCGGGTCAACTAGTTCCTGGGTTGACCCGCCAAGCCGGTCCGGGTTTAATAACTATGGTTACAAGCTTACAGAAGGGTTTAAAATCAAAATGTAACAATTCCCAGAAATTAAAATTTAAGGAAAAGAAGCTATTATTGATTGAATTAGAAACTGAAAATTACAAGAACTAGCTAGAATGAAAGGAGATTAAAATTTTCTGTCGAGGTAGTCCAAGCCTATGATAACTAAAATAGAAATTTAAAACTCCTAAAATAACTCTCTATTCTACCTTATTTTTCTTAAATAACCAACATGGGATAAGAAAATTAATTTAGATTTTGAACTAGGCTAATTGGATTGACTAGTTCCTTTCATAAAAAACACTGTCGTTTGAGAATTTTGCTGGGCTGCCTCTTATGTGTCAATGCCTAGTGGTTGGTTGAGTTTGGTCCGTCCACATGGTTGAGCTAGCTCGCAGTGCAATCTTCACTATTCATTCCAACTTATCCCAATCTTCATCCTACTAAAAACTTCAGTGGTTTGTCTGGAAGATCTTTTCTCCTTCTTCTGCCATTTTCAGTCTAAAATGCCTAGAAACACAACGAAGGTTAGTGGTCAAAGTCAAAGTTTAAAAATGCAAACTTTACCGTGTGTGTTTTCACGGTTTAACCTCATTGTTTGTAGAATGAATTCTTGAAACAGAAGACGTACCCTTGCTCAAATGTTTAAGCATGGAGTGGTGGCATAAACTACAGCTGCATTGTTTGGCTTCTTCCTTCCCATCTAATTAGAAATTATACGATGCCTCTAGTCACAATCATGGGGCCACTCGAATTGCTATATGTCGTTATCAAAGAAAAGAATGGACTATTCCATCACTTTGTATAGCACAAGCAGTGGTAAAACTCCATAGCAGTGGAGCAAACTGTACCGTAATTCATTTCGGACAACTTACTCACAGTTCATACTATATACTATATACATGGTCTGCAATTCTTCGTGGCAAATCAATTTATTTCATAATCTAAAAATATGATGTTAAAGCGTTGCCAACATGTTCTAAAACAAAAGAAAATTTTGTGATCTTAATACTAAATGACAACAATGAAAAAATAGAGAAATAATAAAAAATCCCTAACCTAAGTATGACAAATTTGTGACTCTAATCTTCAATTCAAACATCCTAATAGAAAACATATAGAAATTTTTTAAATAAAATCAATATTTAATAAACCCAACATCGAAGACTGAAATTGAAAAAAAAATAAGTATATATAAAAAAATTATCAATCCAAACTAACATGCCATACCTTAAATACAAAGAAAATGGAGGACAACCTTTGATTTTTCATTCTCACTAGCTTTATATAGTTGAAATATAATTCATATAATGGTTTTTTTACATCCTTCAATTAACATAATAGTTTGGATTGAGTGTTGAGAGGATGAAGTACCAACACTAATATGCAATCTTAAAGAACATTGATTAGTAATTGAATAATAATTAAACTAAGAGAAACATCATGCATATTTAAGAGACTCACCTATATTTGTATCGAGGGTTGAAAGAAGGATGAATCAACAATTCTCTAACTATCTCTTTTAACTCTCTCAACACCTTAACCAGCTCTTCCACCTATATAACCTTTTGATCATTTGTCAGCACCACTAGAACCCCTGCCAACACTAGTTGAACTACCATCACCACTGAAACCTTTTCCAACACCTCTAAATCATCTTGTAACACTTGATCCTCTAATTTTTACAGAACTATCTCTTTGAAATCTCCTAGAACTATGTCCATATTACTTGTATATGTTGCACCTAAGTGTGGAAGACCTTTTTCTTTATAGTACTAGATTTATCGTCTCTTTATTCCCTTCATTTGTTTTTTCTTAGTCTACCCACACTTGTTTTTAAGGTTTAAAGGTACAATAATGACATCTCCTTTCTTAAGATCCTGGCCAGCTTCTGGTAATGATTGCACCACCTCATTATATGTCTTCCTAAGTGTTCAAGAGTGTAATATGCATGATATAAATCTTTTAAATCAATTCTCTTATGATGCACATAAAGAATCATATATTTGTATGAAATACTTGTCTTTAACCATTCATTGCATGAGTATTATTTTCTTCTCCAAATCAATAAAAATTCTAGTGTGACCTTCAAAAACTTGATATTCATTGAAACTTGCTAGAATCATTCCCATATGTCTAGAATTACCAATAGACTTATCCAACAACTTCCTAACATAAGGTGTGGTATGTGTTTTCCAAATTGCAATCAGAGCAAATGTATCATGAAAACTAGACATAAGTTTCAACCTAATCTTCTTTGGTAATATTGCAATTGTCATACTCCTATATTTCTTAACCGAATTGTTGAATGACTTAGCCAAATTGTTAGTAATATTTTTAACCTTAACTTCATCATTAAATAAATTCCTAGCCCAAATGTCGGCAGGGATGTATTCAACCAATTAAAATTGCATTATCGACATCTATGATATACTTTAAATAATTATTGTAATAAAGATTCGTATAAGCTTTTCCAAAATCCAATTTTCAATTTCAAACCATGAAACCATTTATTCTTTAGATTGTAATAAACATACCTTGCAGAGTACCCCTGTGTTGCTCCTAGAAACATCTCGGCAATAACTTGTAGTAGACTCTAAAAAAAGTAAAAGAAAATATTAATAATTAGAGGAAAAACATAGAAATAAATGCAAGAGTTTTGCATAACAAAATATAAAGGATAATATACCTTTTGCTTATTATGATATAAAATGGCCTCTAATGTACTCCAATATTGATGAATCCATATAAAGCATACAAGAATCATCACCATGTATTATTGTTTTCAGCATCAATAATAACATATACAATAAGATATAGTTTATTATTGGCATCCAATCCATTGCCAAGAATAGAACACCTCCATATGGACATTTAACATGGTATCCATGAGTTTCAATAAATGACCTACTTTCATTAACAAAGGCCTTCTTTATAGTTTTTAAACAAACATAAACTCATTGTAAGTTTCATGGTGAATAACACCCGAATTGAAATTAAGGTCAAACTCTAAATACACATCAGAACTTGAATTATATTATTTTAATAATTGCACATACCTAGAAAGTCTCTTAAAATGCTCATTATGACTTCATTTAACAAACTTCTTCGTCTTTGTTATAGCTCTCTAGAATTGTATTTGGTGTGGTTTAATCCTAAACTTGT
>Ga0325401_1005523_pt1 | contig 12126 bp, 10 predicted proteins | sample PopdelMetagenome_FD_205666 | JGI IMG/M metagenome (GOLD analysis project Ga0325401, IMG submission 205666) | Populus deltoides microbial communities from Bellville, Georgia, United States - Xylem-PdKOR-R2 | ecosystem: Host-associated > Plants > Phyllosphere > Stem > Wood/Secondary xylem | place...
CCATACCTAGCTTTTTCATGGCTGCAATAGCCGCTACCATTACGCCGCGGCCGGTAGCTTCTACGCGGCCTAGTGAGCCACCTAGCACCAAAGGCTTACCCGTCACGACGGCGGGCGAAGTCATGCCAGTTGTTTTGGAAAATTCGTCCATCAGCCACGCCATTTCGCGCGGACCTGTGCCCATGTCAGGGGCCGGAATGTCGCGGTCGGGACCGAAGACGTCTTTCATAGCTAGCGTGTAGCCGCGCGTGAGGCGCTCAATTTCGCCGGGGCTCATGGTGCTCGGGTCGCAGATGATGCCTCCTTTGGCACCGCCATACGGGATATCAACTACAGCGCATTTCCACGTCATCCAGGCGGCAAGAGCCTTTACCTCGTCGAGGTTTACGTGCATATCGTAACGAATACCGCCTTTCGAAGGACCTAGGATGGTGTTGTGCACCACCCGGTAACCCTCAAACACACGCCGTTGGCCGTTGTCCATCGTCACGGGGATGTTAACGATGATTTGCTTATCGGGCGCTTTCAGAACGTTATAGGTCTCGTCATCGAGCCCCAGAATCTCAGCCGCGACATTGAAGCGCGACATCATCGATTCGAGGGGATTTTCGCGGTCCACGAGCGGGGCCGGTTCTTTATACACAGTGCTAACAGGCGGCATGTGAATAGGGAATTATGGGTGGGGGTGGAAAAAAGGGAGCTGTAAATACGGGGTGGAAGCTACAGCCCTAAAAAGTTGACGCAAAAGTAGCAGCTCTTCTGCATACGTTTAAGACAACGCAACGGCTGCAAATCTCGTGCAATCGTTGTGCAACTTGAGCGCAAGTGCCGTTTTGACGCCACAAACCACGCACGGCACGGTGAACAGAGTATGAGCAGCAGCGTGTTAGCTAAATAATAATTGTAGCACTACCAGCACGGGTACCACAAACAAAAATGCATCGAAACGGTCGAGGAGGCCGCCGTGGCCGGGCATGATACGCCCAGAGTCTTTCACGTCGACGCTGCGCTTGAGCATCGATTCGGCTAGGTCGCCGAGTACGCCGAATACGGCCACGACGCCCGCGGCAACCAAGCGCGTAGCAAGCGACATTTCGGGTAGCAGATACCCTAGGCTCCAGCCGACAAGCAACGTCAGCAGCGTCCCGCCCACCCAACCTTCCCAGGTTTTGCCCGGTGAAATCTTGGGAGCTAGCTTATGCTTGCCAAAGGTTTTACCTGCCGCATACGCACCAATATCAGCCGTCCAGACGAGCAGCAGCAAAGCTAGGATGCGGCGGTAATCATAACCATCCCCGTTGAATGCTAGCACGTTAAGCAGACTCATCGGAACACTCACGTAAAGCAACCCGAGTAACGCTACTCCAACATTAGCAAAAGGGGAAAAAGCTTGATTTGGCCGTGGCCAAGCGAACATCTCACGTAGGATGAGCAATGTTGGTAGAAGCATTCCTACAGTCAGAAGGATGCTCCGAGCCGCTGGTACAATATCTATCCATCTAGTTATGTAACTAGGCTGCGCAATGATTATATATAATCCACCAAAAATCAACGCACTCAGCCCACCACCGACCAGCGCCGCCGGCTTGTAGCCGGCCTTGCGCATCATGCGGTAGAACTCCCACAGCATCCGCATTTGCACCAGTCCGAAGAACAGAGCAAACGTCCAGGCGCTGTACCAGATGCAGCCGAGTAGCACAGCGGCGCCAATCACGCCGAATAGTAGGCGCTGGCCTAGGTTCGACATGGGTTTCTTGCCGGTGGGAGGCGCCGGCGTGGCTTCGGAGGAAACGGGGGAGCTAGACAAGGGAGAGAAGGTATAATGCACTACTTACTACTTAATGGCCAGCCTCCTCGCGGCTGCCATCGATGCCGGCCCGGCCGAGCGTGCGCCCCATAGGCGGCACGTAGGAGTCTGGCGTAGCTACGACAGCACCGCCGCTGCTGAGCGTGTGCATTTCGGCGGGGCTTCGGGTTTCGGAAGGGGTGGGGGCCGCCAGCCAGCGGTGCAAGCCCCGCAACAATAAAGCCGTAAGCAGCACCGAAGCTAGCATCAGAGGCCAGGGCAAGCTCTCGTTAGAGTCGGGATTTAGCGTAGAGGCCGTGACGGTATGACGCTGGTATAAGTACAGAAATATCAGTTGGAAAGCATTTTGGGTGAAATGGGCTGCAACGGGCACCAAGATATTGCCGCTCCACTCGTACAAGTACCCGAGTAGCACACCCAGCACCAAGCGCGGCACGAAGCCAAAAAACTGGAAGTGAATAGCGCTGAAAATAGTGGCAGCCACCCAAATACCTAGGTGCCGCGACCCAAACCACTGCACCAAGTTGCGCTGAATAACACCCCGAAACACCAATTCTTCGCTGATGGCTGGTACCACCGCAATAACCAGTAAACCAATTAAGAAGCGAGGAAAAGACGAGAATTGCGTCAGGTACTTCGTCAGCTCTTGCGCCTTGTCTTCCATAGCACGCGCACTGGCCTCGAGATCCTTCAAGAAAGCAGGAAAATGTGCCTTTGCATTCCACTCAATCAGCCCCGACATGAAGGGAATGGTACCTAGGATCAATAGCCCGGCTACCAGCAACCACCAGAGGGGCACGGGTCGCCGCGGGGCAAAATATTGCGGAATGCTGTTGCCCGTCACGATGGCTAGCGCCAACGCTGAGCATCCAAAGCCCATAAAGAGCAGCAGCCCCTGCGACAACATGGTAAAGGCCCACCCTTGCTCGTAGGCCGCGGGGTTCTGCGTGACGTTGCCGAGCTCTAGGGCCCCTAGCCCGAACGCCAAGTGCCCAATGACCATGATAAAGAAGCCGGCAATGCAGAAGGCGCCTAGCATAATGCCCACCAGCAAAATAAGATTTACCAGCGGATGCAAACGGCTGGACACGAAACCCTTCATAGAAGTAGGAGCTAGGAGTTAGGAGCCAGGAGAAGAGAAATGGGAACAGCAACACGAGCAAGGGAACAAAAGTCACCGGTAGTGCCTTTTACTCTCTTTTCCCGTGTGTGCTTCTAGCTCCTAACTCCCGGCTTCTAGCTACTCAATATTACGTCGTAAATTTGCGTAAAATCCTGTAATCGTCTTTCCTGTGGTACACATCCGCGACCTAGCTCTGCCCGATTTCCCGCTTTTGCTCGCCCCAATGGAGGACGTGTCGGATCCGCCGTTCCGGGCAGTGTGCAAGGCCAACGGTGCTGACCTGATGTACACCGAGTTTATTTCTTCGGAAGGCTTGATTCGCGACGCGGCCAAAAGCAAGAAAAAGCTCGATGTATTTGACTACGAGCGACCCATTGGCATTCAGCTGTTTGGCTCCGACGTAGACACCATGGGCGAATGTGCCCGCATCAGTACGGAAGCCGGCCCCGACCTCATCGACATCAATTATGGCTGCCCCGTGAAGCAGGTCGCTTGCCGCGGGGCCGGTGCTGCCTTGCTGCGCGACATTCCGAAGATGGTGGAAATGACCGCCGCCGTAGTCCGCAACACCCCCCTGCCCGTGACGGTAAAAACCCGCCTAGGTTGGGACGATACGACCCGAAACGTGGAAGAAGTTGCTGAGCGTTTGCAGGACGTTGGTATCGAAGCCCTTACGGTGCACGGCCGCACTCGCGTGCAGATGTACAAAGGTGACGCCGACTGGCGCCTCATTGCCAAGATCAAAGAAAACCCACGCATCAAGATTCCTATCTTCGGCAACGGCGACATCGATTCGCCTCAGAAGGCCCTTGAATATAAGAATCGCTACGGCGTGGATGGCGTCATGATTGGCCGCGCCAGTATCGGATATCCCTGGATTTTCCGCGAGGTGAAGCACTACGTGGCTACCGGCGAGCTAATGGCGCCGCCTACCGTAGAGGAGCGCGTGGCCATGTGCCGCATGCACTTCGAAAAAAGCTTAGAGTGGAAAGGTCAGCGCGCTGGCATCTTTGAAATGCGCCGCCACTACGCTCAATATTTCCGCGGCTTGGAAGGTGCTAAGCAATGGCGCACTCGTTTGGTAGATGCCGAGCAACCCGATATCATCCGCGAGATTCTGGAAGAAATCATTGCCGCCGAGCCCGCTATGGTGGGGTAATAAACTTTGGTAAAAATTGTCTGTCCTGCTGGTGCGGGAGGAGCCTGATGCCAGTTGAGCTAGCTTTAACTGCATTAAGGCCCTCCCGCATTAGCAGGACGGTCTATTTATTGGCGCAGCATTTCTAGTAGAAGCGAAGTAAGCAAATGAGGCACTCGCAAGAAGCTTTTCGCCAACTTGCCGCCCGAACGGTCGTCTTCCGTTGTTCACTACTGCTTTGGCTTCTACGTCTACTGCTCCGGCTTCGGCTTCCTCCCCTACCTCGCCTAGCTCCCCCACTATCCCGCCCTCGGCTTGGGGCTTATTGCTGCTACTTGCTAGCATTTGGGGCACTTCTTTCATCCTGATGAAGAAGGGCTTGGTCGTTTTCTCACCCTTGGAGCTAGGTGCCACACGCGTGACCGTAGCTGCGCTGCTGCTCCTGCCCTTCGCGCTCCGGCATGTGCGCCACGTAGAGCGTAGTCGCATTAAGTGGCTGTTGCTGAGCGGAGTAGTAGGCACACTTATCCCAGCCTTTCTGTTTGCCTACGCCGAAACCAAGCTCGCCTCGGGCCTGGCGGGTGTGCTCAATGCCCTTACGGCCGTATTCACTTTGGTGGTAGGCGCCTTCTTCTTCGGGCAGCAGCTCACGGGCCTGCGGGTACTGGGTATAGGGCTAGGTTTGGTGGGCACCATCGTGCTGATGCTGCTCGGAGGGAGCGGCGGAGAAGCGACGCCCGCGGGGGAGGGCAACGCCTGGTACGGTCTCTACATCGTAGCGGCTACCGTTGGCTACGGAGTGAGCGTCAACGTGATAAAGCACCATTTGCACGGCATTCCACCGGTGGCCGTCACGGCGCTTTTGCTGCTGTTCATTGGCGGACCGGCGGTGATTTTTCTGCTATTGGGCACCCACTTTTTGCACAAGCTCGCTACCGTGCCCGGCGCCTGGACGGCTTTCGGCTACATTGCTCTACTAGCGACGATGAGCACAGCCGTGGCAATGGTGTTGTTTAACAAGCTCATCCATCAATCGACGGCGTTGTTTGCGTCGTCCAATACCTATCTGGTCCCGATTGTGGCCCTAGGTTGGGGTTTGCTAGACGGTGAAGTCATCAACGGCTGGCACCTGCTCGGCATGGCTATTATTTTGCTCAGTGTGTTCATCATCCACCGGGCGAAGTAGGGTTGGGTTGGCGTCGCGCAAAAATCAACATACCAGATTAGTCCGTTGACTTACTAAAAGACTTACGTTCACTACCTTTTACCGCTTACCCACGCAATAGATACCCATTTTTAGGCTGTTTTTCCGTCAGCTATTATCTATTGTGTTTGGTTGTATGTGGTTTTCTATTGGTAAGTCCGTCTGCGCCTTGGCGCTAACGCTGGCAGTAGGCGCTTGCCTCACAACGGTGCAGGCGCAGCGCCCCATCATTCAGCGGATTCATGACACGGCCAACGCCGAACAGGATTCCGTTTTCAAACTTGGCAGCACCATTACGCTGGAAGTAAAGGGCCTGAGCCGCTGGATGGAAGCCGAGGAAATGACGCTGGTGCAGCGGGGCTTTGATCCGCAAAAGGCGCATCAGAAGGCGCACAGTTTAGTGCTTTACATCGACGACGCCCCGCTGATTGGAATGCCGCCCTTAGCCGTGTACGCCGATGAAATTCGGTTGCCAGGCACCACAACGCAGCTAGGTGCCGCGCCGACCACGAGCCCAGGGGCCGATTCCAACACGGTTGCCATTAGCGCCCCAGTGCTTCCCGACGATGACCCGATTACGTCGCTCGACAAAGTTATCTTCAAGCTAAACCGGAGCCCCGACAACTCGCAGTACTGGGATGTGGTGTACGATTCGCCCTGGGACTTCTCGCACCCCGGCAAAATCGGGCTTGGGTATGATGACCGGGTGTTTACGGAGCTGTACCCGATTCATGCTGAGAACGTACGCTTGGAGCTAATTCAACCTAGCTCAATCTGGGTGGCCACGCTGGGCACGGTGCTACTGGCCGTGGGCATTTTGCTGCTAGCGCGCAAATCGTGGCTGCTGCGTGACTGGGAAGATAAGGCCGTACCTAGCCGCAGTACGGTATTTGCGCCCACGGGCGCCGTGCAGCCCCCTTACAGCTTGGCTAAAGCGCAACTCACCTTCTGGACCTTCCTGATAATGAGTTGCTACCTGATCATTTATTGTGTCACGGGCGAAATGACGACCATTTCCGTCACCACCTTGGCGCTGCTTGGCATTAGCGCCGGCACCACGGGCCTGAGCACCCTGATCGGCGGCAACACCGCAGATCCGGCGACGGCCCAGACGCTGCCCGCCAGTCAAGGTTTCCTGACGGATATTCTGTCGGATGAGCGCGGGGTAAGTGTCCACCGTTTGCAAAAAGTGGTTATTACGGTACTACTAGGCTACTTTTTTGCCCGCACCGTGTACAAAACCGTAGCCTTGCCCGAATGGACGAATAACGAGACGCTGTTGCTGGCCATCAGCAGCGCCACTTACCTAGGCTTGAAGTGGCAGGAAAACAAAACGGACGCGGTAGCACTGCCAAGCAGCGCCGCGGCAGTACCGTTGCAGCCCCCTGCTGTAGCAAGTATCCCTACTGTAGTTGCCCCAACCGCGCCAGCCGCTCCGGTGTTGCCTACTCCGGCTCCCGTACCCGTTGCGCCACCCGTGGTGGCGCCTGTCGTGGTTGTCCCGCCCGCCCCAGCGGCCGTGCCTGACGCGGCTACCACTAGCGCGCCCTACGTACCGACAGAAGAGCCAGGTGAATACTTTTCAGCAAAGGCGTAACGACGATACCACAAATCTAGAAAGCAAAAGAGCCTACGCAGGGCGACGCGCTGGCAGGAGCCTGGTGTCGCTGTACTAGCAAAAGCCCCAACGGAACGGCACCTAGGTTAGGCGTCGTTCCGTTGGGGCTTGGTAGTTATTAGCTGGTCGTTTTGCTACTGATGTAGCGCTTCGCCAAGCCTTCTTTAACTCTTGCAGCGTTTACCTGAGCTAGGCCACAAATTTTTCCTGCGTTCGGCTTATCCAGCTAGCTAGGTACTTGTGCATTCGGTTGTCGGTCACTAGGTGCAATTCCTCATGGAAGAACTTGTGCCAATGAGCTAGCTTTTCTGCGTCGGCGGGCGAGAAGCTCCCGGTTCGGTAGTCGTAGAAGGCCCGACGCATCGCAATGAAGCGCGCATAAAACGCACTTGGGTCAACGGCATTCAGGGCGGCAATACTGCGCGGTCCAATTTTACCATCGACTGCGAGCGGTGCTCCGAACTCCGTTGCGAGCAGGTACTGCAGCATCTTGGCCGGCCGTATCACCCCGGCATTCACGCCGTGGTCGGCGAGCTGGTCGGCAATAGGCTGCGAGTGTACCAGGTCCAGTGCCAGCGGATTCCAGTACTCGGCTTTATAAAAGCTCATGACATGGGCGTTGAGTGCAGCGTCGCTTTCCAGCGCATGGCTGATTGCCAGCCACTCAGCATGCGGAACCGGACTATTCGGGCACAGATGCGTCCGGATGGCATCTACCACCGACCAGCCGTTCCAGTGCGGGTTCGGGACGCGGGCAATGCCGCGGTACGTTTCCCCACCCGGATCGAGCGGATCGTGGCAGTAGCCACCTTCATTGGCTAGAAGCGTTGGGAAGTAGTGGGCAAAATCAGCCATAGCACACAGAATAAGGTTAGGAATGAGTAGTTGAGCTGGCGCAGTTTTGCAATAAGGTATTAGCTCACTTTTCTGCCGCTCGTGGCGAATGTGCCCAACTTTCTCATGCCCACCTTACGAAAGGCAGTGAATAACCCGTCTTTGTAAGTGAACGTCGGAATCTGGTATGCTAACTGGCGCGCTTCGACTTCAGCACAGCCTAATCAGCAAGTTACCCAAGCAATACTGTTTACTTAATTTTATTGATAATCAGTATTTTATAAAATAATTCAGTCTTCCTAACAAGCGGGCAACGGTTAGGCGTAACTATTACCCTACATACCAATAGCCGTTTGCCGAAGTGGTTTCACTTACCAAAATCAGCCGTCTACTGAGCTAGGATAGTCGTTGACACCCTTTTCCGCCACGCCCTGGCTTACTCGCTCTACCTTGGTCACGAGTTTCAAGGCCGGCACACACCTCGGCTTTGCTCGCAGCTCTGTGGCCAAGCGACCTAGGTCGATGGCGAAACGACTGCGCATCCTCTCTCGGGCGCTTCCTGCATGCACGCAGAGGCCCCACTGCCGCTCCTAGCTTCCGGTTACGCTGCCCGAAGTCCCCTATTTGCTAATTCCTCTTTATCAAATAGCTAGTAGCTAGCTCGTTCGTGTGTGCCCTATGGTTCCTTCTTCTTTGTTTAAGCAACCCCTCTTCTGGCTTGGTGGAGTGGTGCTGGTGCTCCTGTTGGTGCTGGCCTTTTGGTACGTGAAGCGCCCCACTGATGCCGATGGCAAAAGTCTGATTCTGACTAACCGGGAAGAAAAGCGAATCCGCCAGGACCTAGCTCGGCAGGCGGCCCGGCGCGCCCGCGACTCGGTCCAGTCTGCCAGCGCCGATTCGAGTGCCATGGCCCTGTACCAGCAGGGCCACCAAAGAGCCATCAACGCCATCCGCCTGCACCAGCAAAGCCATGAAAAACCTTCTACTTCTGATACTTCTGCTCAGCACCTTCAGCAGCTTCTCTCAAACTACTAAGTCCATCACACTATCGGTGCAGCAGGCCGCCAAGATCGAAGACAGCCTGCGAGTGTTGCCCCTCGTGCGGCAAGAAGCGCAGCAATGGCACCTAGCTTCTACCGCTTTCCAACACGCCGCCGACAGCCTCCAGCGTGCCCTCGGTCTGCAACGGGATGTTAGCCAATCATACCAAAAAAGCCTAGGCGACCAACAACGGCTGCTCACTTCCGCAACGGCCGAAAAGACGGAGTGGCGCAGCAAAGCCCAAAAGCGTGGCCTGATCAACGTGTTGCTGGTAGTGGTGAGCGGCTTGCTCGTGGTGCTGGCGGCCACCTAGCCTCTTGCGCCTAGGTGCGCTCCGCTTCTACCTAGGTATTCGTCCTGCTCCCTTTCACCTACCTGCTCACTCTCCTCTGTTGCCGTGCGCGCTGCCAGCACGCGGCGGGCTTGCCTCTGCCTTCTATTCTCTGCCAATCAACTTATCAACCTCATTCCTTTATGGCTGCTCTCGATTTTGTAAACGACTTCCCGACGACACTTTCCTACGACAAGGAAAGCCAGACGGTGACTGTGGGACAGTACTGGATCAAAGATTTTTATACGCTGATCCAAACCATTGACACAGACAAAGCCTACGCTGACTGGCAGCACCTCCATATTTACGCCCACCAGATTGATTTCGACTTCCACGAGCACACTCAATTCGGCATCGATCTGACCGATCGTGGCTCGCTGCGCTTGTTCACGCGGACTCTCAATTTGCAAGGCGACGGCATTTTCTCGATTCTTAGCTACGATGCCGACGCAGCCAAGCAAGCGCAACTCTGCGCGCAGAGCATTACCAGCCAGCACCCCATCCATGTAGCGGTGGCGGGCCCCGATACCAAAGCCAGTGGTCTTGATCTGGTAGTGGCCCCGACGGGCAACGCGCTGCAGTACAACATCACATTGGGAGATGCGCCCACTACTGCCCCGCTCACAATACCGTCCGATTGGCAGCTAGGCAACGCCTTTTATTGGGTGCTGAACCAAACGTTTCAGGAAGCTTTCACCCAGTTTTCGGATAATCCAGCGCAGGCGGGTGCTATGTTTCGCTGGGTGGCCTTCAACACCAATGGCGTACACTGGAGCAACGACCCCAACCAGGAAATGCAAGGCCTAGGTTGGCTGGCGGCTAGCATGGCGGTGCGCACCAACCGTCCGGCCACCCTGCACTATGTGCCCCAGCTCGACATGCAACAGTATCGCATGGCGGTGATGGATGCGGTCAACACAGCCGCGCCCGTAGAGCAGGCCTTCAACAGCTTTATTGAGCAGTCGAACAGCTTTGTGGAGCGGAAGAAACAAGCGGGATTATTCAAAAGCTACATCCAAGGGCAGATTGATAACCTGAGCAACCAGATTACCAGAAGTCAGAGTCAGCTCACAAAGGCGACAACCGACCTGCGGTCGAATATCAATCTGCTCAGCGCGCAGCAGCTAGCAGTGCAACAAGCCCAAGAAAAGCTTCAGTTGGCCGTCGAGCAGAAGGCCATAAGAACCTTTTTCACGGCGCTGTTTTCGCTGGTCGGTAGCCTAGGCACCCTTGCCATGGGCGACCCGGCCGCGGCGACCGGCGCTGTAAAAGCCGCGGAGGGGGCTGTTGAAACCGCGAAGGCCGCTGGGCAGCTCACCGACTTACTCTCCAAGCTGAAGAAGGTAGTAGAGGGACTAAAGAATGTGGTCGACTTCGCGCTGATCTGCAAAAAGATCAATCATGAGGTCAACGACATTCACGACACCGACGATGGCTCCGACCTCGATACCCAACCCACTAACGGTGCTGACTGGCTTGATGATACCGAGTGGAAGGTACTACGCGAACAATGGGACGGCGAAATTCGGCCTTACACCACCGACGATGACGCTAACCTCAAGGCGGCCGCCTCCGACTACATGACGGCCGGGCGGGTGCTGGTCGTCTACGGCCAGGCCGTAACGGCTAGCCGCCTAGCCATCAGTCAATTTGAGCAGGAAATCGCGCAGTTAACAGTTCAGCTAAAAGCCCTGAAAACGCAAGCCCAGGGCATCGACGACTACATGCAGGCCGAGCAGGACGATGCCCAGCAGTACCACCAAGTTGCCCTGCTGATGCGGCAGCGCTACCTCTACGTCAAGCGGTTTCTGCTGGTCCAAATCGAGAGCTTCCGGGGGGCCTTCACGTACTGGGCGCTTTCGTCGCTTGCCAATCAAGCCCGCGGCCTAACCAACCTAGGTTACGGTTCTTCCATCAGTGAGATGGCCACGGTACTGCTCAGCCTCGATCAGCTTATTCAGGATGCGCTCAGCTCTTTTCCTGGCGCACCGGAGGGCGTTAAGTATCAGGTGGTATTCCCGGTTGGCCCCGAGGAACGGGCGCTGCTCACTGATCGAAAGCCGCTGGCCGTGCCCGTCAACCCGCTCGATGCTGCTTTCCACGGCTACGACCGCATGCGGGTGCAGTACATCCGGGTACTCTTCCCCGGACTGGCCGCCAACAATGCAGACAAGACTTACTACGTGATTATCAACGATAACAGTGTGTATCAGGACCGCCTGAACGGCACGTATTGGGCTTTCCAAGCCGAGGTGCCCATGCTAAAGGGATATTCGGCGGGAGTGAACAACGGCCAGCAGCTCCTGAACGAGGAAAGCGACCTAGCTACCAACTACGTCCACAGTGCTGAGGTGTCGGCCCAAACTGGCAGCGACGTTTCGACCAACGTGTTTTACACGCCTTCTCTCTTTACCACCTGGAAAATCTCACTGCCTGCTGGCAACGGCGACAACGACACCCTCGACCTCTCGACCGTGGAAGCCGTGGTAGTGCAGCTGTTCGGCACGGCCATTTTCAATCAAGACGCCAAGTTTCAATCCTCTTCTTTATCCTAAGCTATGCCAACGCAAGACAAACCCACGTGGCTGGTTAACGCGTATCACGCGGCCGCCTGCATCAGTACCGCCGAAATCAACCGAAAAATGACTGAGGTATATAACGCCTCCGACGACTTCCCAAAGTCCTGGCAGGCCCAAGAGCCCGTCGAGGGGCAGACTACGTCATCGGGCAAGCCGAAGGAACCTAAGTGGAAGCTCGACGCCACCGACATCGGCGGACCCCAGGTAGACTTTGCCTCCGACCTAAAAGACGGTGTGCAGCTAGACACCACCGTGAACAGTGGAACCTTCAGTCACAAAACCATCAACGACGATGATGAAGTAGTGTGGGAAGATATAAAGCTGGACGGCGTGCAGTTCCGGCTGAATACCAGCATGAAAGGCGTAGTGCACGAAGCCGACAAGGGCAGTACGGTTGACCAGGATTTTACGACACAGGCCCTCTACGCCGACTTGGATGATCCTAACCTGA
>Ga0325401_1005526_pt1 | contig 12125 bp, 12 predicted proteins | sample PopdelMetagenome_FD_205666 | JGI IMG/M metagenome (GOLD analysis project Ga0325401, IMG submission 205666) | Populus deltoides microbial communities from Bellville, Georgia, United States - Xylem-PdKOR-R2 | ecosystem: Host-associated > Plants > Phyllosphere > Stem > Wood/Secondary xylem | place...
AAACGACACCGGAGCGGTCCTGGCGTCGACGTCGACCATCGACTTGTCGCGCAGGGTCTGCCAGGCCAGGTAGAGCAGGTACGCGACACCCAGCCACTTGATGGTCTGGAACGCGATCGCCGAAGCGTTCAGAATCGCTGCGAGCCCGGTGATCGCGGCGACCATGTGCGGGATGACCCCGAGGGTGCATCCGAATGCGGCCACGATGCCCGCCTTGGTACCGCGAGAGAGCCCCGTGGCGATGGAGTACACGGCCCCGGTTCCCGGGGTGGCGACCACCACGAGGGTGGTCAACAGGAAGGCAAGGCTCATCGTCATTCTTCACAAGTCGTTTGCTTCCGCACAGTACCGCTCAACTGAACGCCAGTGTCATGACGTAACTCGTCTCTCGCATCCGTTTGGTTGCGAGACGTCTGGCGTTGTCGATGGAAGGTTCGATAGCCGCGTGTGATGAGCAGCCAACAGCGCCTCAATACCGCAACACGCTCCCGCGAAGATGAGGCCGGGCAAAGAGAATTGCAGGAGCGGTCCGTCGGGTAGACGGGCCGCTCTTTGCTGGGTTTCGGGCTGCTACAGCACGAACACCCGCTCGCGGCTGCTCTGTGATGCTTCGGCCGCACCGGTGCCTATGAAGGTGGCGATGATATTTTGCACGCCTCGACTCAGGCGGGGTAGCGCAATCCGGGCGTATCTCTGGTACCCGTTGTTCGCGGTGCCGACCACGCGTCCGTCGACCCGGAACTCGACCGTGCCGGCTGTGTCGCCGCCGGGCACGTCGCCGGTGGCCGTCCGCCGGACCGGTCACAGTGCTCGAAGCGGCATCTCGCATTTGAGTCGAACATCATGAAGCCGGCGAGTACAGGCAGTGAACCACGCTGTTCAAGCGGTACGAAGGTCGAACTACCCGATCCTGGCGCTGAAGCTCCCATCGCATGTGTGCCTTGCGCTCGGTTGATTTCTCACCTACCGGTGCGTGGGAAGAGCGCCGAACACGAAGGTCTGCTTGAGGAACTCGATGTTCTCCTCGCGGACGCGGGCGAGGTGCGCCTCGTGGCGTTGTTGCGCTAGCTGTGGGTCCCCGACGCGAAGCGCATCGACGACGGCTCGGTGCTCGGCAGCGGATACTTTCGCGCCTTCGGGCCGCAGGTTGAGCGACAGGAACCGGACACGGTCGATGACGGTGTCCACTCGAGCGAGCATCGATGCGACAAGTTGACGACCCGCTGCCTCACGGACCAGGTGGTGGAATCGTTCGTCGGCGTCCACCCACCGTTCGCGGTCTGCTGGACCAGCAGACCGCTCCATCTCGGTGACGGCTGCCTCAAGCGCCTGCAAGTCTGCCGGATCGATGCGTTGCGCCAGCTTGCGCACGAGTAGGGGCTCGAGGGATCCAGCGATCTCATACGCCTCTTCGACGGCGTCAACGGTGAGGGCGGGCACCCACGCCGCTTTATTGTCACTGGACTCCACGAGCCCGTCGCTCTTGAGCCGCGTAAGCGCCGCGCGCACAGGGGTCCGACTCACACCGAGGTCGTCCGCGAGACGCACGCTGGTCAGTCGCACTCCGGGCGGGTAGGTGCCGTCGAGGATTCCGGTTCGGATGCGCTGGTAGGTCTGCTCGGTGACGGGGATATCGTCCTCGGGAATCATCTCTGGGTCCTTCGTCATCAGCGTGGTGCGACGGCTGCGGGAAGGTGCGCTTGAGCGACACGGACGGCGTGCTCGCGCCACTCACGTTCCATGGTGATGGTCTCATCGATGTTCCCGGACCAGGGCGACCATTGTTCGTAGACGACCCCGAAGCGGGACTCGGTAGCGGGCATTGCGTCGAGCACCGCGGCGATGTCGGTGCGCCCCTCTCCGAGTCGTGCACCGATGAGGTGGCCGCCGACGCCGGCGTCGTCGGGGACGAAGTCGTAGTCCTTGAGGTGAAGCCCGACCGCATGCGGTGCGAGGAGCTCGAGCGTCCGCTCCGGCCACTCTCCACACACGATCGAGTTCCCTACGTCGACGATGACTCCGAGCGCGGGATGCCCCACCCGGTCCAGGAGCGCGAGGATCTCCGGACTGGTGGACAGGAAGTGGTTTTCGATCCCCAGACGCACTCCCGAATCCGCGTAGTCGTCCAGCGCGTCGCGGAGGGTGTGCTCGATGTCCTGTGCTTTCCCGTCGGCTCCGTGGAGCACGACCCGCACGACATCCGCCCCGAGGGCGGTCGCGATTCGGAGGTGGTCGCGCAGCCGGGCGGGGTCGGCGCCCGAGAAGCCCGTCTGCAGCCGGATCCCCAGTTGCTCGGCGGCAACGCGGAGGCGGTGCAAGTCGTCGTCGTCGGCCTCTTCGAGCTCGGTGTTGTCTGCGATCTGCAGGAGGGTGCATCCGAGCCGGGCAACGTCCTCCACCATCTCGATCAACCGGAGCGGCTCGCGCGGTCGGCGGTCGCCCACGCCGATGGCCCACCGGTAGGCGTAGCTGCCGATCCCGAGTTCCTGCGTCATGTCGCGAGTGCCGCGAGGAGCGCGGCAGTGGTCTCGGCGGGCTGGCCGTTGTCGATCAGCTCGGCGACGCGCTCGCGCCCGATCCGGTCGAGTATGCCGACGAGTGATTCCATCGAGCGGAGGGTCGCGTCGAAGGCGCGTACCGGGTCGCCGTGCTTGGTGAAGACGTCGTAGGCGAGCCATCCGTCCCAGCCCATGCGCTCGAGGTAGTAGATGGTCTCGACCATCTCCCATACGTGCACCGCGCCGGGGACGATGTCCCAGTCCCAGCCGCGGTTGTTGTCGTTGAAGTGCACGTAGAAGAGCCGCCCGACGTCGTGCGCCATGGCGGCGCTCATCGCCGGCGTCTCGCCGGCAATGAGCGCGTGGCCGACGTCCATCGTGACGCCGAGGTTGTCGGCGCCGACCCGGTCGCAGAGGTGGAGGGTCGTCGCGACGTCCGGCACGACGATCTGCGTCCGCGACTCGAACGCCTTGTATTCGATACTGACGCGTACGTCCTGCCGGTGGGAGGTCGCCGCGCGGAACGTCTCGATCAGCCAACGCCACTGGTTCTGGTAGTCCACCTGGAAGCTGTAGTCCCACCCGTCCATCAGCGGGCACACGGTGACGAGGTCGGTGCCGAGGTCGGCTGCGGCGTCCATCGCCTTCGTCAGCCATTCGACTGCTTCACGTCGCACGGCGACGTCGGGATTGGTGAAGGAACCGTTGCGCCACCGCGGGTCGGACTTGATGTTGAGGTTCACGGCCGAGACGACGAGTCCGCTCTCGGCGACGAGGGGCTTCACCCTTTCGAGGTCACCGACATCCACCGGGTAGACCAGCTCGACGCCGCCTGCCCCGTCCAGGTCGGCAGCCTGTCGCATCCGCTCCTCGAGCGGGACGGGCGGCTGGAACTCGGTGAAGCGGTCGGCGTAGCGGTCGAGGATCCCGACCATGATCGAGTGGCGCAGTTTCATCGTTCTGTCCTTCGTCTGTAGATGGGGTCAAGGAGCAAGGGTGTCGGGCGGAACGACGCCGTGCACGGTGGCGCTCACTCGCCAACTCAGTTCGGTGTCTGCGCCGGGGGAGAGCACGGTCAGGTCGCGTCCGCTAGTGAGGGCGGACGGTGGTGCGGTGAGGGGTTCGACGGCCACTGCTCGGCGGCTTTCTCCCGGCGACAGCGCGTCTGCCGTGTAGAGCTGCACCCAGCGCGCTTGCTTCGACATCTCGACCGTCACCTCGCCGATCTCGTCGCGAAGGACGATCTTTGTGTCGGCCAGACCGTTGCCGACCCGGAAGGCGTTGTTGAGAGAGGTGGAGCCGATGCGCCTCCCGTCCCGGAAGTCGAATTCGGTGCCGCGCGTGTCGTGCTCCGCCGTCGGCGTGCCGTACTCGTCGACGAGGAGTCGAGTGCTGCTGGGGATGCGCACGAGCACGTCGTCGATAAGGCCGCCTCCGAGGGGGCGAAGGTACGGGTGCCCGCCGAGGGCGACCGGGGCAGCGCCCGCGCTTCGGTTGACGACGCGGAGGGATGTGGTGAGGCCGTGCGCCGCGTCGAGGGAGTACTGGGCGTGGAAGCCGAGCCGGAACGGGTACCCGGGGGTCGGTGCCAGCTCGTACTCCAGCTCCACGGCGTCATCGCGCGTCACGGCGACTGTCCAACCCGCCCACCGCACGAGACCGTGATTCGCGCTGTTCCCGCGGTCCGGCTCATCGACGGGGACGCGCAGCTCCCGACCTCGCCAGGTCCACCGTCCGTCGCGTAAGCGGTTCACCCAGGGCGCGAGGAGCTGTCCGTGAGCGGACTCCGGAAGCGTGTCGGCGTCGTGCCCGAGGAGGATCGCCCTGCCTTCGAACTCGAGGACCCGGAGGGTCGCGCCGAGCGATGTCACCACGGCGTGGTACCCGCCGGCGCGCAGCGTGTACTGCGTTCCGGTGAGTGGTAGCGCCTCGCGCACGACTCCTCCTTCCCGTCGCTCGTTGCGGTGCACGGTCGATGCGGCTCAGGAGCCGGTGATCTGCTTCACTCGCTCGAAGAAGGCCTGCTTCTCCGGGGTGGACAGGCCCCAGTTGACCGGCGGCGACTGGAACCCCTCGACGTAGTCGTTCCGGTGTCCCTGGTCGTAGTAGCCCCACCCGGTCCCGTGGCGTGCGGAGTCGTCGAGGTTCGCTATGAAGGTGCCGTCCTCATTGATGAGCAACGGCCGTTCGACCGCGGTGACCGCGGGATGCTTCTTGACGGTGTCGATGACCTTCGTCTGCTGGTCGGCGTCAAGCGTGTTGGTGTGGAACAGGATGAAGTCGGATGCCTCGAACACCGGGGACAGGTCGATGTTCTGCATTGATGCGAGCAGCTCGAAGGCCCCGGCTTCCTCGGGGAGCTGCACGCCTGCTTCGTCGGCGAGAGCCAGCCAGGTGACGCTGGCCGAGACGGGCAGTCGGCGCCCGTCGACCTCGATTGAGCGGGCGAGTTCGATCAGCTCAGGCACACGCGCCGGGGTCAGCACGTCGTGGTGGAACAGGGGGATGTCGATCTCGTTCGCGATCTCGACCAGGAGGTTCTGGTGCCCCGTCCCGAGTAGCCACCTCGTGGCGTTCTCGGTCGCCTTGCGCACTGCGGCCTCGTCGGTGAGCAGCCGGGTCTGCGCGATGTAGAAGTAGCCGACGATGGCGACCAGCCCTGCGTCGTCGCACGCATCGAGCACGCGGGTGAGCCGGTCGAGGTAGTCCGCCTTCAGGTCGCCCTCCGGCGTGAAGGCCGAGTTCTCCCAGGGCTGGTCACGCTCGGTGCGGTACACCGGCATCCCGCCCTGCAGGTTGATGGTGATCGCGCGGATCCCGTGCTCGACATAGGTGGGCAGAGCGGCGATAAACTCCGTCACGTTGCGCTCCGGGTCCCAGGTGCCGGTGTCGGGGTACGCCCACTGGCCGGCGCTATCGGGGTTCGCGTCGTCGAAGATGGCTTGCACCATGCGGGTGTTGAACAGAGTGCCTTCGATGGAGGTGCCCTCGAACTCCCGACCCGGGTAGGTAGGGGCGCCGTTGATGAGGAAGCGGCCGTTGTCGATGGTGACGGTGGTGGACATTCCAGTGCCTTTCGTTCGGGGGGGGGTCAGCCGACGCGGGCGTCGGCGGTGGCGCGGAGGGCGCGGCGGCGTTCGCGCCGGTCGCGCTGCCGTGCTGGGTCAGCGGTCGGTGCGGCGAGGAGGAGGTTCTGCGTATAGGGGTTGACGGGGTGCGTGGTCACCGCGCGGGTGTCGCCTTGCTCGACGATCTCCCCCCGGTACATCACGGCGGTGCGGTGGCTGATGTGCCGCACGACGGCGAGGTCGTGGGTGATGAAGAGGTAGGCGACGCCGGTGGTGCGCTGAAGTTCGATCATCAGGTCGAGAACGCGGGCCTGGGTGGTGAGGTCCAGCGCCGACACAGGCTCGTCGCACACGATCAGTCTCGGTTCGAGCGCCAGAGCCCGGGCGATGGCGATGCGCTGCCGCTGCCCACCGCTGAACTCGCGCGGGTAGCGTTCCGCGGCGTCGCCCGGCAGGCCCACCCGCTCGAGCAGAGCCCCGACTCTCTCGCGCGCTTGCGCCGTTGGGGTGCCTTGCGCGATGAGCGGCTCGGCGAGGGTCGACTCGATCTGCAGGTTCGGGTTAAGGGAGGTGTACGGGTCCTGGAACACGACCTGGATGTCACGGGCTCTGCGCCGGCGCTCGGACGAGGTCGACCGGGAGATGTCGTGACCGTCGAAGCGGATGACACCCCCGGTGGGGCGAACGAGGCCGAGCACCGCGCGACCGATCGTCGTCTTCCCCGACCCAGACTCGCCGACCAGACCGAGCGTCTCCCCGGGTTGGATGCGGAGAGACACCCCGCGGAGGATCTCGGGACCGTGCCGCCGCAGTCCGGGACCGGGGTAGCGGAGGCGCAGATCCTCTACCTCGAGTAGGGCGTTCATCGGTGCTCCTCGACCTGGGCGGGCACGTCGTCGCGCACGGTGTCCTCGTCGAGGATCGAGCCGACGAGCTCGCGCGTGTAGGGGTGCTCCGCGTCGCGAAAAATTTGGGCGACGTCGCCTTGCTCGACGAGCTCGCCGTCGCGCATCACCGCGACCCGGTCACAGAGGTCCGCCACGACGCCGAAGTTGTGCGTGACGAGCAGCACTCCCATCCCGTACTCAGTCTGCAGGTCGCGGAGCAGGTCGAGGATCTCCGCCTGGACGGTCACATCGAGGGCGGTGGTGGGCTCGTCGGCGATCAGCAGCTTCGGCGTCGCTAGCACGGCTCCCGCGATGAGCACCCGCTGCGCCATGCCGCCGGAGATCTGGTACGGGTACGAGTCGAAGGTACGGTCCGGCTCGGGTATGCCGACTCGGGCGAGTATCCGCTTCACCGCCGTCACCGCATCCTGTTTGCTGAACCGGCCGCGGAGGCCCTCGACGAGTTGGCTGCCGACGGTGAAGGCGGGGTCGAGGTTCGCCATCGGCTCCTGCGGGATGTAGGAGACGAGGTCCCGGCGAACGGCGCGCATCCCGTTCCGGTCCAGCCCGGTCAGCGATCGTCCCTGCAGAAGCAGGGCTGCGGCAGAGACCTCGGCGTCGCGCGGCAGCAGTCCCAATACCGAGAAGGCGGTCTGGCTCTTCCCGGAGCCAGACTCACCGACCAGGCCCAGGATCTCTCCGGGTCGGATGTCGAACGACACCCCTCGGACGACCTCACGGCGCGAGCCGTCCACCATCGGGTAGGCGACGCGCAGGTCACGCACCGACAGCAGCGCGTCATGATCACCGACCACGGGTGCCGTGTTCGGCGTGGAGCGCACCGCCTTCGCGGGCTGGCGGCGCGCAACGGTCTGCGGTGCGGCAAGAACGTCGCGGTAGGCGTTCCCGAGAAGGACGAGCGCGCCGGCGAGGACGGCGAGGAAACCGGCCGGCCAGACCAGCTGGAGAGGGTCCCGGTAGAGATTCAGGAACGCGTCGTTGATCATCGCGCCGAAGCTCGGCACCTGGGTGGAGCCGAGGCCGAGGAACGCCAGTCCCGCCTGCACCCCGATTGCCGAGCTCGCAAGGAACGCGGAGGCGATGATGATCGGCCCACGCACCGCGAACAGCACGTGCCGGCCCACGATACGCAGGTCCGACAGGCCGGACACCCGTGCGGCGTCGACGTACAGCTCGTTGCGCACGATGATCACCATGTTGCGCACCAGGCGGAAGATCCCGGTGGACAGGAAGATGCCGAAGATCGCCATCATCCCTTGGTAGGTGCCGCCGACCACGGGGTAGAGCACGATGACGAGCACGAGCGCGGGGAACGCGATGAGGAGGTTGAACACCCACGAGGTGATCGCGTCGGTGCGGCGACCCACATACCCGGCGATCAGGCCGCAGACGGTGCCGACGATCATGCCGACCCCGGCGCCGATCAGTGCCGAGATCAGGGACACGTTGATGGAGCCGAGGATCCGCGACCAGATGTCGCGCCCGAACTGGTCCCCACCGAGGAGCCACCCCGAAGTGCCGACGGGGGTGTTGGTGTAGGCGAGGTCGCTGGCGACCGGCGACCTCGCGGCGAGTACCGGCTCGAGCAGGCCGAGTGCGACCAGGGCGAGCAGGACGACGAGTGCCCCCACTCCGACCGGTTTGCGCAGCAGACGACGGAACGAACCGCGCCGCCGGCGCACCGGCCCGATCTGGCTCTGCAGCTGGTCGCCGCTCACGCGACTCTCGCCTTCGGGTTGACCCAGCCGTTGGCTATGTCGACGAGCAGGTTGATCACCACGACCAGCAGCACGCTGAACAGGGTCACGCCCATCATGGCCGGCAGGTCCCCCTGCACCACCGAGTTGTAGGTGTAGGTGCCGTACCCCGGTAGCGCGAAAATCTTCTCGATGAACAGCGACGACCCGAATAGGGTGATGAACTGGATGGAGAACACCGTCAGGGCGGGGCTCGCCGCGTTCCGCAGCGCGTGCTTGAGCACGATCGAGGGCTCCGACAGACCGCGGCTGCGGAGGGTGCGCACGTACTCCTTCCCGAGCTCGTCGACGAGGGACCCGCGCACCTGAGCCGCGAGACCGGCGACCCCGTGGATCGCAAGTACCAGAGCGGGGAGGATCACGGAAGCGAGCCAAAGACCGGGGGACTCGGTGAGGGACGTGTACCCGATCGCGGGGAGCACCCTCAACCAGATCGCGAAGACGAACACCATGACGATGCCGAGCACGATCGTCGGCAGCACATAGGTGAGGGTGGTGACCCACTGCAATACGGTGTCGAGCCACCCGCCGCGTACGGCGGACCAGACGCCGAGTACGCAGCTGATCACGAGCATCAGAGCGCACCCGACCACGACCACCGACATGGTGACGGGAAGACGGCTGGCCATCGCGGCCGACACGGGCTCACTGGTGAAGTAGGAACGACCCAGGTCACCGCCGAACGCGCTCGTCAGCCACGACCAGTACTGCACCAGCACCGGTTGGTCGAGACCGAGCCGGGCCTCCAGCAGCGCGACATCCGACTCCGCCGCGCTCGGACCGAGGATGTTGCGGGCGACTGGGATGTCGGCACCGTAGGTGAGGAGGAAGGCCAGGAACGTCACGACGAACACCAGTACGATCCCCGCACCCGCCCGCTTCGCCAGGAAGACGACCATCGGACGGAGCCCGTCAGCCTTCGGCCGGCGCGAACGGACGCACACCGTTCGCGGTACCGGTCTGCGGGGTGTACTTGAAGTCGTTCGACACCGCGTACTTCCCGGTCACTGCGGTGATCGGTGCGATCCAGTTCTGCTGAAGGAAGAACTGGTTCACATCGCCGAGGGCGTCGGACTGGTCGTCCGGGGAGGCGGCGCCGACGGCGGTGGTCAGTTGCTGGAACTGCGGCTCGCTGAGCTGGAACGGGTTGAAGATACCCGAGGTCATCCGCTTCACGTCCTGCGGGTCAAACCCGGTGAACCCGTACTGGCCGAAGAACATGCCGTAGTTTTTCGCGAGGATCTGCGCGTAGTAGTTCTGCACCGGTACCGTCTCCCAGTTGACGGTGATGGCTATATCAGCGAGGGAGGAGGTGATCACCGATTCGTACGCGGTCGTGATCACCGAGCTCGGCATGGTGAGAGCGAAACCGTCGCCGTACCCGGCCTCCTCGAGTAGTTCGCGCGCCCGGTCCGGGTCGTACGAGCCGTCGAGGAGCCCTTCGTCCCAGGTGTCCCCGTCGGGGTTGAAGATCTGGTTGGTCGCGTTGTTCCGCCCCGGGTCGAGGTTCGTTGCGATCTGCTCACGGTCGAAGGCCAGGGCGATCGCCTGGCGCACGCGCTCGTCCGCAAGCTGCGGCACCACGGTGCCCTCACGGTCGGCGATCCACAACGCCCCCAGAGCGACCGGCGCGAAGGTGCCCGTGCTGAACTGCGACGGGCTGAACTGCGTCTCGGCGTCGGCCGTGATCGCGCCGAAGTCCAGCTGCCCGGACAGGATCGCGTTCTGCACCGCAGCAGGATCCGGGATGATCCGTACCTCGACCGTGTCGAAGGGGTAGGAATCCGCGTTCCAGTGGTCCTCGTTCTTCTGCATCACATAGACGGATCCGGCCGTGGTGGCCGCTGTGTCGAGAACATACGCACCTGAGCCCACCGGATTCAGCACGGCGTCCTCCGACTCGAGCGAGTCTGGGGCCCCGACCACGCCCACGACTCCCGCCAGAGCGGGCACCAGAGACGCGTCCGGTTGGGACAGGTCGATCACGACCTGCTCGCCGTCGGCTTCGACCGAGGTGACGTTGTCGAGATTCGACGCGGTAGCCGGCCCTGAGCGGGCGAACTCGAGCGACGCGGCGACGGCTGCCGCATCCACCGGCGACCCGTCCGAGAACTCCATGTCGGGTCGGATGTCGAGGGTGAGCTGCGTGTTGTCCTCGGAGTAGCTCCACTCCTCCGCGATCGACGGCTCGAGCTCACCATTGGCGTTGCGGAGGAAGATCGTGTCGTACATCGACAGATAAGTGACCGCGTCACCACCCGACCACGCTCCCACCTGGAAGCTATTGGGCGTCGTGGTGACCGAGATACGCAGCCGATCCGGCGCCGTCGCCGGAGTGTTACCGCCTCCCGAGCACCCACTTGCAGTGGCCACAGCCACCACAAGAATCGCTGCTGTCCCAAATGTCCGTACGTGATGCATCGCGACTCCCTTGTCTCGTATGGATTCACAAGTGGATCCACTTTGAAGGTAGTGCCCATACGCAGAGGAGTCAAGATGCTTCTGTTGTACGCGGGTTGGCTCGAGCTCCCCGTCGGGGAGGGCGCCGCCGAGTGGATCGACGCGGACAACATCGCTGAGGTGGTCGTCGCGCTGCTCGCCGACGGAGGCCACTCCGCGGAGGTGATCGAGCTGAGCGGACCGCGGGCGGTGCCGGTGCGGGAGGCGGTGGCGCTCATCGCCGCCGAGACCGGCCGGTCGATCGAGTACATCCCGTCGACGGACGAGGCGTACCGCGACCGGTTGCGCGCCGACGGGGTCGACGAGGGGACGATCGAGCAGCAGAGCTCGGGCATCAGCGCCGTGCGCCTCGGCAGTGAGACGGTGCCGACCGACGGCGTACGCCAGGTGGTCGGACGCGAGCCGGGCTCCTTCGAGCAGTACGTGCGCTGCCCCTCCGGTGCATGGCGCTGAGCCCTCCGTCTTGAATCTCTTCGGTTGCGAGACGTCTCATCGATGCCGATCGAGCGGCATCGACTGCTCGAGGATCTCGGGTAGGCAGCGTTCTCGCAGCTATGTGTCGCAACTAGTCGAAGTACGACGCATACTTGTCGTGAGTTGCGAGACACCGAGGAGGCGTGGTGGGCAAGCTGATCGGGTACGCGCGGGTGTCGACGCGGCAGCAGTCCGCCGACCGGCAGGAGGCGGACCTTCTCGGCGCCGGCGTCCGCCGAGACGACCTCTACGTCGACCACGGCGTCTCCGGCGGCCGCGCGTCCCGGCCGAGCTTCGACCGCGCCCTGGCCGCAATGCACGAGGGTGACACGCTCGTGATCACGACCCTCGACCGGCTGGGCAGGTCGACGCAGAACATGCTCGCCCTCGCGCAGCAGCTCCGTGATCGCAGCGCCGGCCTCCGGGTGTTGAACCTTGGCGGGGGAGACGTCGACACCTCCACCCCGATGGGGTCGATGCTGTTCACGATCATGGCCGCGCTCGGGCAGATGGAGCTCGAGATCAAGCGAGAACGCATCACCGACTCGGTGGCCAAGCGCCGCGCCGCCGGGATGGACCTCGGCGGCCGCCGGCAGACCATCACCGACAGCCAGATCCGCTCCGCCATCCGCCTCGTCGACGCCGGCGCACCCGCGGCGCAGGTCGCCCGCGATCTTGGGATGTCGCGGGCAACCTTCTACCGAAGGTCACGGAACCTACTGCCGTCTGCGGACGACCGACCGCCGCGATGACCGACGGGGGGATGATGTCGTTGATCCAGCATCGCCACTCCATCGACCGGGTTCGAGTCAGGGCGCTGGTCGCGTTGGTGTTCGGCGTCGCACTCCTCGGTCTGGGTGTCGTCCTTCTCGGCTTCGCGGAGCAGCCGGGCAGGGGGCTGTTCCAAGTGATTCCAGGCGTCGCTGCGCTCGGCTATAGCGCGGCGAGCTTCTTACGCCA
>Ga0325401_1005527_pt1 | contig 12122 bp, 10 predicted proteins | sample PopdelMetagenome_FD_205666 | JGI IMG/M metagenome (GOLD analysis project Ga0325401, IMG submission 205666) | Populus deltoides microbial communities from Bellville, Georgia, United States - Xylem-PdKOR-R2 | ecosystem: Host-associated > Plants > Phyllosphere > Stem > Wood/Secondary xylem | place...
TTAGATTATAATCCTTAATCTCAGAGAACCTAATCAACTAAGCTACAGTTCAAATTGCATGGACTGATGCAGGGCATACCGTGAGGCAAATCTATGACATGCTTTACATGATGGGTCGCGACGATGTATCTGTTGGAATGGGAGGTGAGGGTGGAATAACAGAAAATGGTCGGTCACATACTTCCAGGTGCATTCAAGTTGTACTTTTATGACAGCTTCGCTAATATAGGGAAGTGAATTTGAAGAGAATCTCTTTGCATTTGCTAACCCTTTAGTTTTCAGCGATTATAATGAACATGGTACTGATAGGTAAGATCTCATATCAGGGAAATACAACTGCAGGAGGTTGTAGATACTGACAAGCTATTCCTGTAGATCGTCTTGGAGGACGATTAGATATTGATGCTAACTATGGCGTTCCTGCCTCAGGTACAAATTTTTTATGCGCTGACATGTGAAAAAGTTGGTAGGCACTGGTGACTTCTAAATATGCCCCTCGACGCAACAAATACATACCATTCCAGTAAATGAGAATTTCTTCAAGGCATTTTAGCAGAACCAACACACATACGAGGCACAATACTGCTTCCCGTCCTTGAAAATGACTCCTCGTGATACCTGGTTTGATGACCAATTTTATACAGTAATGCTTGTTTCCACACTTTTTACCATTTCAAACCTCATATGAAATGTCATATATCTTTAATTTTCATGCAGAAAGGGAGAAGTAGAACTTTTATGATCATAATTTTAATACATCTTTTGCCGAGCTATTTCATGTGGGGCTCCTTTATCTCTGGTATGGCAGTTTCTACCATGCGTACATCGCATAACCACTACTAAAAAATGTATTAATTAGCAACTAACCACTTCGTTGCAAATAAAACTAAAATCAGTTACTAAAATAATTTAGTAACAAAATTAACAACGGCAAATATCCAATACAGATTTGTCGTTGCTGATTTTTTAGCAACGGATTTATCCGTTGCTGATTTCGCAGCAACAAAAATTCCGATGCTAACAATCAGCAACGGATAATCCGATGCTGACAAGCTAGCAACGGATTTTCTGTTGCTATAATCAGCAACGGAAAATCCGTTGCTGATTCACAAAACCAACAACGGATTTTCTGTTGTTGATTGAATAATTATTTACAATCAGCAACGGAAAATCTGTTGCTCACTATATTATTTTTATTAAATTAATTTTTTTATTTATCAAAATAAATTTTAATTTGATTAATTAATTATTTATGGATAATTTAAAAGTTGTAGAATATAACCAACATAAATTAATATTAAAAATAATTGTATCACTAATAAAAAATGGAATAAAAATAATATTCATATTATAAAAATTTAGTTAAACTTGCATTAATACAAATAAGTCGAAATACAATAAAAAGAAACAACAAAAGATACAATCATGGTGCTGGTTGTGAAGACGAACCATGATATTATGGATCGACACAAGATGAATCAAGATATAGTGGTCGAGGTGTAGGTCGATAAATTGGTTGAGATGCGGGACCCATAGGTGTCATTATCTGGGGAGCCATAGGTGGTGGCATTGATGGGGCCAAAGGTGGTGGTATACCTTGGCCAATATTTGATGTCCCACCATGGTATCCAAGATTATTCACAAGATATTCTTTCATATAATCCATCTGCCGTTTCATTTCAAGAATAAAATCATCCTTTTTCTTTATCTCCTCTTCTTTATTCTTTATCTCCTTTTGCAATGCCCAATACGATGAACTAGGATATGATGACTCCACCGAGTAGGAATGTGATGAAGAGCTTGTACTAACTATAGATTTTAGCATACGAGGTGCACCATATACCCTACCCTTTGTAACTCCTCTTAAAGCCACACACCAAGCTGCTCCATCAAATGAAGGATGATTTTCCCGATTAGTTCCATACTTTGAAATCATCTCGATTTTATAATTTTCCTATAAATAAAAACATGCAATACTAAATTCATTTGAATGTTAAATAATACTTAAGTTATATAAATAAATAATCAAATAAAAATACATACAACTATTTTTTTAGACTTGTTGTCGACGAAGCTACCAGACTGCTTGGTACTTTGATGCAAAGCTGAAAAGACATCATCCTATGGAGGTTCTTTTCCACCAGCTTCCTCTTGCTTTCAAGATTAATAAATATTATAAAAGATAAATATAAAAATTTTAATTCATTATCTTAAGCAAAAAAAAAAAAAAATCCTTACCATGTTAGCTCGATATGAAGCAAATGACACTGTTCCTCTAGAATAAGTGTTTATTTTGCCATCTGTTTTTGTTAATCGATTCCTCCTAGCAGATTCGACCTCCTTTGAAATTCAGGGGTGGACCAAACATCTTTGATCATTTGATTACAATCATCATTGTTTATCCAAGCAGGACCTTTATCAAGGCAATCTATAATATTTGTAGTATTTTCATTTGACATGGCTTTCTTGCGAGCTTGTGTCAATTGTTGATTCAAAGCAATCTTAGCCTTATATTTCCAAATATTACGAACAATTTACTCATCTTCCTCAGGAAAGGAATATTTTTTCTACTAAATAATATATATACCAAGTAAAAAGAGTGCACAAAATTTCAAAGTATGGAAATGATTAATCATATTGTGCTATCTTGTTCAAAATTTGCAAGATTATGTAATAACTAAAGAAATTAAATGATATTAAAGCGTAAATAAGAAATAAGAACAAATTAGAACACAAATCAATACCCCAACACATCAATAAAGTAGTCTCAATGAAAGAGCAAATATATTTTCTTTTGAACCCAAACACAAACAAATTACAAGAATATTATAAATAGGGTAAAAAAGAATATGGCAATTAGTGTTGGTTCTTACTTTAAACTCTTTAAAAAGTTCATCCCTGCACATTGAATCTACTTTTTCCCAATAGTGCCATGTTCCCTTAAAATTGGACCTCAAAATATCTTCGATTGCACGTCCACACGATGCGTTATTGAACCTAAAAAAATATAATAACAAACTTTTATTAAACAAATAATTACATAATAATAAGTAATTTTTTTCGTACCTGAAAATATAACCTTAATAAATTAGTTTTTAAAAATTTCAACTTACTCTGTTGTTCCATACAAACAAAGCTCTTTTTTTCTTGTCATTGGATCTATTTGTATGTCAAAACCTTTCCTTTTAACACTTCGATCATAATTATATAGAGAACAGGTTGAACCGTGGTTTGATGGGACGCCATCTTGATCCTCATCATATACACCTCTCTCATCACATACACCTCTCTCATTACTACCATCTCCCTCATCTTCATCTCTAATGTTCGCATCATCATCAATATCACCATCATCACCCTCAACTCTCTCATAACTCCTATATGCATTATGTCCTCCATAAACAAGTTGGTTATCTCGAGAGAAACCTCCTTGAGTTTGAAGCAAATCTTTGAAGCGAAAGCCCTCACAAAGTTGACATGCATCAACCCTCCCATAATCATATTGAGGAGGATGTGTACTCCCCAAAGTAGGTATATAATACTCCTCTGTGTTCTGATATACAGGTTGATGAAACGTGGATCCTTTGTTATTATGCCTTGATGAAGTTTGAAATGATTTGGATGAAGTGGACCTGCCACTCGTTGAAGTGGACTTGTCACTCCTAGAATCTAATATGAATCCTCATCGAGACATGCTAAAAACCATAAAAAAATATATGCATTACCATCAATAATTATTGAGTTGAGAAAATATAAAACCAACCAAACTGCACAATTATATCAAAGAAAGAATGCAAAATTGTTTCCTTTGTTCTTCATACAGGTACATATATATCATTGAAGAAACAGACATGGATAAAAGCTAAGCATAAAAATAAAAACAACATGAATTAATTAGTGGTTCTAAATTCTGATTTAATAAAAGTGTTTCAATTAGCATTTCTTGCTATGTCATTCAAATTTTGATTTTAATAAATCTAATCAGTAATTTAAAAAAAATTAACAATAAAATCCATAATTTTTAATGAATTGAAAAAATAAGAAAAGAGAAATTTTGACTAAAGAACAATTTTTTTTGGATTTTAAATATTTATTTTTTTACAAATATCTATTTTTATGACTACACAATTAAATAAAAAATTTAAAAATTTATTCATATAATAATATCAAATATTCACATGTGCATCTATACTTTGCTTCTTACCATCACAGAATACACGGCAGGTAATATTAGCCATTATAGTAGTTTCTACTTTGGTGGATGCCTAATATCATTCTGATTGACTGTTGATATAAACTCATTTTCATTTATGATATCTTGAGAAACGGTCCATTTTACTATAAAGTCTCAAAACTGCTGTCTAACCATCGCAAAATTCTTCCTCTGCCGAACCTAGTCAACCTGCTCCTGATGATGAAGCAGAGAATGGGGCCGAACCAAGAGCTGGGAAGTCAGATCTAACAGAACCAAGTCATTCAAGTCTATTAACCAAGCTGGTTGCGCAGGATTCGTCGAAAAAAGGCAGCTTTTAATAACGTTTATTATATATTTTCATAACAAATTAATTAATTATACAAGTTTTTATTTTAACATGAAACCTGCTCATGAGTGAATAAACAGGATCAACAATATCCACATTTCAATTCATTGCACCAAAACACGGGAAGGGAATTAAGCACCAAAATAAACTACCTACTTGTCTATCTGCACTGGCAATATGAGGATTATATTAGAGAAGCAGGAACAAGCCTGTAAGCAGGAACAAAAACTCCTACTTCTTTGTATCCAGTGCTATCTTCGTAGGAATCTGGAAGAAGAACGAACCTGTGCTTCAAGAAATGGTTTCAAAGGTTAATGAAAATGATATATGTAATGTAATCCATAACACACACTTGAATGAAATAGCAAATAAATAACATTGAAAGCCTAAACTTGTCAAGTAATATGAGAAAATAATATGAAATCATCCATACATATAATAAAGATAATTCATTACATATACTACAAGATATAATTAACTCGTGTTACTCATCATTATCATCACTCCTAACCATGGCATCATCGTCACCACCACCGCCATCATCATCATCATTATCATCTTCATCTTTTTCTTCTTTAACCCTTTCATCTTCTTTTCCCGAATTTACATCAAGCTGAAGCAATTCATGTTGACTGATTTCTTCATAATAAGATGATTCAACAAGTATATTTGGATCATCAAGTGTTTGAGTAGGAAAGACACGACATGGTTGAGAAATCTCATCCGATTGATCAACATCAAATGATCTCACATTGTTTTCATCTTCAATAAATTCACCCATGTCAACATTATAACGACTTCTAGCAGTTGTCTTAATAACCGTCCACCATTCAGAGGATTTATTATCAGGAGGATATATAAAGTAGACTTGTTGACATTGTTGTGCTAACACAAAATCTTCATTTCCATGTAGTCGAGATGTATGCTTGATTTCAACCAAACCAGTCGAACGATGCACTCTAATCCCTCGTTTTGTATCATACCAATTACATTTAAACAAAAATAACTTGCACTTACTCCCCAAATATTTTAGCCGAACAACTTCTTTAAGCATTCCATAATAATCACATTCATTATCATTATAGCAACTTCCTTTCACACAAAGTCCACTATTCATTGTCTTTTTAAACCGACCATAACTTTGAGTGTGAAATTTAAAACCATTCACATAATACCCATTATAACATTTCACTGAAGTTGAAGGGCCCATAGCAAGTCCAAAGAATTGATTTTCAATTGCATTAGATTGGTATTCCACCTAGCATAATAGTTAACTCCATAAAAAATATTGTTTTAAAAGAGATTAATAATTTTTTTAAAGTAAATATTGACATAAATATAAATTAATTTTATTAAAATACTTACATTATTTTTTAACCAATTTGGAAAGATCTTTTCGCATAAATTTTCAATTTCAACATCACTCGCATGTGGTTGTTGTGACTTTAACTGTTGACGACATTGCCTAAAATTTTAAAATGTTAAAGTTAATAATAAATTATCATAAATTAAGTACAAAATAATATTTCATACTTACTCTAAATAAGGCTTCAATTCTTGACAATTGAATATCACATAGTTATGCGCAATTTGCATTTCAGTATGTGATAACTGTCTTCTGTAAAATTTTTTGGATAATTTTTTCCTTGGATAGAAAAAAATAGAGAGATATCCATCTTGACTTTTAAGGCCACCATCATCATTTTGTGGAACTCGATTCCAAATTGTTTGCACGTCATCACCAAAATAATGAGATGCAAAATTGGTAATTTCATCAATCAAGTATGCTTCATATATGGAACCCTCAACTTTAGCTTTATTGGTCACTTTCTTCTTCAAATAAAACATATACCTATATCATTTATGTTAGTTAGTTTCTTTTTTAAAATAAAAATGGAATAAAATTAACATAGTATCAAAACATACCGTTCAAATGGATACATCCATCGATATTGAACAGGTCCACCAACTTTTGCCTCATAAGGTAGATGTATCGTCAAGTGTTCCATGGAGTCAAAGAAGGATGGAGGAAAAATCCTTTCAAGTTTGCAAATTATTTCAATTATATTCATCTGCATTAACTCCATGTGGTGGACATTTAAATTTGTAGTACAAATGTCTCGAAAAAATACGGATAGTTCAATTAATGCCTCCCACAGTAGCCTAGGTAAGTAAGGTCGGAAAGCAGTTGGAAGAAGTCTTTGCATGAAGACATGACAATCATGACTCTTCATCCCCGAGACCTTACATTATGCCTCTTTCACACATTGTGAAATGTTTGAAGCATAACCATCAGGAAATGATAATTCCTTCATCCATGACAAAACTCCTTGTTGTTGTTTCTTATGTAGATAATAAGTGCCTTTAGGCTTGTAAACCCGACCACTCGTATCTTGTTGCAAATGTAAATTTGGCTTCTTACAATACAACTGAATATCCAACCTAGCCTTTAAATTATCCTTGCTTCTATTAGGACAATCCATTACTATATAAAAAATATTGTCAAAGAAATTTTTCTCAATATGCATGACATTAAGATTATGACGAATCAAATTTGTATGTCAATATGGAAGCTCCCAGAAAATGCTCTTTTTCACCCAATTGTGTTCAACACCAAAGCCATGAATTTTAGCATTATATGAGGAACTTCCATTATGTCCCTCAGTAAACTTGGACACTTTGTTTAACATTTCCAAACCAGATGCACGAGGTAAAGGAGGGAGCCTTTCAGTTACTCCTTTCAAAAACTTATCTGATTGACATCTATAAAGGTGGTTCATAGGTAGGAATCGTCGATGACAATCAAAAAATGTAGTTTTCCCTCCATTTTTTAATCTAAAGGCTTTGCTATGCTCCATACAATAAGGACAAGACAAATTGCCATGAGTACTCCAACCCGATAACATGCCATATGCTGGAAAGTCACTAATGGTCCACATCAAAATTGCCCTTAATTGAAAATTTTCCTTTCTATATACATCATATGTTTCAACACCAACAAACCACAAATTATTTAACTCATCAATCAAAGGTCTTAGGAAAACATCAAGCTTTTTTCTCGGATTCTTTGGCCCAGAAATCATCATTGACAAAAACATGAATGGTCTAGTCATGCACTTCCACGGAGACAAATTATAAATAGTCACAATTACTAGCCAACAAGAGTATGTATTTGAAGACATGTCAAATGGACAAAACCCATCAGTGCATAACCCTAACCGAATATTTCTTGGATCTGACGTAAAGCTTAAGTGGACACGATTAAACTCCTTCCATGCCTCCCCATCAGATGGGTGCACCATAACCTCATTACCTGACTTATGAAAATGATGTCATGTCATGTCTTTGGCATGATATGGAGACATGAATAGTCTCTGAAGCTTTGGTGTCAAGGGAAAGTATCGGAGTTGCTTGTCCGCCTTATTGGAACCTTTACTAGTCGGATTTCTAGGTTTGTATCGTGAACTTCCACAAAAATCACAATTTATTTTCATTATATCTGCTCCATAGGACAACATGCAGTAATTAGGACACACATCATATTTCTCATAACCAAGTCCAAGTGGCCGCATAAATTTCTTAGCATCATAAAAATGTGATACCAAATTTTCATCATTAGGCATACAACTTTTTGTAAAATCAATAAATTTATTGAAGGTTATCTGAGTCAAATTTAAAGTTGACTTCATATTAAGCAATTGTACAGCAGATAATTTGGTTTGCTTGGTACACCCATCCCACAAAGGCTCCTCCGTAGCTTTCAAAAGTTTATAAAAATTAGTTGCCTTCGGATTTGAAAGTTCCTCTGCTACCACAGGACTAGACACATGTGCATCATTAACCCCCATTGCATCCATGACCAGATTCCTATATGGATTTTCTAGACAAACATCATTCACAACATGACTAATTCTAATTGATGAAGGTTCAGCCAATATTGGTTCTGGGACATAAGGCTCCCCATGTACAGTCCAATTTTCATAACAAGGTAAAAAACCTTTTGTCAATAGGTGCTTACAAACATCATCTTCCTTTAAAAACTTTTGATTTTTGCACCTCACACAAGGACATCTAATTTTCCCCCCTGATATATTTTTATCAATTGAAAACGCAAAATTGATAAATCTTCTAACACCGGTAATGCATTCAAGACGAAGATGACCATCCATAAGACGACGATACATCCACGATCGATCATCCATATTAATCTAATTAACATGATAACACCAACAAGTATTTTAGAAATAAGCATACTTCCTTAACAACCAGTACTTAAACAATCATTTAAAATAAAATATGTACCACATAAACAAACTTTAATATTTAACTTTGATCTACCGAAGTAATCTATCTTGAAATTAATATTAAAAAAAATACTAAAAATATTCATATTAATACAAACTTTATTTCTTTTTATGTGTTTCTTTCTTTTATTCTAGAAACCCTTGGCAATACTGTATCTTTGTATGCTTAGCATCTATTTTCATCGGGATATCTTTATTTCTAATAAAATATATTACTATTTTTTTCCATTTCTTTTTTCTTTCTTTCATTTTTTTTTTGTTTTTATCTCTCTCTCTCTCTTTCTGGGGGGTTTTGCTAAGCCAATTTTACATGGAAAATAGAGTTTTTTTTTTTTTTAAATAATGTGGATTATAATTGATTGAATGAGTATAAATTAAAAATAATTTTTATAACAAAAAATATTTCTAAATTAAAAGTACAATAGTTAAGACTTCTAATTCAATTCATTTTCACATAAATTTTAAGCATTAAAATTGAATTCAATTACATAATTTAATTCATTTAAAAATTATGTTAAGGATTTAAAAATACTGTTATTTTTCCATTTCGTTGAGGATATCTCTTTCCTTCATGTTATGATATTCAATCTCATGATAGTCATTCAATTTTGTTCCTGTCTTTAGATACTGATTCTATTCCTCACTCAGCTTCGACATGACTTTTCATTTTTGTTTGATTTTGTCTTGTCTCCTCAATTACATGTGTAGTGTTAAATTAACTGTCATGTGTAGAAAGTAAATTTAATCCTTTACATAATTTAATCCTTAAATATTGTTATTTAAAAATCCTTAAGAAAGCTGTTTGGTGATTAAGCATTTAAAAATATTGTTATTTATCCATTTTGTTTTTAATTATTAGAGTAAATTATTATTTTATCCTTATGTTCTTAGTGAAATAATGATTAGTCTCTTTGCTAATAGTCCCCTTTCTTAGTAGTGATTTGATTACAGCAAGAACACAAGTTTCCAATTATTTAAGCAAATTATTATTTTATCGTTATGTTCTTAGTGAAATCATGATTGGTCTCTTTGCTAAAATCAGATTTTAATAGTTCCCTTTTTTAGTAGTGATTTGATTACAGCAAGAACACAAGTTTTTAATTATTAGAGTAAATTATTATTTTATCCTTATGTTCTTAGTGAAATAATGATTAGTCTCTCTGGTTTGAAAAACACTCAATATTAAATTCTTATATATTTTTTTGCTATTTGTCTTCTCATAACAATTTATTTTTTTCTAAGATCTAATAAAAAAATTTCAATCTTGAACATATGTTGTTCAATAGCCTGGTATTTTTAATAGTGATTGAACTTCCAATCATGGGATCAGAGGAGCATGTTTAGTTACTTTAGATATTTTTAAGCTCTTGTTCAATAGCCTGATATTTTTAATAATTTCAGATTTTTTTGTATTTTCTGTTTCTTACCATTAAAGTTTTATTTGCTTTAGAGTGACCCTATGTTGGTTGGTTATACCAAAGGAAGATATGGAACACTTACTGAAGCTTTATGCACAGAAGTAGTTCTTAATTCATTAAATCCTAGTTCTTAATTCATTAAATCCAATGTGGATGGCAAAACACACTATTACATTCCAGTTTGAAGTTGTTCAGACGTTGGTGTAAGTTCTGTGCCTATATCTCTATATTTTCCTCAACCAAATATGAGTTTTAATGGTTTCACTTTATTTTAATCTGTGTAATTTACCACAGGTTTCATGCATATGATGTTGACACTCAATTTCACAACATAGATGTAAAGGTAACCCTTTAGTAGTCATGTATACTTCTTCCTTTGTTTCTGCTCTTCGTTTAGGAAGAAATAGGTTTAACCATGATTTTCTTATTTGTAGTTTATTATAAAAAAAATCTCCCTAACAAAGTTAATTCTCTTTGCTAGATCAATATGTTTGGTCAATAATAACTCTAAAATACATTTAAAATGCCTAAAACATAAAAGAAAAATAACATAAAATCTATGATAACACATAAAATCCAAACAAAATTAAAAATATATTAGTCAAGCATAATCTTTCAAGCCTCATTTCAGATTATATACATAATGGATGAACCAACAACACAATTTGAACTGGAAAAAAATGGAATTAATGGTTGTTCATATTTAACCCTCAATTCAGTAATTAACTTTTCCTCAGTCTGTTAAAGTTCAAAAAACCTATTGATTAACTGTTTTAAATACACAGCGAAGCACCCAGCGAGAATAATCTTATGATACAATTTTCTGTTAACCATGTGGCATTTTTTCTTTATTATGTTTTTGGCAGTTTGGTGGGTGGGGGTTCCTAATTTAGTTATACCCTATATTTATGCTTGATGATGTATTTCTGTGCAAAAGGGGGAGAGAAACTTGTGTTCATACATAGATTTGCACTGACTACAGTTCATAAATCCTAATTTTATCGAATGAATGGCCTAAAATAATTATTCAAAGCATCAATCAAAAAAAATTTGTTACCTGTGTTCTTGAGTTCTGTGCGAGCAAGATGAAATCTACACAGCAGAAGAACACCTGAGATTGAGAAAGTTAGGTTAAAACTTTTTAACCTAAGTTTAATTGCAACAGAGAAACAAATAAACCCTAAAATTAATTACCTAAATTATTGAGGAAAAGTATGCAACACCCAACCCATATACAAAGAGTGGGGGTAAATCAGGATGCTCGATAGTGATATTGATAGGTATAGTGGGGTGTTGCCATGGGTCTGTGTTTTTGGTGGTTTACAAAGAAAGATTGATTCTCTTGTGGAAGTTGGAGACGAATGAGAAGAAGATGAAGAGAAATGTTAGGGACAAAGAAAAATCAGATCGATGAAGAGAGAGTGCTAAGTTAATTGTTTTTCTATTGTTATGGATGTTATCAGGGGACGAAGGGGATGAAGAGATTCACTGCAAGTTAATTAGCATTTTCTAGCCGGTTGTTTGTTTATTTGCTCTGTTTACGTTTCTGAAGGGGAGATATCAGTGTAAGATTAGGATTGTTAATTAACGGTTGAGATTGTCAAAGCTAAATACCCCATCAACGGTCTGTATAATTTTAATTTTAGATTAAGATTTAAATATATTTTTTTAATCAGCAACGGATAGTCCGTTGCAAATTTTATGTTTTTTTTTGCAACGGATTTTCCATTGCTAAGTCTGTTACTAATATTAAAAAAATAATAAATATGCAATTCGTTGCAAATCCGTTACTGAATTTAGCAACGGAATTATCCGTTGCTAAAATCAGATGCTAATAATCCCCTTTTTTTAGTAGTGAT
>Ga0325401_1005528_pt1 | contig 12122 bp, 6 predicted proteins | sample PopdelMetagenome_FD_205666 | JGI IMG/M metagenome (GOLD analysis project Ga0325401, IMG submission 205666) | Populus deltoides microbial communities from Bellville, Georgia, United States - Xylem-PdKOR-R2 | ecosystem: Host-associated > Plants > Phyllosphere > Stem > Wood/Secondary xylem | place...
GAGATTAATTAATTAATTGAAAAGGTCTGCATGCTGGCGAAGGACAACACATAGGCGACATAGGTATAATTAATTTCATAGTCGGCAGGTTTTGGATTTCTACATTAATTAATTCTACATAATCTACAAGTTTTGGATTCCAAGGCAGCAAGCAACTATCTAATTCTCTAGAGTAAAAGTCGGTTAAGACTTTCCAAAGGGTACAAATCTTATCTTATGCAAGGTAGATTGTTTAGGCCGAGATTTTTTTAGGGACACATGACAGTTTGTTTAATTATTTTAGTTTTAAATCTTTATTATTTAATTTACATACTTAAGATTATTTTTAAATTGGGTTTGATGTCAGCTTATTAGTCCATTAAAATTTATTTTATTTGTAAATTATAAATTCTCTCTTTTAAGGGTTAGAAAGACATATCACATTGATATTTATTATTATTGCAACATATTTTGTGCTTGTGTGAGAGCGAATTCTGTACTTTTAATTTTTTATTGAATTGTTTTGACTTCTTGAAAAACAATTATTTTTGTGGTGTCTTTTCTATTTTTCTTATTAGTGATTCTTTATAATTAGTAGATAAGGGTTTCATTCTTATAGTTTTGATGTCTCAATTTAGATAATTATTGTGTCGAGCTTTTATCAACCAAATTTGATTTTAGCTTTCTTGAGTTTTTTTTTTTTGTATGGGTTCTAGAGCTCTTATTATCCGATTTCACATCAATTTAACATTTGATTTGTTAAAAATAGAGTTTCATAAAAAAAATTATTTTCTTTTTATGAAATTATTACGGTCTAATAAGCTAGGTGGTAAGACTAACATGTTAGCCCAAGTTAACTTGAGTTTTTTTTTGTTCTTTTTTTATTTTTTTATTTCATCATTTAATAATAGTTAGTTGGAAACTAAACTTCTTAATTTTTTTTGATTTACTTTATATAGGATTATCTTAATCTCATGACCCGGGTTGTGAGTTTGACAAGTTAACCAGGTTGATCAAGTAGTTTTTTTTTAATTTAATATTTTGTTTTTCAATTACATCCTTCAATATTGGGTTAATTAGGAATTAATCTTCATAATTTATTTTGATTTTCTTTCTATAAGGTTATTACAATCTTATGATCGAGTTGTAGATTTGACATGTTAACTCATGTTGATTCAATATGTCGTTATCTTAATATTTAAAAAGGAGTGTCATCCAATACGTTATCGTATCAATATTTAAAAAGATGTCATCCAATATGTATCATATTTTGAGTTCATGATTAATTTTTTTTATTAGAAAACACGTCAATAATATTTTAAATTTTTTATTTAAAAATAAAATTGATTTGACCAGTAATGTAGCGCGGAGCCAATAGTCTAGTAGTTTATTAAAAAAGCATAATCTCATGAACTACTATACCTATCAAATATCTATTGGCTTTTTACTTGTTATGTGTAAACATGAATGAATTCAAAATTTATTTTCAAGAAAATCATATCAACCTTCCTTGTAACATCGTAGAAATTTGTAACATAACAATACAAACAATTATTAAGTAGATATAAAAATTAGGGAATTTTATTTTATTTTTTATATATAACCTTTGTAATTCTTTATTTTCTTATTACATTTTATTATTTTTATATACTAATATTTTTCTCATAACAACTTCAAATGTATTCAATACTGAATAAGAATCAAACCAATGTGTAATATTTTCAGCATGTTTTAAGTTATGCTCGCATTACTTGATCTTTTATCCATAATGATTCTGTATATTTTCATTATATAATTTCCTTTCTTGGTAATATCCAAGTCGTATTTTCTACTATCAACCAATTATATGATCAATAATTTTTTACAAAAAATTTTGACAAAATTTCCTCCATATTTGAGCTTTACCCAAAATCTTATCCCACTAAGAGGCTGTTTGGCTGTGCGTTTCAACCTGCATTTCGTCAAATTTTGAATTTTGTTTTTGCTAAAATTGAGTGCGGTTTGTACTTTTTGGATTGTTTTGATGTGATGATGTTAAAAATAATTTTAAAAAAATAAAAAAACATCATTGGCATGTATTTCGGCACGAAAAGCTATTTGAAAAGCAACCGCTACCACACTGTCAAACACACTCTAAGCCTATATAAAAACTCAACCTAACAGGGATCACATGGTAGCCTCAGGCGTACCCTAGTTTATTAATCGTTTTCTCATCATTTTTAAGTAAAATGTTTCTCAACATTCTAAAATGATACATGAAATTCTTCGTTTACCTAATTGTGTAAATCATGTGGCTTACAAAAATATATAAGGATGAGGAAAACAAAACATAAAAGAACTAAATTTAAATGATTACAAAATGATTAATTGCGGATCAAAATAAATGATTTAAACCAAATATACGTAAAGAAGTGTATATAGATAACAAAACACCTAGATAACTAAATATTACTAAAGATTGTATCAACATTGTCCAACTATACATGATGGACCTGCAACATGTACAACAATAAATATGTTGAGATAATTTATAATCAAAATCTTAATAAATCCTACTTTTTAGTGATAATTCCATATCTTTTTACTATTTGTATTTGTATATAACTCCTTATTTTTTAAATCTTCATACACTCCCTATAATTTTCAATCTTATCATATTCATGTCCTTACTAAAGATCATATACTCGCACTCAAATATTCGTAGATACATTTACATGTCCAAAAATAAGGACCATTCATATCCAACATATAAGGACTATTAATATCCAACATTTCCATCCAAGACGGTAGACTGCTCAATCATTGGTTTCTATCCACGATGACAAACTACTCAATCATTCGTCACCATGCATATCATTTCTCAACATTTCATCTTATTACTTAATTATTATATCATTTCTCTCTCGTTTTAGCATGCCCTTTCATGTTTCTCTTTAATCACATATATCACACTTTACACATAACTCAATTGAAAAGGAATAAATGCAGTAAAATTAAAGAATAAGTGTATAAGCATTTACGTGCTTTTTCAGTCGTACAGAATCCACCAATAGTCAATTCTATCCTCGATGCCTCTCCTGATATTAAAAAAGATACCAATATCAGTATCACAGTACTTTCATCATATAAATTTGTATCACAGTACTTTCATCATATAAATTTTTACATTACTTTAATCTAACATATAAAAATTATTATCATTATTTATTATTATTATTTCCTTTCATTTGACACATTATTACATCAATATGAATTGAACTATATGATTTCTTAATTTATGAATCATATTATTTTCCATAGGAGAATTTACTTCTTATCAATTTTTTTGTCATCCTTTAGTCATTTCTTATTCTATTATTTATTTACTAACAATTAACCTACATATTCAAATACTAGTTCTCAAATTCCCAAATTTTCATGTATAATCATAACACTACCAACATTCAAACACATTCTCCACACATACTTTTAATTTTATTAAATTAATTATCCATGTTCTTTTATTTTTATATTTGGGTTAAATCAAACCTCAACTTAAATGAGAGTTCTAATTTATTTTCTTCTCATATATTTTTCATAACATAAATCTTATGCCCATTTATAAATTCTAATATAAATTTCTCATACTTCAATCTTTTATACAAAATTCTTAATATGTAAACATGCTTAACATTAATTTCAATGTTTATAAATAACCATTATTTCTCTATTATCACCATCCCATTAACACACACACACACACACAATATTACAATTATCCAATTCTTCCACAAAACAATACATGGCCAACCATAAGGTTCACATAATTTGATCTTTAATTGTTCATAAACTTTCATTAAACATATTAATCTAACTCAATTTATCAATTATAAACCATTAACACATTTTTTTAATTTTTATACATATACTCTAATTCACAATTTACCTACAAGCAAATTAATTAAAATTTGATATTTAATTCAATTCAATTCTAATCATCATCAACACATCTTCATATGTTAAATACATATAATAATTAAACATTCACTTTAGTTGCATAATTTCCTCATTTTTTTACCTATTATGCCCGACCGTAATTTAACCAAAATACAAAATTTTCTTCTTTAATTACTCATTATTTGAATCATTCATATTCTAATCTACCCCAATTTCATTATTCCACGACAGTTTCATAATTCCCCCAATTTTCATAAGAAACCTAATTGAAATTTAAGAATTTCACACAAAAATCCATTTATCCCTACTTAAACTTGCATATTGAGCTTACAACTTCTTACTCAACAATCAAATGAGTTTCGAATGCTAACCGGTTTAAATTTTTCCAGTATTTCTCCTTCTTTTCTTACTTTGTCATGACTTCTCTCTTTAACTCCCTATTCTTTCACTTGATTTCCCTTTTAATTTTTATGTTTGATTGTGTTTAAACACTCATCCTCTCACCCACCATGCCCTAAATCATGATTTGTCCTAAGTTTTCCAAGTAAAAATCAAGAAATATGAAGAACTTTGGGGAAGTTGTTGAAATTTCCAATTCATTCAACTTATTTAAAAAAATATCATTATTAAGTCTATTTATTATTTTTTCTGTCCAATTGTCGACATTATTATATGGCTTTACCGAACTTCAATCATTCTAAAATTCTATACTAAGATATAACAATAGTTCTTATAAAATTTTAGCTCGATTTGACAATCAAATTAAGAGTTATGTTTAAAAATATAAAACTGGTTAGCAAGTGATTTTATACAAAAATTAAAAAAAAATCTGAATTTTCTTGTTTTATCCTTTATTAGAAATGAATGATTTTATATGAGCACAGTGCAAGGCTACCAGGGGGTTCCATACTCTAAAGCAGATGAGCATCTTATTATATTAAAAAAAACAAAACAGGTGAGGGAGATAGGAAAAATTCCATTTCTTAATAAGATCCTCTATAAAAGTCTGAGCGATCTTGAAGCTGTCTTCGGCCTCAAAAGACGAGGAAATCTAGGATGAGCCCCTCAAGTCAATTTATGCATTTGTCGGATACGTCTAATAGAGTTGAGACCACTTACATGGTGGACAACATGTAAGATTCGAGGTAGAGAATAAAAACAAAGTGTAAAACCACGTTCTTCCCTGGCCTACATCGACACATTCTGATACAGAACAAAAAAAACACCTAAATACACTTAAAATGCACTCTCATCAACTTCTTAAAAACCACCAAAACAATCCCACCCATTCCGGTGTAATTCGCTCACACACAAGTTATTAAACCTGAAAGAGGGAATACATACACAAGGATTGTTATTTCTTATCCCCTGTAGTGGGCAACCTCTGTTTTCTAGCTTACCCTCTCAACCTCTGTTTTCATACCCATTGCAAGACACCTTGACCAACTAGCTATGGTAAAGAAAAAATAAATATTTTTTTTTTACTTTAAATTAATTATTTTTTTATTTTTTTCAGATTTTTTTATATAATAATGTCTAAAATAAATTTTTTAAAATAAAAAATTACTTTTATGCATTTGCAATTAAAAAATATTTTGAAAAACAATCACTACTATAATACCAAACAAACTACTATAATACTACATAATGTTAATAATATATTATTTTGATGTATTTATATCAATAATAAATTTTAAAAAATAAAAAAAAATTAATTTAATATATTTTTAAAAACAATTAACACCTCGTTCTAAATCCAGAAAGCAAAGTCACAGGTGAGAATACCCCTAAAAGTCTTATATAAAGTTAGACGCCTCATTATTAAGGCGCAACCCCCTTTTTAGACCAAATTGTTTGAAAGATGCGTAGCTGAGCATCGTGGCTGATTTTGAAATTAAAAAAAAAATACTAACCTTACTGTCATTCACGCTAAATAATCATTAGACTAGCCCCATTAGCTTGTGCTTTCCTATTATTCAGATTAACTTTTAGAGTGAGATAATGAAGACCGAATCAATTTCTAATTATTTGTATCATGACTATACTCAGTTTAATAAAAAAAAATTATAAAATATATTTTTTTATTATATAATAAAAATATATGCTTATAAAATTAAATATTAACCTAAAAATAAACACTCGAGACAATAATAACTCTATATAAAAAATAAATAACTTATTTCATAACCAGTCTAGAATACACAAGTGCCTGCATGCGCGTGTGTGTATAAAAAATCGCACGCCATTTAACTTTTATTGTGAGAAGCAAATTAATATTTAAAAACTGTTTGGGAACGTGGTTAGTAATTGTTTTTGCTAAAATTTAATATGTTTTGTATGTTTTGGATCGTTTTAATGGATTAATATCAAAAATAATTTTTAAAAAATAAAAAAATATTATTTATATATATTTCAACACAAAAAATTATTTAAAAAACAACCACAATATCAAACTACATCCTAGTAATCAAGCCTTCTCACCATTCCCCCCTTCAAGGCTTCGTACAAGGGGACAAATGATGAGGTCGAGCTTCATAAATACTAAAAACCAAACCCAGGAGCCTCACAAGGTTTCATGACCTTCACAAATCATTGACTTTTGTTAAGACGAGGTTAAAATAGATCGGCAATTTGACATTGAAAGACGAGGTGATAATAATTATAAAAAAAAAAAAAAAAAACAAGAGCAGGAAGGAGTACAAAGATTATTATGTTTTAATATCAAACATTTATATATGCTATAAAAAATAAAGTTAATATGAATTATAAGTACTAGATATTGTGATCCCAAACAAATAGGTTAAGAATCATAATTAAAAATGCCAAATTAAAAGAAAACTGTAAATAAAAAATAAAAAGCTCAGCTACCATGCATATTCTCCTTCGTCTAGAAATTTCGTTTGCTTGGACTGCATGTAGCCTCAAGGAAAACAGAGAAACAAAACAAGTACGCGGCACGCCGATACATACATGATTGAAGATATATACGTATCAGAGCACCGACCTGCTTGCCTGTTGCAGAGGTCTATCCTTAAGAGAAGCAATTCAAAGTTTTGGTTTCTCACGTACGCTGCTGTGTTTCTCAAGCTCCACAAGGAACATGATGATGTGGGACGATTCTCAAACCCAGCAGCAGCAGCAGCAGCAGCAGCAGCAGCAGCAGCAAGACCAGGACTCTCATTTTAATTTCGACATCCTTTCCCTTCCCAATGAACCCCAAGGTGGTTACATTTCCTAAATTTCTTTTCGTATTGTATCTGTAATATTAGGATTTGTAACTGGCAATGTATGCAGGATTGTTATAAAATACTTGAAGTTGATTATGATGCTACGGAGGATCGATGCTACTCGGTCCAATTACAGACGCCTAGCACGTGTCTGTATTCGAGACTTCTCTCTCCTTTTGTTGTGTCATCGGGCTGTGATTTTTTGTTTTTCTTTTCTTTTCTTTTACTAAGATGTAATAAGTGGAAGGTTCTTAAACCTTAAGCTGTTGTTTTGTGCAGAAATGGCATCCCGGTAAGCAAAAAGACGAGGATTGCGCCTCTTCAAGATTTCACTGTTAAAGAAAAATCTTAACCTAATAAAATTTTAATATTAAATTTCTTTTTTTTCCCCTTCTCATTTAGGTTTGCCTGGAAGTTCCCCTAAGTTCTTTCCATGTAAATTTTTTTGAGCGTTCCAAGATTGTGTTTGTGTGTGCCAAATACCCATTTCCTTTATTCTACATGCAGACTTTTGTAAATTACCTGCTTTAAGCCTTTTGGAAGTGCATGTCTTAGTTACCATGTTTTTTTAATTGATTCCCCGGATATGGACTCGAGTTCCATACAGATCAAATATTTTTATTTTTTATAATATATATATATATATATATATATAGGTTTTTCAATATATTTTTATGGTTTAAAAAATATAACAAATCAAAAAGTTTATGCACACGTATAATCAAATAAATTATGAGTTATGTATGCTAATAAATAAATAAATAATCATTAACAATATGACGACCCCTCTCTCTTACTCTCAATAGGGATTAAACAATAAAAAAAAAATCTGTACCAAAATAGAATTGGAACAATTTTGAAAAACCGCAATTGTATAATTTGTGTGATTGTTTAAGTTGGAGAATAAAAGTAAATGTTTTCGAAACTTATAGTACGTTAACTATGTTTGTCGTGTTTTTCATTTCAGTCCCCCATCTTCCAATCCCACCCTTTTATAAAAATTTGAAATCAATTGCTCCTTAAATAAAACTTGATCGCCCAAAAACAAAGTTTGATGATTAAACTGGAAAAAAAATTACACAGTGACATATATCCCAAGTAGATATTTAGAACACTAATGTTGCATATAGGAAACAAGAAGACACAGCGTGATAAACCTATTTTTAACGGGTCTAAAAAACTCTTATAACCCTCCTCTCATTGACACGCCCAAAGAAATGAGCATGGCCTGAGTCATACGGGGGCTTAGTAGTGTGCCAAGCCTAGCCACGTGGGAGCTTCGCAGTTTGCCAAGCCCCGACACACTAGGTCTGGCACTAGCCATACCCAGACACTATTAGGTTTGACAGTGTGTGCCAAGCCTCTGTCATGCATGTGAGAATACGTATCCTTCATTGGAATACCCAAGGGAATGACCATCCTTTCTTGGCACTCCCAAGGGAATGAGGTAATGTGAGTCTAATAAATATACCAGACTCAACACACTTGAACTTGACAGTTAGCCAAGTCCACGATAACATGGGTGTGGCAAACATGCCAAACCCAAAATACTTTGACTTGACATTAAGCCAAGTCCAAGGTAACGTGGGTTTGACAAACATGTCAGACCCAAGGCACTTGGACATGACAGTCAACCAAGTCCATTGCATTTTGACTTGGCAGTTAGCTAGGTCCAAGATGATGGGAATCTGGAAAACATGCCAAACCCAAAGTACTTGGACATGACAGTTAGCCAAGTTCAAGGTAAAGCGTGTCTAGCAAACACATCAAATCCAAAGTACTTGGATTTGGAAGTTAGTCATGTCCAAAGTAACGACCATCCTCCCTTGACACGCCCAAGAGAATGAGATAATGTAAATCTGGCAAACATGCCAGACCCAAGACACTTAAATTTTGTAGTCAATCAAGTCTAAAATAACATGTGTCTGATAAACATGTCAAATCCAAAGTACTTGGACTTGGCAGACAATTAAGTTCATTGCACTTGGACATGGTAGTTAGCCAAGTTCAAGATAACATGGGTCTGGTAAACATGTCAGACCTTAAGTACTTAGACTTGACAGTTAGTCAAGTCCAAGGTAACGCGTGTCTAGTAAACATGCCAAACCCAAGGTTTCTTCAACTTGGTAGTTTGCGAAGTCCAAAGTAAAAACTATCCTCCCCTAGATATGCCCAAGAAAATGACTATCCTCAAACAACTATCCTCCCCTAGACATGCCCAAGGGAATGACCATCCTCCCTTGGGTATGCCCTAAGGAATGACCATCCTTCCTTGGGTATGCCTTAGGGAATGACCATCATTTCTGGGCATGCTCAAAGGAATGATGTAATGTAGGTCTGGAAAATATGTCAGACCCAAGGTGTTTGGACTTGGCAGTTAGCCAAGTCCAAGACAACGTGGGTCTAGCAATCATACTAGACTCAAGGCATTTGGACTTGCAGTTAGCAAAATCTAAGGTAACGACCATCTTCCCTTGGGCATGTCCAAGGGAATGACCATCCTCCCTTGGTACGCCCAAGGGAATGAGGTAATGTGGATCTGACAAACATGTCAGATCCAAGATATTTGAACTTGGTAGTCTGCCAAGTCCAAGGCACTTAGACATAGCAGTCAACCAAATCCAAGACAACATGGATCTAGTAACAATGCTAGACCAAAGGCACTTGGACTTGATAGTTAGTCAAGTCTAAGGTAACAACCATCCTCTCTTAGACGTGCCCAAGTGAATGAGGTAATGTGGGTCTGGCAAACATGTCAGACCTAAGACACTTGAACTTGAAATTTTGTCAGGTCCAAGGCATTTAGACGTGACAGTGAGTCAAGTTCAAGATAATGTTGGTTTAGTAAACATGTCGACTTAAAGAACTTGAATTTGACAATTAGTCAAGTTCAAGGTAATGACCATTATCTCTTGGCACGCCGAAATGAATGACCACTCTCCCTTGACACGCCCAAAGGAATGATCAACCTTCATTGGGTCTAACCTCGGGGAAGAACTCAGTCTCCATAGGTTTAGCTACATTTGATGTGAAACCCTGGAAATTATAATTTAAATATGCAGATGTGTAAACCCTCATGTAAGCGTAAGATTGAAAGTGGTATGATTTCAATGAGTGATTGAAACCAAGATTAGAAATAATACATAAATAATGATATATAATGGAAGGGATGACCTCCATAAATAAATTTTGGTTTAGAATTAATAATGAGAAAAATGACAAATTGTTTCTAAGAAATAGCGGAGACTCTGCCGAAATTATGGTGGAACCTGTAAAAAAAATTACCTGAAAGTTTCCAATATATCATGAAAAAAGATGTAGGAAATCAGGTTTGTTACATTTGACATCTTGGACCCTAATCTCCCTGCACCTTTTAGGTGTATAAAAGTCTTCCAATGACTCACCATATTCCCATCGAATATTAATATAGATGTAAGAGAACCAAGATTAGAAATAATACATAAATAATGATATATAATGGAAGGGATGACCTCCATAAATAAATTTTGGTTTAGAATTAATAATGAGAAAAATGACAAAATATTTCTAAGAAATAGCGGAGACTTTGCCGAAATTTTGGTGGAACCTGTAAAAAAAAATTACCTGAAAATTTCCAATATATCATGGAAAAAGATGTAGGAAATCAGGGTTGTTACATTTGACGTCTTGGACCCTAATCTCCCTGCACCTTTTAGGTGTATAAAAGTCTTTCAATGACTCACCATCTTCCCATCGAATATTAATATAGATGTAAGAGAAATTTATCTTTCATTAAATGCTATCAAGATAAGATTACGCTCTAAACCTTTCTCTTCATAAAAGGATAAGACTTATGGGCTATAAATACACCATGAGACCTTTAGAATAAAGACTCACAATCTTCATTCTCTATTGTATATATTTTTTCAGATCATCTCTTTTTAGAATGTTCTTGTATTTTTTCTCTCTAAAAAGATACTTATTTTAAGTATCAGAGTGTCTCCACCTTCACCAAATAAGATATTTTACAGGTACCAGCCACAAGCCACATCGGTCTACCAAACACCAAATGTGAACTATCAACTATCTTGACTAAGGAGAATGGATAAGATTGCTAGGATCAATTGAATAACCGATTATCCAACCTGGGAACCCTATTACTAGGCTAGTTGGATTTTTAGAACTTCATCACAAGGACAAATCTCTTCCTTACTTAAATAACCTTGCCACTGACTTTTATATCCTTAAAAACTAAGGATTGTTCTTATTGCCCTTTGTTTCCAATGTTAACTAGGAGAAGTAAATAATCCTTGTGAGATTAGGATATAGTTGTCGCCCTTACTAACTCCTAAATTACAATAGTGTTTGTAATTGTAATAATGATTATTTTTAAAAATAATTTTTTAAAAATATATTAAAATAATATATTTTTAATTTTTTAAAATTTATTTCTGATATCAACATGTCAAAATAATCCAAAAATACAAAAAAAATTAATTTAATAAAAAAATTCAGATTTTTTGAAAAGCACAGCCACGTACACCGCAATAACAAACACTCCCTCCAATAATGTCTCTTAAAAGTGTTTTCAATACTGAAATTACCCTTGTCCCACCTTCCCGCCAAAAAAAAGACAAGAAAACAATAGTAATACACAATGTCCTATAAAATATCTCCAAAATCCACCCATTTCTTAGTTTTCAGCACATTTTTTTTAAATATTAATGAAATAACACAATTAAAAAAATTACTAAAATAACACAACTTATACATATCGCAATGAAAAAACACGATTTTTATAGCTTGTCATTATATTGAATAACGATATATTTTAAAAAATATTAAATGAACAGGAGAGAAGAGAGAAAAAAAACACTCTAGAGACATACTAAAATTTCAATTACAACACCACTAGTATTATTTAAAAGATTTCAAGTTTTCAATGAGATGAATCTAACGACATCAAAAAATATCACCAATAATAATATAGTTGGACTATAC
>Ga0325401_1005530_pt1 | contig 12120 bp, 3 predicted proteins | sample PopdelMetagenome_FD_205666 | JGI IMG/M metagenome (GOLD analysis project Ga0325401, IMG submission 205666) | Populus deltoides microbial communities from Bellville, Georgia, United States - Xylem-PdKOR-R2 | ecosystem: Host-associated > Plants > Phyllosphere > Stem > Wood/Secondary xylem | place...
CTGCAGCTTGCCGCAAGATGCCTTCCACCTTTATTCCTGTTAATCGTTCAGTCAATCAAGTTCAGACAAGTGAGGAAAAACAAAAATATATCATTACATAAGTAACCAATAAAGAAAGAAGTCTTCCTAACTCTAATACTAATGTTAGATTAACAAAGTTCATATAAAGAAGACAATTATTTGTGAAATTCATGAAGGTAAACAGGTCGAAATGAAAAATGACACGGTTGAATGCATCGATCCTTGTTAAGGTGGGGGGGGGGATATTATACTGGTCTGAGGTAAAAAAAACATTTCAAAGTCATAGTAAGCCTGTAACACTAGAAGAAAGTAGTCTTTAGTCACTCCTCACTCCACAACTAACAATTCATGAATATTTTTTGAGACAGTTTAAAAGCAGATAACCCAGAAGAGAAGTACTTGCAACTTACAAAGCAGGTTAATTATTTTTTTCCATATTTGGTACCACCACCATCAAATGTGATGGGAAAACACTGTTAATAAGAGGACACTAACAAAAATCAGAGCATGAGAGGTTAAAAGGGCAAGTTTCAACCAGCCAGACAGCACAGAACTTCCCTCATTCATTATAGTACTCGTAGCTTATTGAAGGCCCTATTACAGCACTCCACAAGCAAGCATCGGATTAAGTATAGATGATATTCAGACTCTTTATCTACAATTGCAACGGAAAAGGTGCAGACTATGAACTATGGTATAGTACCATATCACATTGAGATCACATCCATATGGTTAATTCACTATTGATAAAACAAACATCTTTAGATCATATTCATATGCATATGCAAATTAATTCACTACTGATAACATAAATGATCATATCCTTGTGTACCAGAGAAGGAAAAAAACAGGAACTATGCTGTCCCAGGTATTGCCAGTTTTATCTCTCAACTCTCAACCACGAGATAAAGGAATCCATTGATGAAATAGGAAAAGGAAGCAATCCAGAGATGTGGACAAGGAAAGGCAATAACAAACATAATGGAAAGGGAAACCCACCATGGTCTTCTATAAACCTTAAAGCCTTCTCCAGAAAAGATGGAGATCCATCAACATCTTCTATAGCAAGTAAAATCGGTCTGCCAATGACCAAAGATTTTACAGGATGCTTATCCTTCACTACAGGAAAAAAAATGTAAAAAATGTCAATATCTTACGGATCTGAAAAATAAAAACAAAGTTTTTAAGTTCAGAATTTCATAAAAAAAAAGTCCAGTCTCAAATATTATAAATCTCACATATTTTTGGTCGTCACAAATCATGACGCAAAAAAAGAAAATAAGAACAAACAAGAAGTCACGGAAGAACAAAAAACCTAAAGAAAATGGCATGCAGGCCAGTAATTCTCCTTCTTATAAGAAAAAAAACGGTTGAAAACTAGGGGCCATGAAATCATCATTAACCCTTTTCCATCTAATCTTCAGTGGTTCCATCATACTGTTGCTGAGGAAAGCTGTAATTTCTAAATGCATCTAGGCAACAACTAGTGATTATGTTTTCTGTGCTATACAAAAATTTAGATGCAAAAACCACACCACATAAGCACAAAGTACACTGATGTCAACCAGAAAGGATGAATACTGACACTGTTCCAAAGAACCATCAGCTCCATCAGTCTGATCATCTTGGAAGATACCATTTTGCCCCATCACAAGAGAGGTGCTTGGTGCCTGTGCCAGAGCATTCTCAAGAGCAGTCTTCCATCCATATAAATCTTCAGAAGTTTCAGCCTGTGGCAGCAACACAAAGCAACCACAAAAATGTAATCAAGATTGCAAAAAGAGACAGAAACAAAGCACAAAAATGCACACCCAATTCTCACTTAACCCCATAGGATTTGCAAGTTGAGAATAGCTATGTAGGTTAAATCCATTGTGGAAAAATAAGGATGCATAGGATGAAGAACTAGTGGGATGGATAGAGCTTATGAAAGGCATTAAAATTGTGACCTTGTCACCTAGAGTCATCTGATAAAGTTACAATTATGACCTGCATAAATGACTGATTGAACTGCTTGTGTTCTTGAGATCAAGTATGGTGAAATAGTTTGATGCGTTCTCATATCAAATAGTGGAAAAAAACTGAATGATTAAATGCAAACTAAGCTAGACACTAAGCTGGAAAGCTTGATCTTTGTTCTTCGCCAAGTTACAACCCGGATCAAGCTCAAGCCAAGTGAATACCCTTAGGCTAAACTCTTTTGCAGCCTCAGGAGATTATACGTGAATACATATCAGAAATGCTATCTAAAGCAATGTCAAAAGGGATCACAAAGAAGGAAAAAAAACATCACCTTGAGAGTGAATGCCCGTCCATCACGGCCATCAGGAAAGAGAACAGTCAAGAGCTTTTTATCTGCTTTGACAACCACACTGTGAAGTTCCAAAAGAAACACGAAGTTAGTAAACTACTTCCAGTTGTGAAAAACAATGAGAAGAGTGCATGATTAACAGTGTCTAACTTGAAAAAGCAAGCCAACCTGCCTGAATTGTTGAGGTCAATACCACCGAGGGTCAGGTTCACTTCACTCCCCTTCTGAGGAATAGCACTCTGATAAAATAAAAATGCTGTGGTGAAGGTTACATGGTAAAAAAACAGTGCACCAATGCTGGAAGGGTGGGGGCTAAACTTCCATAATTATGAGAATTACCACCATTGCCAGTAAAACATATGGGAAGGCAAATTAAAAAGATGCAATAACTACCATATGCAAAACTACTAACCGGATTGCTTCTGAAGAAAACCAGTGATGTTCTTGTTAAAATAAACCACCTTTTCTTCCAGGATGTCCATCCAATTCCTGTACAACACAGGGTTAAAAAATATAACCCCAGAGTGAACAAAGATCCTCAGAAATGCACATTCAAATGCTCACGGTACAGTTGTTCTCAAAAGAAAAGGCTTGGTTTTCTTGATTGGATCCTCAAAAAGGTGACAATATTACTATCTGTATACATGATATCTGCAGTGTTTAATCAAGTATGTTAAGAAATGCCTCTTTAGTAATATCTGCGGTGTCTAATCAAGTATGTTAGGAAATGCCTCTTTAGATTAAAGAACTCGCACCCCCATCTTCTCTCTCTGTGTATTATCTCTTTCTATGAAAGTACAATAGCATAGCAGGATAAAACTACAAAATCGAAATAAAAACCAAAAACAAGCCAGCTCCAACTGGGATGAAACTAAAATCAGAAAAAAGAATATCATCATAAACTGTAGTCGATTGAACACAAGTCAACAACATTTTTTGTCTCCGTTCCATGCATATTTTGCTATTTGTAATTAAGCGTGAGAAAATTCGTAAAACCAAAAATATAACACACCTTTGGATGAAATAAAAAGCGGCCCGCTCTTGAAAATCTGCAACATAGATTATTATACTTGAGAACAAAAGAAGCAACAGACTCCGATCCATGAAACCAGAACTAAAAATCGATATCATCTAGATAAGCTACCTGATCAGCAATCATTATGATCTTGGTCTTGAGAAAAATAAAAGCGTGGGAAAGGGGGGGGGGATTACCGCATTGCCACCGTGAAAACGCATATTTTCAAGTTGTCCTGGTGCTGGAGGTGGAGGTGGAGGAGGGGGGCCGCCGTCTCCCTACATTTACGTCATTATGAATCACGTTGTGAATTAAAAGAAAAGGAAAACAAGAGTAAGAAATCATTTTGCAAATAAACCTTGGAAGATTCCGTGTTTTTGTTGTTAGTCATCACTTGATCGTCCAGGAATCACAAAATCACATAATGTGCCTTGTTTAGATGTTTGAAAAGGTGACGGGAAGACAATGAGGAGCGAGGGAGAGAGAAGCGTGAAGAAGGGAACGGAGGGAGACTTTAGTTTTTTCTTGTCCTTTGTTGCCTCCTGTGGGGTGGGGTGAAGGGGATTTCTTTTTTTGTTTTTCTTTTTCCTTCTATTTTCTTCTCTCTCTTTCTCACGATTTTTTATTTATTTTTTTACTTTTCTGGAATGTTTAGGGAGGGGGGAGAGAAATGAAATTCCAGCGGAAACCCGCTGGCAAAGCAAAAAAGGAGGAGGTCCAAAAGAGAGCAAGCAGGAGTCTCCCTCCTAATATGCTGCGCTTGTACACGTCACCCCTATTCTTCTTCCTCTTTCTCTTTCATCGAGACGTGGTGGAGGGATATTAATCATATTATTATGGAAAATCGGAAAGGATACCAATACGAGAGATATTCACACACACACACACACACAACACACACACATAGACCCACACACAATAGATTTATTGCCAGTGCTTCAATGCTGGCCGAGCAAATTCTTTTTTTGATGTAAAAAAAAATCAAATCCCGGGTTATTGATTCAAATAATAATTTAAATAATATAAAAAAATGACAATAATAAATAAAATAACAAAAAAATTAGATCTGGGTCTATCTAGATTATCAAACAATTAAATGTTAACCTAATAGAATGCAAACTATAAAAAATAACAAAGTCAAAACTCAAAAAAAAAATTAATTTTTAAAAAAAAACCAAGCAAATTTAGACGAACTTTCTAAACCAGGTCTTGTCTCAAAAACCTAACTCATTAAATCATGTATTTGGGTTCAATTAAAAAACTTAACTCTGAATTAATTTAATTTTAAATAATGAAAACGTTAAAAAAAACTCACAAAAGAAACAAAAGAATTATGACAAAATTTTAGAAAAAAAATTAAAAAGAATGAAATTTGAAAAAAAAAAAACAAAATAAATAACAATTAAAACAATGAGTATTAAATTTAAAAGATTAAAAAATTATAGAGATGAAATTGAGAAACATGTGTAATATAAATTATTAATAGATTAAAAAATAACATGAAATTAAATTAAAAAAAATACCCAATGGAATCAAACTATAAAAAATAAAAATAAAAACCCAAAAAATAATAGGAAAAACAATTTAAATTAATATTTATAGATTAAACTATTTTCACTTGCTAATTCTTCCAAGACACGTCCATAATAGCTGCAAACATCATAGATTATTTCTATTGTCTATATAGATTTGAAAAAAATTATTTTATAAAAAGTACTTTTAGTTAAGGTTGGTTTGAAAAATATATATTTAGTTAAAACTGTAGTTGAAATTGAAGTTAAATAAAAAGTAGTTTAATGTGTGTTGATTAAAAGAATGCTTTTTAAATTGAGGTTATAAAATAATTAAAAAATATGTATATTAATATTAATAGTTTTTAATTTAAATATTATAAATTTAACTACTGTTATTGTATCATGAAATAAATAATATTGATATCAAATATTTTTTATTATTACATTAAACTATGTGCAATTTCATCACATACGGAATCTATCAAATTAGGACTATATTTTCCATGATTTCTTAAGTGCGCAATAACAAAAATTGAATTTTTTATCATGTCATCAAGCAATCTCCTTCTAATTTTTCGAATAAAACACACAAAAAAAACACAATTTTTTTTCATTTTGAATAATGTCAAGTGAATAGCACTATTCACTTCAAGGGCACCGTTCACTCTTGAAGTAAACAGTGCCTAGATGAATTAATTCACTAGGGCACTGTTAACTACAAGAAGTAAACAGTGCCCAGGTGAATTAATTCACCTGGGCATTAGACGTGGCTGCGTGAGAAACAGCTAAGAGTTGCTTTTCACGAACCATTGTTTTTAACGGGCTCTATGTATACAGTAATTCATGTTTTATTATTAGCAAACGTATTGTTTACGCGGTTTGCTTTAAAAACAGCGGCAGTCACGGAAACAAACTGCCTTAATTTTACATTAAGTTTACACACAACTACACATTCAATCCATCTCTGCGACATATAATTATGAAATTCCCAGCACCATATCCACTTACCTGTTCGTCCTACACACATCCATATTAGTTCATAACATCATAGATTAATTTTACACTAAGTTTACACCCAACTACACATTCAATCCATTTTTTAACACAAATTTCACAATTTTCCATCCCTAATCAAGATGTGATGTGAGTGTGAATTTTCTTTCAGGATAATAACACGCGTGTGAGTGTGAATTTTCGGTCATGTGATGTGAGTGTGAACTACGAGGGTTTTTCCTTCTTGCTTTTTCTTGAATGTGACTATCTAGTTAGTAGTTTCTTGGTAGGAAAATTACCATTGATTTTTAACATGTCGCTCATTCCTTCTTCTTCTTCTTCTTCTTCTTCTTCTTTCAGGTTTACCTAATGATTCTCACAGCATGTTGAATTGGTCGGTGCCATGGACATGCTTTGCACCGCACAAATCGTGTCTATAAAGCAATTTCTCTGCCTCTCGTATATTATGTCGTCCATTATGCATCTTCACTTTTTTTTTCTAGGATTATTATGCGTGTATACAGTTGTTTGGTGCTCGATTGATCATCGTCCCGTATCAAGGGCAGAGACTTCTTTGTGGGGTCAAGGACTGGAGGTAAAGATCACTCGGTTTTTTTTATCATTTTGCAATTGATTATTTTCTTTTAATTATCACTCTAGTTATTAGAGATGATTATTTTCAGTTTAGTTTAATTTTTATAAAAAAATAATTAAATTGATTTTAAAAAAATTGAAACTGGGTCAAACTGACCGGTTTCAGTTTGGTTCAGTTGTTTTAAGGAAAAAACCAGTTCAAACCTGTTTAACTCAGTTTTTTCCGGTTTTGACTCGGTTTTTTCCGGGTTTTTTCGGTTTGGATCCGGTTCGGTTTTTTAAGTTTTTTGCTTATAAAACCAAAACCGAACCGAACCGGCTGATTTTTCAAAATTTTAATCGGTTTAATCGATTTTTTTATGATTTGGTTTTTTCAATTATTTTTTTTTATTTTCTTGATTTAATTAATTTTTTATTTTTTTTGCTTACTCTACTTGTCATTGATTGAATGGAACACCAGATTTATGGCAAGGAAAACCTAGTATTTTTTTTTTGTTTTAAAAGTTTTTTAAATTTTTTTATTTACTTAATATTAATATTTTTTAAAAAAATTTTATTGTAGGGTGATGTTAAAAATATTTTTTTTAGTATATATATTTTTTAATATATATTTTTTAAAAAAATATTTTCCACATTCATAAATACCCCTAGTGAATGCACTTTTTTACGGGACAGTGATTTTTTTCGATCCGAGAAAAAGAAGGGAAATAAATGAAACGAGAGGATTGGAAAAACCTTGTCTGCCCCTGTCGTTGTGTGAATCTTTAAACACGACAAACAAATACTGTCCTGTTCAAACCAAGAAGAAAAAAAAATCCATGATTAACATGGGAAGATGAGGTGTCGTGATCGGTGGCGTTGATATTGATACACCAGTAGCCTCCCGAATTTCTAGCGGAGCTGAAAAGGGCCGTGATTGCACAACAATCACGCCGCTGGTGCGATGTCCTGAGATCCCAGCTCCATCCAACTAAAAAGCCTAAACCACATCATTCACGTATCGCCCTTGATTCAGGGATGTTGTCGCCTTTTACTCTTGACGACCCTTGAGACTTGAGAGGACCATAAACACACGGGCCATTGGTGTTTTTCTTTTTACTTTCTCAGTAGTCTGACTGGATGCAAACGCTAATTGCGCTTTTAGCAAAGATGAGGGAACGTCAGGTAGATTTACTATGCCCATAGACACGCATAGCCATGCACTGTAGTGTAATTACCATCTTGACTTTTTCTTAAAATCAATGATCTTGTTGAGATAATTTGGTCTTTTCATGAAACCTTTAATTATTATTGAATTGGGGGGATAGAAATCCAGTGCTTTTTAATTTTTTAAAATATATTAAAATAACTTGATTACTCTTATAATAAAAAAATTCTTAAACTAGCATACATGGGTTTTTTTATTTTTTATTTTGTCATTGTCAAGTTGAACGAGATAAATTTATTCTTTTAATAAATAAAAAATATTATCTAAATAAAAAACTGGTTGGCGCGTATGGAACTTCTTTACACTATTCAGGCAGTTCGAATGGTGTACATGTCCCCGGTTTGGTTTGGCATCAATAACTTTTTTTTCTCTATATTTTCTTCATCTTCATCGATTTTCATGTCTGAACCTCTAAATTTTAAAAGCAATCATTTAATTTATTTTTTCTTTAGATTTAGAATATGCACTCTTGATTGCTATTTGTTTTATTTGAAATGATTTATAGAATTAAGTTTTTTTTAAAAAAATTCATCATCCTTCAATTTTTCATCTGTCATGTTTTGTCTCAATTCCTTTTATTGTTATTTGTGTTGTTTTCAATCATTTTTCTAATTGAATTTATTTTTTAATATAATCCATCGACATTTGATTTCATTATATTTTTATATCAAACTCACTTTTTATTATTTTGATTATTGATTTTTATTTATTTTGATAATTTTCCTAGATTAAGATGTTTTTTATATTTCAATATAAATTGATTGAGAATTGAACTTTTTGGTTGAACCCGAGTCTAGAATTTCTTCATGGGTTATTGATTTGAAAACTTAACACAAATTTAAGAGATTCGCTTGATTTTTATTTTTTTTATGCTCGTTTTTTTTTCGATTTCGTCATTTAAAGTTTATTTATCTTATAAAATTCATCTCTAATTTTTTTATAACTCTTGAATTTGATTTTATATTTAATCCAGAGATCAATTAATACCCAATCAAGGCCCAACTATGTAAAAATAAAGGAAAAAAAAGAAAGACATGAACTGACCATTCAATCCCTTGAAAATCTGTTATTTCACATTTAACATGGATTTAGGCAGAGGTTAGAATGAAGATGCGTGAATTTTTTTAAAATCAGATCATTATCTGAACAAGGCTTTTTTTTCCATTTAAGAACACACAACATTAGCATGGCCAACCCAACATTAAAAGCTCAGGCTGCCAGGATCGAAATAAAGCCCAAACATGATAAGATTGAACCTCCCTGATTGCGTAACCTCTGTCCTTTCCTGCCAACTAGCTCAGTGCATCACGAGTTTCGATCAAGTTTTGTTTTCTAGTTGATTTCATGGCATTATTATTTTTTTTAATATTTTACTAGCCAGGGCACCCACTACGTGGACGAGATATTTTATTGTGTTCTTTTATTTTTTAATATTTAATAGTAAGTGCATCCTCATTCTACTGCAGGTTTAAGATTTCAAATTAATTTGTAACCTAGAAAGTGTCGGTGTTGTAAATATGCCGTTTGCTATTATGATATATTTTAAATTGAAAAACAAAAAAATAAAAAGATTTAATTGATATAAAAAAAATATCACAACGGTAGAGAAATTTATATTGATCACTATAAAAGTGTAATAGCTTTTCTGCCTCTTAATCTAAAAAACCTTACACTGCTTGTTAAAACCTTTTTACACGGTTCATTTATCATTTTCAAATTAACCGGGAACAACTAAGTTTCTTTTTATACTAAGTGCACAGTGAAACAATCAAGATATTTTTGAAATCAAAAATTCAAACCAAGAATGAAGCATATTTTTATATTTTTAAAACGATTTTTTTGTTATTGTATTTTAAGTTGGGGGTATTTTGATATTTATATAAATATAAAAAATAATAAACAATAAAAATACACAGCAAAACGATGAAAATACCTTTAAAATCAACAAATTTAAATATAAGGTCAAAAGGCATTTTCAGTTCTTCACCATGGTTTTTTGGTAATAATATAGTCAGCTCAATGACAGTTCTATATTTGGATAAATAAATAAAAAGGTGCGTGGGAGGCGCCAACATTTTTATGTTAGCGCGTGCAGCGTCTCCTAGCATAAAAAAATGCTTTTTTGTTGTCTAGTTTGAATTGTTGTTGTGCTCTCTTTCTGGTAATGCAACACGTGTCACCAATAAATTGTAATAGTATGGTTTGATTTCAATGGGCCTTTCTCTCTTTTTTTCTCCTTTTTTATTTTCTCCTAAAAAATTACAGCTTTATCCTTTTGGTTATTGGTATTTCAACTTCAATCCTTATGCTTTGAATTTTTAATTTTTGATCATGACCCTTTTATAAAAGTTGTATTTGTTTTCAATTTTATAATTCAATTATAATTTACCAAATATTATATTCTATAACATGGTTCTCGTTTTTAAATTTAAATTTTTTTCATTTGTCATTTTGTAAAAGTTTTAATGTTTTTTAATTTTATTTTTCAATTTAAGATTGATGATATTAGGTTTTCCAATTTATTTCTTATTGTTTTGATTTTTAATTTTTTTCTTGATCATTTTGTAAAAATTATTGTTTTTTTCAATTCTCCTTTTTAATTACAACATTTGTTTTTGTCTCTTGTGTTAATTTTGATTCTTATTCTTTTAATTTTTCTCATTCTATTACTAAATTATTATTTTTTTCAATTTCACCCTTCAATCAATTATATAATTTATTTTATTTTTTTTTAATTTTATTTTTTATCCTTGTTATTTTAATTGTTATTTTTTAAAAAATTCCATTGTATAATTATTATTATTTTTTCAATATTTCATTGATTAGGGATTAGACTTTATAGTTTTTCTAAATTATGAGCTTCGGGTCTAATAATTCAGGTCATAGGTTTAAAAAGTTAACATTGTTGTTTTTTTTTTAAAGGCTTTATGATTCTCTTTATTTTTTTTATTGATTTATTTCAATCGCATTATCTGAGTTATGGGTTTGACATGGTATCTTGGGTTGACTCAACGCTAATTAACATGATTAAAGGTTTGTCATGATCATCAGTGTTTTATGTTATTTTTTACTCCATTTCAACACTTGAACATTATTGTTTTTTACAAAAAAAAAAATCTAACCCTGCGGTGAAGCACCTACTACTCCGAGGATAGTAATGTCTAAACTTAATAAAATGAATTGAAAAGTATATGAATCATAAAATAATTATTAAAGCTAATTGAATATTAAAATGGTAAAGTAGATGTTCCTTGTAATCAATAAAAAATTATACGCACGTGTAAATATTTTACATTTTCTGTTCATTTTATTATATACTATCCAAGCTTAATAAAATGAATTAAAAAGTATATGAACGGATAAGTTGGAAAATAGTCATTAACGCTATATAAAAACTAAACTGGGAAATTGATATTAGTGTAGGAAGCAACAGATAGATTTCCATGTAAATATTTCACATAGATTATCCATTTATTTTTTATTTTTTATTTTTATCTATCTTAGAGGTTAGTTTTAGTTGTCACGTGGAAATGAACACATCACACAAATATAACTTATACATGAAGAACTAAAAAGAAAAAACTTCAAAGATGAATTACAGTAACCTCTTTGAAGTGTTATGGAATCACATAAACAATTTAAAAGATTATTTACTATTTTAAAAAATTAAAATAAATAATTTTTAAAATGAATAAAGGATGTTAATTAAAATACTTAGATTTAAATAACATGGTATATATACCATATTCTAAAACACACATAATCTCGACATGAATTATCTGAACATACTTTACCAGCATTAAAACCTAAAATCAATGGAAAGACGTCACAAAACAGTCATTCATTAATTATTAAACTTGTTGCATATATTGTATTAAGAGTTAATCATAATTTATTGCTTGTGTTTTATCAAAATAAATCAATTAATTTGCACAGCATCAAAGATATTTAAATAGTCCCTTGACCGTTATTGATTATGCTTAATTTAATAGTATTTTATTTCAAAAAATGCCTTCTTTTTTGTTTTCTCTTTCAATCTTTTTTTTTTCTTTTTACGGTGAACAAATCTTGGTGCTATAGGTTGAGATATTTTACCACCCACTCGCTGAATGGGCATCGAGAAAAAAAAACATTCATCGATAAAGAAGAGAGAAAGCTCTCAGATGGACAAATTCTAGCCTCCAGTAATCATAATTTTTGTGTTTTTAAATTAAATTTTAATAAAAAAATTTAATAAAAATGGTTTTTATATTTAATAATGCCTCATAAAATATAGAATGGGGTTGCTGTTGATTTTTAAAATATTTTTTTATTTAAAAATATATTAAAATAATATATTTTTTTATTTTTTAAAAATTATTTTTGAAATTAGCGTTTTAAAATGATCAAAAAAACACAAAAAAATAATTTAAAGTAAAAAAATTAAAAAGATTTAAATTTTTTTTAAAATATTTTTAAAACATAA
>Ga0325401_1005532_pt1 | contig 12120 bp, 4 predicted proteins | sample PopdelMetagenome_FD_205666 | JGI IMG/M metagenome (GOLD analysis project Ga0325401, IMG submission 205666) | Populus deltoides microbial communities from Bellville, Georgia, United States - Xylem-PdKOR-R2 | ecosystem: Host-associated > Plants > Phyllosphere > Stem > Wood/Secondary xylem | place...
AAGCATATTCAGTTAAGTCAGGAGAGAGAAAGAAGAAGAAAAAAAAACAAAGACCGTTAGTTGATGGCATAGGAAAGGAAGCAGCAAAGCCAAACTGCCCTTGTTTCTTCTTAAGAGGTGATGCTCTGTCTTAACAAGAAAACAAACTAACTCTCTTCTCTCCTTCCGAGAAACCAGACTCGTCTTCTAATTTCCTTTCTGAAAGATAGAGAGAGAGAGAGAGATCGATTCAAGGAGGATGGTTGAGATGGCGACTGGGTCGTCGACGACGACGATCCAAAACTCGGGGGCTTCTTTATCGTCGTCGGAGTCAATATTGACGAATTATCCACTAATCTCTGCTTTTCTTGCCTTCGCTATTGCCCAATCTATCAAGTTTTTCACCTCCTGGTACGTCCTTGCGTACGCGCTTGTTTTCGATAATCTTGTAATGAGTTTCGATTCTCTCAGCTAAAGTCTTTGACTTAAGAGTGCCGATTACACCATCTTTTTTTCCCTGTCCATTTTTCTCTAAAAATCAAAATAAATAAATGTATGGGAGAGAGAATCAAACTTCTTTTAACGGAATATATAGCCCAAATTGGCATTCTTGGAAGCGTGTTATTGGGCGGTCTTTGATTGCGAAATTCAATCGAGGGAAAGTGATAAATTACGAAAATTGTGGAATGCTTTCACGTTGATTAGTTCCCCCTAAGAGCCTTAAGCATACCTAGATTTGCAGGTATAAGGAAAGACGATGGGATCTTAAGCAACTAGTTGGATCTGGTGGGATGCCATCCTCACATTCTGCTACAGTTGCTGCTCTTGCCATGGCCGTTGGATTCCAAGAGGGCTTCGGAGGATCGTTGTTTTCGATTGCATTGATATTAGCATGCGTTGTATGATTTTTTCCCCCATCCCTCTTCTTTATAGTTTTACTCATCGTGGATGAATACTTGCCTATAATGTACAAGGATTTTGGTGGCAGGTGATGTATGATGCAACAGGTGTAAGACTACAGGCTGGACGCCAAGCAGAGGTTTGATACTTCTCTATCCTTTTTTCACATTTGAAATGCCGGCTCTTCGTTTCCTTGTTTCGTGTATTCAAACAGGATTTCTTTTCTTCAGGTCCTGAATCAAATCCTGTATGAACTCCCTGCTGAACATCCTCTTTCTGAGAGCAGACCGCTGCGTGAACTTCTTGGGCACACCCCGCCTCAGGTCTGTATGGTTGCATTAGACAAATCCCTTGTCATCACCTATCGGATTCCTTTGATGTATTTATGATTTATTTACGCAGCTCCTAACAATCAGTCTTTGGTACTGCATAGAGTGGATGATGCTGTTAAATCATCATAAGCGTTAATTGTATTCATAGCATTGATTCCTTTAAAGAACAATCATCATCATGTAAATGTCTGCGATCCTAGTGTTCTCTAGCATACATAGAATTAAAATTACATGTGAAAGTTCTAGCTTTCGAGAATTTAAATGGTGAAATTGTAAATAATGGAAATGCCTCTTTTCCGTGTGATTTCTAACTTCGAGAATAAACACCCGTCCATCAGAATTATTTCCCAGCTTTGGGGCCTTACCCTTCCCTGTCTTTGAATAGTAGTGAGTTGCAGGTTACATTTTCTATTTCCAAGAAACATAGATCTCAGGAAGCTGTCCATGTACCAATGTCTGATAATCCTTTTTTTTTATGATAGGTTATTGCTGGCGGTTTGCTTGGTCTTGTCACAGCAGTTATTGGCCATCTGATCACGATCCTGACAACTAGTCGAAGTTGATACCTGACGAGATCAGAGATACAACGCACCATATAGCTGATTCTAAAGTTCAGATCACTGAAAGGACAGAAACTTGGAGACCTGTAATTGTAGTGGTGCATAAAAGCTCAAATGCTGAGAACTCGAGATTGTGTATTCTCAAATGCAGCATAGTTGCTCTTCCATTGAACGTACCTTGTATTCATTCTAGTTGCAGCATTGCAGCATCTGATGTAATCATCATGCATGTTGAACTCATCCCATTGTTTTTACTGGTATATAATTCTTGCAGATTGCAAAAGCAATTTTACAGGAGTCAGATCTGCACTAGCTATTTCATACGCGTTTCGTGACGGGTTAGATAATTTTATGTTTTAGTAAAAAAATAAATATGTAAGCTTTTTCAATATATTTTTGGCTATAAAAAGAAATTCACAATTAAACCTTAGTAAATCAAGAATTATATATTTCAACAAATTAAAAAAAACAAGGCGTTAAGATAAGTAAAGACTAAACTTGAGATATTAAGATATAAATATCAAGATATTTGATTTCGTAATACGGAGTGTGTACCAGTTGTGTTTAATAATTTTTTTTTTATAGAATATATTTTTTATTTAATTAAATGATAATAGAATTGGCTTGCGCTATGTTGTGAGTCGAAATACATTTTTTTATGAAAAAAAAAAGAGTTTAGGCATTGTTAATGTGTTTTCTAAAAAAATAAATAGATTTTAAATATTTTTTTATTTAATATTGAGATAGAAACATGTTGAATTTACCTGGGTTGACCTACAAAACTCATAAGGATAATCTTGCAAAAAAAAAAAAACAAATGGGGTAAAAAGTAGCACTTAACAAGAAAAAAAAATTAAGTGAACTCGAGTCAACAAATCAAACTTACAATGCAATTCATATACATTATCATATTAAAAAAAAATTTATCTCGAAAATTATTTTTCATTTAATTATATAACAATAAAACTCATGATTTTTGTATGAAATACCTTTTTTAAAATAAAAAGAAAAACATGATAGATGCTCGGGACTGAGAAGGCAAAAGTAGATCACCGGCAACAAAGAGAAACAAAAAATGGTAAAACATGATATATATATTTTTTTAGTTTTAAGTTAAATAAAAAAATAAATGATCAATAACAAATGGTAAAATTATTTTTTTTTAAATTGAGGGATAAAAAATGCATTAAACAACAAAAAAGAAAAAAATAACAGCCTAAATGTTGTGGCTTAACTCGTCAAATCTATAACCCGGGCCATGGACTCAATCAAGTTCAATAATTTTTTTAAAAAAATTTATATTTAACCTAAATATAAAATTTAAAAAAACAACATAAAAAAGACAGAAAAAAACCTAGACGTGTGGGTCTATGGCCCAACATGCCTTAGCCTTTGTAAGGAAGAGCCCAAGCGTGTAGGTTTTCAAACTCATGACCTTAGTTTTATTTTATTTTTTCTCTTAACTAAAGTATACGATTGTCTGCTAACCAAAATTCTAAAAAAAAAATTCTAAAATCCTAAAACCAAACCGGATTTGGTTTCCTCAACCTAAATTTGTTTTTTTAAATAATAATGAATCTCTAAACAATCATTATCAAGCTCCAATAATGTTTATTAATTAATGTATCTTTGTAGTTGTATAAGAAATAACCAGTAATTTATAAAATTATTCAGTGTTTGGAAGCTATGCTTCAACTATGGTGCAGGAGATATGATGGTTAAGAATTAGGGAGGAGAAAGAAAAGGTCGGGAGTGGGAATAGAGGAGGCTTTGAGTTATCCTTAGCTCTCGTAAACTTTCTTTTCCTAGAATAGATATCAGTTATCCAATTAATTATGAGGAAGATTAGAAAAAAACTGAGCACTCATGGTGTCAGAAGACTATCAATTTGAAGCTCAGAATGTACTGCAGATTTTCCCCATCGTCGTCAACTCAGAGGCATGGCAAGCATTTCTCTGAACTTCAGTCCACTGCTGTATTTGTCTTAGGACTCGTCTTTCAGCCCTTCAATCTGAAAGCAACTGATAGGAGAAAAAAATAGTCTACTAAAATGGCACGTGTTCATGTTCAGAACAATGTTATGAAGCCCTGAAATACTCACACCGAAGCAGGCAAAATTCTGGAGCTCTGGCATCCATGAGAGATGTCTGGGGCATGGCAAGTTCTGCATACAACCAATCTCTCTTCAATTGTCCGAAATATTTTCCGATAATGAAGAGGAGATCAGAATACGGCATTCCAATTCAAAATAGACGCAGCACCGGTGTAATCGTGGTTTCAGGTGGAGGACTTCACCCCACATGCACAGATATCCCATGTCTTCTATGCATGTTTTTTTTTTTTTTACCTTCAATATTGCAGAAAAAAACCCTTCTCATCTCTAAAATTGGATCCCCGTCAAGACCTGACTTCACACGCCAAGCAATGTGTTCGTCAGGCCTAACTAAAATTGCTCCTTCCTTAGTCATCTGACATATGCTCCACCAAGAAAATGAGTTTGACGATTTCTTAGATTCTGCAACATCTATATAGTTCTCCCAAGTTTAGAGCCAAGGATTGATGATCTCTTTAACTTTCTATTAAACAAGAAGGTGCTATTATTATCATAAGCTACGGGGTGAAAGACAAACTTGAATTTGTTTACTTCACAAAACAGCGGAACTCACCAAAACCACCAGCTGGGGGAGATCGATGAGCTGCATCCCCAGCAAGTATTATTTGATTGTCGCAACTCGCATACTTTTCTGCAACTTCAGCGTGCATCACCCATGGCTTTATGTCGATCACATCAATGTCTGAAAACTCTTGGCCAACCAATTTGAAGATGAGGTTTTTGCATGTCTACAGGCTGAACATTTCAAAGTATTACTGGCATGGCGGAGAAGGCACCCCGAAATTACACCCTAAATATTACCACCACAGAAACTCATCTCCTAGCATCATTTTAGTTCTACAGCACCAACATTGTTAGCAAGCTCTTATTATCAAACTAGCTTTACTACCCTTTTCTTTATGCTCGAGTACAATAAGAAAAACATTGAGGTCATTGAAAAATCTCGTCCAGAAGTCCATCTTAAATGAATTGAAAGTTACCTCCGGGCTGAAATATTCAAGGCTCTGCTGGGGTGCTAGAGATCATGAGCAACAAGGACCCCAATAGCTTCGGTATTGAAGATAAAGAACAACATTCCAGGTCTCTCATTGAGCAAGTATTGTCCAGGGTCTCTGCTTAAAAAATGAACACTGACGAGCCTTTGCAGGTCTTTTTCACCTCTCAGTTCGATCTATTCCTGCAAGCTTCCTTCCGTGCAGCACTTCCTGCACCATCTGTTCCAACAAGGATATTGCAGCTAATATTCCTCTCTGTGTACTTCCCTTCCTTGAGATGAGAAGCAGTTAAAGTTACAGATCGACCAGTGGCACTGATCTTAACACACTCATGCCCCATTAATAATTCCCCATCCCTGACGGGCTCGTCATCAAGGCCTTCAGGTTTACAGACATGGAAGTTGAGATCTTCTAGCTTCGTTAACAGTAGTCTAATTAATTTATACTGAGATAAGTGCGCAACAGAAACTGGGCTGGCAACTTTTTCAAAATCTGGTGACAAACAACAACAGTTAATATCTCCAAACCTTATAAGAAATCAGGAAAGCCATGAAAAGCATATTGATCATCTTCATCTGTCTGGTCTTATGACTTGTGGCATTCCAAACAACAGAAAAAATAATTGGTGTATTTATAGAAAAATAATTGTCTCAAAAGGCTTCAATTACTTGATGATAACAAAGGTAACCAGGTTTTGAATATGAATACATTGGAATTCCTTCAAGCTATCCATCTTAAAAATTAATTTAATATTTTTTAAATAAAAAACAGATAAAATTACAAAAAAGATAAAAATTTATTGTTAGCCATGTGGGAGGGGGATTTAATCTTGTTAAAAATTCAGAGTGTTTGTTTTTCTGCTTCATATTAGAATTTTATTATTTTTTTAATATTTTCAAATCAATATATTGATATGAAAAATAATTTTTTAAAACAAATAAAATTATTTTAAAATATTTTAAAATAAAAATTATTTTAAAATACAACTATTATCACATCATCCCTATTTTTTTTAAAAAAAACAAACAAGTAAGCAAACTGTTCTATAATTGTTTGGGCTCACTCTTGCGAAGCCCAAACAAGTAAGCAAACCGTTCTATAATTGTTTGGGCTCACTCTTGGGAAGCCCATCTAGTATGACACCCATGAAACTGTCTGACAAGACCACCCTTTTTGTAGGGCCAAGGACATCCCACGTGGTCCCTTGAAGTAAATCACAGGGACCTGGTCCCTCCTCACACCATGCCGAAAATTGGAGCTTCTAACGCCATGATAACAAGGTCACGACATGGTTGGAAACAACGTCGTCTCCTTGCAGTCCTTCAATTCATACAATGAATCTTGAAGTTCGAATCTTTCTTTTGCAATCAACCAAAAAGAGAGAAGGAAAAGACATACAAAATACGATGGATCTGTTACATGCATGATTGAGGGTTCCCTCTCAGTTATTACAACTTCAACCTAACTTAGGTTATACGTACAACTAAACTTTGTATGGATAATTTGTCTTTAATTAAATCATAAAAATATATTTAATTATGTGAAAATTGTATCATGATTGTTAAATCTAATTTGAAAACTGATCTTAAGAAGAATCAAAGTTATTAAGCTACTTAAGTCAACTATTTTCATTTAAAACAATAATTATTTTTTCTAAATGTTAATCATGACTTTTTTTTCTAAATGTTAATCAGGTTTATATTAAATTATTCTCTAATTTTTTTATTAAATTAGATTTTTTCTAAAACTTAATTAGATTAACTGGATCACATAAAAATTCATTTAGTTTCTGTGTTTTAGAGTTTTTTAAAAAATTATTAAATTTATAAGTTTTTAGTATTTTTAATAATTTTAATACAAGGATATAAAAATATATAAAAAAATATTTTAATATATTTTTAAATAAAAAAATTTTACATGGTACTACTATACATTACACGACATTAAACAGACACTTAAATCAATATTATCTAACTTTCTTGAATTTCCCGAAAGAGCTGTTTAGGAATACATTTAAAACTATATTTCTAAAAAATTAAATAAAAAATAATTTACATAAGATATATATATTTTTAATATATTAATATTAAAAATAATTTTAAAAACAACACACGTTACTCTCGAACACCCTCTAAAAAACACCAGCCATGTAGTTCCGCCGCTCTGGTCAAACCGTACATAGTTACAATTAATAAAAAAGAACAGTCAAATCATCTCATTAACCCAGAAACTGTAGCCCCACAGACCCAGCCCATCACAGTCACGTGAACAAGTCAGAAAACCCACATTCTTAATCTTAGCCCGACACCAGCCTCCTCATCAGCTGGCACTTTAGTCAAATCTCTGCTGTCCACGTGTCCCCAGCACCCCCCCACCTCCATCCCAGTTACCGTTAGGACTTAGGAGGACAACCGTATTTTAAAAGAAGCACACACCAATAGGACAGTTTACACAAGAATCAATGCATTAATTATTACATGAGACAGTGTAAATTTACGATCTTTCCTTTTGGATCACCACTAACAGTCCCCTAATTACAAAAAACTCGAAAGAACATCACCAAGCTCTCACTGGTTATCCATGTTAGTCCTTTCACAGGTATTTGCAACAACGAAAGCTAACTTGTTCGTGAGAATAATAGGGAGTCTGGAGTTGTCTCTGTAGATGTGAAGACAACGACAGTTGTGTACATTGCTTAAATGAAAGATGCATTGTTTTCATTCTATACATGGAGGACTCCTTCGATGTATCCATGTTGAGATGTAACATGCTAGTTTTTGTAGTTAGAGGACTGGTTTGAGATGTAATTAAACGACTGGAAACCTCTTTGTAGTTAACCTTTTCTTAGTATTACAGCCATACATTTCGAGTTTCAACCGTGCAGGTCAATTTTTATATTGTTTTTTTGGTGTGCAATGGATCTGAACTTTTCATGAATGACTCTGCTAGTCTCAAAAATTCATGGTTTCAACTTTCAAGGTATTATTCCCTGCAGATGAGCTCTTCTTTCCCTGCAAAATCCAGTCCATCTCTGGTTTTTCTGTTGTTTTTGCATAACCAAGATGAATTCTACGCTCCATCTTTTTGGTGGCTCCAGACAATTAACAAGCTTTGATAGTTTCTGATGTTAGCTAGACACACTAAACATAAAGTGCACCACTACTATATGCTTTCCGCTTCTTGGATTTTATAAGCTACCATTATTATTAGCTTTTCCATTCTCTCTCTCTCTCTCTCTCTCTCTCTCTCTCTCTCATGTGTTGCTGATATTTCAGATAGAGTTTTAGATGGGGAAGTAGTTATCCATTTGGATATCTTTAAATGGTCCCTAGCTGTGTAATGAAGGAAAGGAAGGTGGAGATATTTTGGACCCTGAGGGGTTCTGGCTGAGCTTTCTTTTTATTTTTATGACCATTTTGGCATCTGTGTTTTAATCACTTGTAAAAGGAGACCATACAGCACAGGGTGGGTGGTTAGATTCAATGTCTTTTGTGTTTTAATCACTGAAAAATCTATTTATCAATCCTTGGATTAGCTAATGTCAAGCAAATAATATTTCTTTTGCTATTAGCTAATGTTTCAATTTATTTGTCCCAAGTCAGTTCACTGAATTGCTGTACAGGGTTAGAGATCTAATACGGTTTACATCTCCAGAGAGGATCTGGACCATTTTGCTGACTAAGGATCTACTGTTCAAAGATATGAATTAGACTTCATGACTCACATGGCAAGTTAAGTGGGAGTGTGGGACTTCTGTGCTTTTTAGTGGTCACGCGTCATATTTTTGCTTGTCCTTGTGTGTAACTGTGAGAGTGAGAAGATTTGTTGGGAGAATGAGATCTATGGAGGATAAAGGGTGTTACAATCATGGACCAACTCAGGAGATTCCAAGTAGTAAAGCAACTAGCTTTGAGTTTCATAAAGGCAATGGAGCTAGTCGCGGTGGTCGTCACCGAACAGCTTTAGGCAAACCAACACCATCCAAATGGGATGATGCACAAAAATGGTTAGTGGGATTATCAAGAGGAGGGGGAGGAGATAAAAAAGAAAGCCAGCCACGAAACTCAAATGCCGACGATAGGAGACTTATAGCTCCAGTTCCTCCAATGGAACATGACTATTCAAGTGGAGAAGATGAAGTTGGAGGAGAAGCAGCAAATGGGTGTTCTATTTCAATCACAAATCAGTATGAAGTAGAAACAAAGAAGGTAGACTGTGATGAGCCAGTGTGTAGAGTTAATAAGCCTGCACAGAACTCAACAATGAGTGCTGTTAGATCAATCTGTGTTAGGGACATGGGGACTGAGATGACCCCCATTGCTAGCCAAGAGCCTTCAAGAACAACAACACCGATTAGAGCTACTACACCGGCGGCGAGGAGCCCTGTATCTTCAGGATCTTGCACCCCAGTGAGGGGCCTGAACGGGTTGCCGGGCAATGAAGGCTATCAAACAGGTTTAGCAATGACTGAAAGTAGAGGTGAGGCCAGTTGTGCTCCCAGAGGGGTTGGCGCAACAAGGCATTACTATGGACAAGAATCCAATGGTTCTAGGATACACGAAAATATGGAATCGGATCAAGCAAGAAAGGTGAGTACTCTAGAAACAAGAGCAATGGCTTGGGATGATGCAGAGCGAGCCAAATACATGGCGAGGTGATCCACTGTGACTTTTACCTCTGCTCATTCTTTTAATCCCGATTAATTCAATATCTTTATATCTGAGTTTCATGCACTTAAGATTGGTCATTCGTTATGTAATATGTAGGTATAAGCGTGAAGAGGTGAAGATCCAAGCCTGGGAAAATCATGAGAAGAGGAAAGCAGAAATGGAAAAGAGGAAAATGGAGGTATGGTTACTGGTCCATTCAAGACAGAATTACTTTATTTTTGATCCGTTGCTTTCTGAAATGTTTCTGTTTGTACTTACAATTTTAACAAAAAGTAGGGTCCCAAAAAGTTGTGTTGCCCCTATCGCCATCTTGCTTGAAGAAATGAAGACCAACAAGTGGCTAATTTTAAACAAAGACTTCCTCCATATCCAAACTGCAAAAAATTAGGGTGTAGTTGATTACACGTCCTAATTAAACCTAACTCCAACTGCATCAATAGCTTTTACAGTTTTGCTTTTCTTCATAACAAGAACCCTACATCAGCACATATCTCAATTCTCATGGCCTGGGTTCCTATTGCCATGAAATGATGAATGTCTACATTGCCCCTGAACAGTTAACCCAGGTTAGTCAAATGTCAGTGAAATCCAGGCAAGGCCCTTTTACAGGCTTGAAAATATACAAATGGAGACTGAATCACAAAAGAAACGGCAATTTGGTATGTGGGCTGCAAATTCACGCCTTGATATTGTTGTTCAGGGGGGTCGATCTTGTTTAATTTCTGGGAACAACGATGCCCACTGGCTACATTAGTTTGCTGTGAAGAGTACAGCTCAAGTTTCACCTTGGTCTCTATCTCTATCTCTATGATTTGGCTTGTCTGCTTACTGGTGCATAATCTTTATATATAGGTGAAGGCTGAGAGGCTGAAAGCTCGAGCACAAGAACGGTTGGCAAACAAACTGGCCTCGACTACAAGAATAGCTGAAGAGAAGCGTTCAAATGCGGAGGCCACACTGAATGAGAAAGCCGTGAAGACTTCTGAAACGGCAGATTATATAAGGAGGACCGGGCACTTGCCCTCTTCATTCTCCTTCAAGTTTCCTTCCCTGTGCTGGTAGGAGCACAGCACTATGTTTACATGTAACATATGCTAGCAAACCATTCTCATCTCACTTTTTTGACATACATAACTGAACTTGCGGATTCATTTTATATGTTAAATTCTGCGGTTGCATTCATGGGGCCTGGTTCCTCTAGTATAAAAAAACTTGAACTGCCCACTTGGAGTAATCCTTCTTTACAATAATTAGTTGCTTAGAAAATGGAAAAGCTGAAGACATAGTTGATCAAATAATTCAGGAAAGCAGAACAAATGCCATTACGCATTTTGTTTTTCTTAAATTTGCTTCATGGCTGTTCTATTTGTAGCTTAAAGCAAGGCTGCAGAGTCCCTAGTCTGCTCGTTTCAATTTAACAAGCTTTCTGTCACGGTGTCACCAATCCCACTTCAACTTCATAAGATTCCATTGGCGTCTAGCTTTGTATCAGAATCAGAGGAAATTATTTTTAGAAGAAGACTTGTAAACGATGGTGAACGTTACATTCTTGTCATGAATTCAATTCTCAACTGCTTCTCTTGAGTTTTCAAACCCAACGCCGATATTTTCAGCATAAATAAATTGGTTTTGAGAAGAACATTTTTGACATATCCTCCACGATTCTTAAAAAAGTTCTTCATGTGCCAAAAAAATCACTGCAACACAGTATATGCAGCCCAGCAGTGCGATAATAATAATTCTTTAGTTTTATGATTTATGCCAGTCATTGTATTCAACAGAAGGATGGGAAGGGAGATGCAGAACAGTGGTGTGCCTGCATGTTCTTCTCTGTTCCCTTTGTCCGGGCCTGTGATCAATGGATAGAGATAGGTTTTGAAAAGGTGATGGAGCAGAATCCTAATTGAATCAAGTGACGTGTTCAAGATGGAAATAAAAAAATAAAAAAAATATAAATTAATTATAAGTTCCTTTTTTTAAATAAATGACTAATAAGTTATAAATTTCGAGTTTTATTATATTTCTTATAATATCTTAACAATGCATATGAAAAACTGCTACATATCTATCTTCGTTTTTTATTTTTCTTAGAATAAAACTTTACAGCACGCTTTGATTGCGTTTTTGGTAGTTTTTTTTAATTGAAAATATTTTTTTTAATGTTTTTAATTTTTTATATCAAGATATCAAAATTATTTAAAAATATTTAAAAAGTATTAATTTGATATATTTTCATGTCAAAAATAATTTGAAAAAATAAGTTATAAGCTATTATAATGCAAAACAGGTGATTAATATTTATTTGTTTTGCAGTTATAATTTGTTTTTGGCTTTTTAGCCTATAATATTTTAAAATTTTTTATTAGAAAAATTAAGGAATCACAATCGAAAAGTTTTATTCTTGTTGATTAGCACAGTACTTGAAAAGGAAATAGAGCACTTCCTGAACATTTTCTTATAATAAACATGATTTACAAATAAGAAAAACTATATTTTTCACTTTTATACATAATTAAAAAATCTAGCCCGGCCCCACACATGTTGATCCGAGACCTAGAAACCTAGAGTCTT
>Ga0325401_1005533_pt1 | contig 12119 bp, 6 predicted proteins | sample PopdelMetagenome_FD_205666 | JGI IMG/M metagenome (GOLD analysis project Ga0325401, IMG submission 205666) | Populus deltoides microbial communities from Bellville, Georgia, United States - Xylem-PdKOR-R2 | ecosystem: Host-associated > Plants > Phyllosphere > Stem > Wood/Secondary xylem | place...
AGACAAGATACCCGGTAAAACAAAAAAATAGCTAGATTAAAGAACAAGAGCATGACCATAAATATGAGTTATAAGGGAAATATAAAAAGAAAACTTGTCTTTCTAAAGAAGCCAAGTGGCTAGCCATGTTGTAGAAAAAGAAAGAGAGGGAAATTAAAGTAAATCCATGTAAACTTCTTGTTAGAAACACCAAAGAGAGATAATTTAAATGATGAAAGAGAGATTAGGAACAAATTTAAGCAAGAAATTGAAGATTATCAAGGGTTATTCTGATAAATAGGGGGTTTTGAAAAATAAAAAGAAAAGGAAAAGAAGTAAAATTTGTTCTTTCTTATTCTTGTTTCTTTAATTTATTGTGCTAAAGAAGTAAGGAACTTTGACTTGAACTAAGTTTGAATTAATTAATGAAAATTCAAGTGTTTTGCCTATGTAAATGTATATAGATTTGTGTCTCAATAAAAGAATGACTAAATGGATATTTTTATGATAGTATAAGGTTATCAAACATGTATTAGATGCGAGCAAAATTGCTTGAGAGACTATTTAGCTTTCCTTGGACGATGTTATGTCTATAGACATAAAAGACACCATTGAAGGGAGTGTTTGTATTTGCATTCTCCATGTTACCATTGTGGGAGACTGGGCACCGATGAAAAGAGTGCCTTCATAGGAGTACTACGCGGAGTTAAGGATAAAGTTTTTCAAAACAAGTAGATCAACTTATTCTGAGGTTAATGCAAACACAGGAAGACACATGGGATAAAGAGAGAAGACTCAAGGGAGAGTTTTTCATGTGATCCACGAGGAGGTCGGAGCTACTTCCGATGTAGTGACAGGTACACTACTACTAAAATCACATTCTGTATATGTTTTAATTGACCCTGGTTCCAATTATTTATTTATATCTAGAGGGATTTCCACTCGAAAGAGAAGTGGAGGCCTCTATAGGCATAATACCTGAAACCTTTTCCATATCTCAATCGCCTTATCAAATAGTGTCTATAGAGTTAGCAAAATTAAAGATTTAACTACAAGAATTGTTAGACAAAGGGCTTATCTAACAAAGTAACTCACAATAATATTGTTTGTAAAAAAGAAAGATGGAACTTTTTAACTTTATATTGATTACAAACAATTGATTAAAGTGAAAATAAAGAACAAATACTTGCTTCCACAAATAGATGAATTATTCAAACAACTAAACAAAGTGCGAGTGTTTTTGAAGATATATTTAAGAACAAGATATTATTAGTTGAAAATTAAAGATTTTGATGTTCCAAAGACTGCTATTAGGATACGATATGGGCTTTATAAGTTCTTGATGATGCCATTTGAGTTGATAAATGCTCTAGTACTATTTATGAATATGATGAATGGAGTCTTCCGATGATATTTGGATAAATTTGTGGTAGTATTTATAGATGGTATTTTGATATATTCAAACTAATATTTAGATCATGAACAACATTTGAGATGTGTGTTGTAGACATTAAGAGATCATTAGTTATACACCAAATTGAGTAAATATGAGTTCTGGCTAAACCAAGTGGTATTCTTAGGGCATATCATATTAGGAAATGTATTTATATTTATTGGATATTTGTAGTTTTCTTGGACTTGCTGGATACTATAACATGTTTATCGAATGGTTCTCCATGATAACAACCCCTCTGACTTGACTAACCTAGAAGACAATAAAGTGGAAATGGTCAAGAAAATGTAAAGAGAACTTCCAGGAGATGAAAAAAAAGATTACAACTGCTCCTATATTGATGTTTCCCTTAGGATTAGAAGGCTTTGTTATATATAGTGATGCATCAAAAAAGGGACTAGGTTTTATATTGATGTAACTTGAAAGGGCGATTGCCTATACTTCAAGAAAATTAAAACCCCATAAGGCCAATTATCCTATCCATGATTTAAAGTTGGCGGCTGTGGCATTTACTTTAAGATTATGAAGACATTATTTGTATAGGTCACAAGTCCAAATCCTCATAGATCCCAAGAGTTTGAAGTACTTGATGTTGTAGAAGGAGTTAAATATGCAGCAAAGACGATTGATAGAGTTGATTAAAGATTATGATTGTGTGGTAGATTATCACCCAAGAAAGGCTAATGTTGTTGTTGATACTCTTAGCTGTAAGGAAAAGGCAATGGTTGGTAAATTGGTTGCATATGATAAAAAAAAAAAAAGTAATAGAATTGAAAAGGTTTAGTGAACATATAAGAATTGGATCTAAGTGGTCCATGTTAGCACAACACAAAGTGTGATTAGTTTTTAAAGAAAAGTGTTGAAAGCTCAACAGAATGATGGAGAAGTGGAGAAAGTGAAGAATAAAATGAAATGAGGAGTTGAAACTCTTTTCCAAGTTCTAAAAGACATAATGCTAACAATGGGCGAAATGATGTATCTATTTAATGATAAGGCATTTAAGAAGGAAATTTTAAAACATACGCATAAATCCAGATTTGTTATACATCAAGGCAGCATAAAAATGTATAAAGATTTGAAAGAATTATATTGGTAGCCCAACATTAAGAAAGGGATAGAAAAGTATATGGCTAGGTGTGGGATATGTCAACAAGTAAAGGTGGAGCATTAAAAGCCTGTAAAGCCTTTAAAATCCCTTATGATACCCAAGTGAAAGTGGAAAGATGTTACTATAGACTTTGTATCTGGATTACCCAGAGAAAAGAGAGGTAATGATGTCATATGGGTGGTGGTAGACCTACTAAATCTCCTTTGTTTCTACCTTTGAAAATGACGGACCTGGTTGATAAGTTGACAAGATTATATGTAAATGAAGTGGTCAAATTGCATAAAGCACCCATATCAATTGTATTTGATTATGACCCTAGATTTATCTCTTACCATTGGCCAAACATCTAAAATGCTTTAGGGGACAAAGTTAAACTTGAGCACTGCTTTTCATCCTCAGATGAATGGACATTCTGATAAGACAATTCAGATTCTAAATGATTTATTGAGATCATGTGTATTGAAATTTAGAGGAAACTAGGAAGATCATTTACCTCTAATGGAGTTCACTTATAATAATAATTATCAGGGAACGATCAGGATGGCTCTATATGAAACATTATATTGATGGAGGTGTCAAACTTTGATATGTTAGGAAGAGGTGAGAGATATGAAGTTGATGGAACCAGAATTAGTGAAGATCACCAATAAAAAGGTGAAGGTTATTAGAGAAAAAATGAAGGCAACTCAAGATAGAAAAATAAGTTATTCCGATAATAGGAGAAGGCCTTTTGAATTTGAAATAGAGAATCAAGTGTTTTTAAAAGTCGTGCCTTAAAAGAATATCATGCAATTTGGCATGAAGGGGAAGCAAGCACTGAGATACATAGTATCTTTTGAGATTATTTAGAGTGTAGGTCTAGTTGTTTATAAGCTAGTGTTGCCCTCGTATTTCGATAAGATACACGACGTGTTCCATGTATCATTTCTTTGAAAGATGGAAATAGATCCCACTTGAATATTGCCACAAGTTCCCCTAAAGATTAAATAGGACTTGACTTTAGAAGTGAGACCAATAAAAATTCTATATCAAAGTGAAAAGGGACTTAAAAGAAAGAACATCCTTATGATAAAGTGTTTTTTAGATAAGCTCCCAAATCAAATAAGAAGCTTAGGAAGGGGAATTGAAAATGAGGAAAATATATCCTGAATTATTTTTGGATACAAGTATGGAGTTTAATTTCAAGGAAATAATTTTTATTTAGAAGGGGAGAATATAAAACTCCTGTTAAAATATTGCAGTATTAGTGAAATGCTAAAAACTTAACTTGATGGTCGAAGAAATTAATAATAAAAATAATAAAGTATGTGTATTGAATGACTAGAGATGAAGATTTATAAATTTAAATCTTGAGTTATGTTAAGTTTTAAAAGTAATCGAGATAGATACCTAGTAAAACAAAAAATTACCTCAATTAAAAAACGAGGGCATAATCATAAATATGAGTTATAAGGGAAATATAAATAGAAAGCTTGGCTTCTTAAATAAGCCAAATGGCCAACCATGCTATAGAAAAAAAGAAGGAAATTGAACTAAATCCATGGAAAATTCTTATTAGAAACACCAAATAGAGATAAATTAAAGGACTAAAGAGAGATTATGAAAGGCTTTAAGAAAGAAATGGAAGAATATCAAGAGTTATTTTGATCAAGAGGGACTAGTTTTGAATAAGAAGAAAAAAAGAAAAATAAGTAAAAATTGTTCTTTCTATTTCTTATTTCTTTAATTTATCGTGCCTAAGTAAAGAACCTTGATTTGAACTAAATTTGAATTAATTAATGAAACTTTATGTGTTTTACCTATGGAAATGTATGTAGATTTGTGTTTGAATAAATGCATGACTAAATGGATATTCTTATGATAGAAAGAGGTTAGTAAGCATGAAAAAGTATTGGGTATTGTGTGAAAAAACTAAAAATTAAACTGATGTCTCATGTATTACATAACAGGTCGACCATTTAAGACAACCAAATGTTCCAATCAAATGATTAATAAAAGGAACAATGAAATGGGCTAATCTCTGATTTGGTCGATTAAACCAGTTGACCATTTGTTTGACAATTAAAGGCATAAATGAAATTAGTAATAACCTTTACAATAAGAATCTTGGGTTTAAAATGATTTTTTCTTATTATGATAATACAAGAGAAGCTGTAAAAGCTGCACAGCCATCGAGGAAAGTCACACGATAGTAGACCTCAAGTAGGTGCTTAGCACCTCAATAGTTAATAATCCTTCCATTAAAAGTCAATAGTAAATGCTATTTTTTTATATCAACAATCTTATAGAATTCATAGTGACCGATAATTTATATGTTAAAGAATGAAATTATAATGAAAGAAAAAAAATTAAATAATTGGCATTCGAGTAAGGTTATCGAGTTGACTGGTATCCATTTGGGATTACTAGAGTTATTGGCTTCCAAATGGAAATTCCAGAATGATTGACATTCAAGTAAGGATTGCTAGATTAATTGGTATCCATTTGGGATTAGTAGAGTTATTGGCTTCCAATAGGATTGTCAAAATGATTGGCATCCAAGTAAAGATTGTTGGATTCATTGGTATCCATTTGGGATTACTAGATCAATTGGTATCCATTTAGGATTACCAGAGTTATTAACTTCCAAACAAGAATGCCCAAATGATTGACATCCAAGTAAGGATTGTCAAATTGATTGGTATCCATTTGGAAGTTACCGGATTGATTAGCTTCCAAATAGGAATGCAAAAAAAATAGCATCCAAGTAAGGTTGCAGATTGATTGGTAGTCATTTAAGATTATTGAAGTTATTAGCTTCCAAATAGGAATGCCAATATAAAAAGTAATAATGAGAATTTGTTGAGTTTATAGATAACCAAACAAGGGTTTTTGGACCAATTAGTTCTCACAGTGAATAACCGGATTAATCAGTTATAAAATAGAGTAGTCGAGTCACTAAGTCATTCAAGTAAGATGGATAAATAGAAAAAAAGAAAAAGAAATGAATGCAAGAATTTATTTAAGTCATTATTGGTATGATTAGAACAAAAAGGAATGAAGTAGAATCACAAATGAATTCTTTAAAAATTAATTAAATTGTATGAAACTATATTAAATATTGATGCATTATTATGTTAATTCTTGTTCCAGATCTGCTCCAAGGCTGTTAAGAATAAATTTTTTTGTTACTTTCTTGTTATAGTTATTAGGAATGATTTGAAAATAATTTTGTAATTATGGATAATGAATTGTAATGTTTTAAGCACTTTCTTTTGGTATGTAAATGGGAGGATATGGACTTTAATGTTTTACTTGAAAAGAACTTTAGTTAAAGTAGTGACCATGTTTTATTTTACGCTATTTCATTAATTGACTATGAAATAGGGTAGTCGAGTTACTAAGTCATTCAAGTAAGATGATATATAAACAAGAAAAGAAAGAAATACAAAAGTTTATTTAAGTCGTCATTAGTATGATCAGAATGAAAATGAATGAAGTAGAATCGGGAATGAATTCATCAAAAATTAATTAAATTGTATGAAACTATATTAAAGATTGATGTATTGTTATGTTAATTCTTGTTCTAGGTCTATCCTAAGTTGTCAAGAATGAATTTTGTTGTTACTTTATTGTTATAGTTATTAGGAAAGATTTGTACATAATTTTGTAATTATGGATAATGAATTGTAATATTTTAAGTACTTTCTTTTGGTATGTAAACTAGAGCATATGAACTTTAATGTTTTACTAGAAAATAACTTGTAGTTAAAGTAGTGACCATGTTTTATTTTACATCATTTTATTAGTATCTAAATTCTTATATTGCTTTATTAGTATACTAGATTGATTATATTAAAATGAAGTGATGAAGGTCATGGAGAGATTTGAGTAAATTACATTGATGTCAACATTTGGGATTGTTATATATTAAGGGAAACTCTATTGAAATCTCAATAGAAATGCACAAAAAAAGTTTATGTTTTTTTTTAACAATCACGAGTAGATATGTTGTCAAAAATTAATATAAAAATTAGGATCGTTACATGAATTGATTATCAAAATTTGATGGATGGTTTTGGAAAAGGTCGGGTGGAAGTCTTAAAAAGCCTAAGAGGGGTTTGAATTAGAGATTTATCGTAAATTCTAAAACTTTGGACTTCAATCTTTAAAGGTTTAAAAACCGACACCACATATAATATCAAAGACCATAAACTAAAAAGATAATGATAGACAAAAGCACAACAATTTTTATAATGATTTGAACAATTATCTAGTCCTCTCCTTAAACCTTTATCAAGTATTTATTATTAACTCACAGTATTTTCATTGGGCGAGACCTTACTAGTTACATTAATCTTTATTTGGGATAAAAATTATAAAACCTTACACAATATTTTTCAAGGATCAAGATTTAAACATATCACAATTTTTTTTAAGGCTTAAGATTAAACCTTTCACTTAATAGCTTACAACCAAACATTACCCACATGGTTCACGTGCCATTTATATTTTCCCAATAATTATAACCCTCACAAGAGTTATCAAGCTTTACAAGAAAAGATTATAAAATATTAAGCTCAAGTCTTTATAAAATTTTAATCTAACTCAAGAATGAGAAAAATAGATTTGATGCAAATTTAGGGTTAAAATCTTTAAGAGAATTTAATGAGGAATAAAAGCTTTTTGAAGGATTAAAGCATCAAGAGTATGAATTATAGAGTTGTAAGGGTGTGAGATTGTTTTCTTATAAAATCAAAAGGGATTTATAGGAGTAAAACTTATTAATGGTTGTTACTCGTACAAGAGAAAAGAATAAGAAATTTTTGTTCTTCCAAGTGTTTTTTTCTTTTTGTTAGAAATAACCTGGTCACAAATTTTGAGAGAAAAGAGTTATTGCGAAATAACTTGAATATTAAACACACTTCTTCTAAAGTTACAAGTTTGTTATTTTAGCTAAGAATAGATAAAAGTTTAAGAGCATATGTTATAAGTTTTGTTAGCTAAAATAGATAAGAAGCTTTTGCTATTCATATAAAATGAATTGAGTGATAGTACAAAAATATACGATTGACATGATTTTTCGTAAGGTATCCATCATTATATAAGTTTTAGTAGTAAAAATACATTGGATAATAAAATTTGATAATTTTGGTATTTTTTTTAACGGAAATCATTTCATGGTGTCAATTTAAATTTTATAAATACTTGATTACATATAAATAAGCTTACACATGTTCAAGTTTATATTGCATCCAAGGAGTCCATATTGCCTCAAATAATGTGTAAGAATTTCTACAACATTAAAATCTTTTACAAACATATTAAAATCCATTAATTTTTGTTATCTTCAAAATAAATAAGCCATAGGTGATTAAATACCTTTAGGGTAACATGACGTTTTGTTGATAAGAGCTAAAAATTAACATAATAATTTCCCAAGAAAAAGGTATGGTGTGAGATCTCTATGTTATGTGACTCTAAAGTTGTTGTAATTGTCTTCTCCACAAAAAAAAAACTCTTTGATTGTTTTGTACTCATGAATGTTTCTTGAACTCCTCTCAATCACTTTATGATCTTGTAGGGTTTTTTCTTCTAACAATTAGTGTATGTCAAGTTTCCTATAGTCTTCAAAACATGTTAGTCATCATTGAGATACACTAGACACAAATTGGACTTGGATAAGGCTTGCACTTTTAGCTATTTTTATGATTTTTAGAAATTTAGAGTGACAATTGAATTCTCTTAGTTTGTCCTTAATGAACTAGGTAAGTGTGTTATCAATATTTTTTTTTCTTTTTTTCTTTTTTTAATCCAATTCTCTTCTTTTCAACCAAATCTATTCTCTATTATAATTGATGTCCTTCTCCTTTGAAAATAAAGTTGTCATTGATTCAATTCCACAACACCACCCTGATAAACTTGATGAGAAATTACCTTGAATTTAGTGGACTTCTTGATAATTATTTTTTTGTTTTTTTGCATTACTACTAACAACTACTTCTATTTATTGGTTTGATTTGTAGGTGCTTCTCCCTTTATTTTTATTACTCTCTGCGTTACTATTATAAATTAGGTAATTTTGCTTTTCGTTTGGAATGTTCCTTTTAAATTTGTATGGTGTTATAGTTCATATTCTTTTGATTTTTTTTTATGTTTACATTTTTTACTTGCATTTCAATTCTACCTATCCTTTTTCCCTTTTGCTATATTTTTTTTTTTAATTTATGTTTGGGTTTTTTGGTTTGTGTTCATTTAATTTTACCTTTCCATCTTCCTACCACGTAAACAATGAGAAATTCTTGTTTCTTTTATAAGTGAGAAAAACACGTAACCAAGAATTCTTTAATTTTTACCTTTCATTCACCAATATTTTTTTTAACAATATTAATATTTCATGTTAAAGAGTTTTTATTAGAAAATAAGTTCCAATAAAATTTAAACCCTAAAATTAAATGAACTCACTTTTAATTTGAACTCAAACATTCACATTAACCATAATTCTAAACAAAATGTCCAATATAAGGAAACATAAACAAACCCATTTTGCCAAGACATTCTCTAGCTAGGGTCACCTACCCATTCCTTTGGCCCTCTCACCCCCTCAATTAATATAGCAGGAAAATGGACCGATTCAAGCATAATGGATTCATGCTACATTTCCCAATTGCTAGACGAAGGGCAGGTTATGAAATTCTTTCTCATATATAACAAATATTACCCCATTCACAGTGGAAGTTTTTCAGCCATGCTATCATAGCTTCTGGCAAGTGCTCATTCATGTTATAAAAGCTATTACACTAGAGTTAAAATAAATATACATTATAGGGTAGTTAAACCACCATTAAGGCTTGTGATGAACAGTAAATTAGAGATTGTGATTTGTAATAAGTATTGTATATGATAGAGCATACCATGTGGATATGCTCGATTTATTCAATCATTTCTTCTGATGCCACAAGTTTTGTCCCTGTTACTCCTGCTATGGTATAACAAGTGATTTAATCTGTATTTACTGCTGCATTGAATTTCTCAGGTTACAAAAAAAAAAAAAAACCTTGTCTTGGTATTTATACTCCTCTGCTTCAAATCATATGACTTAGCCCACGTAGAATCTTACCAAAATTGTTTGCACTTGAGGGTCTAGCTGCTGTGGTTAATCGTGTGACTTGTTCCGCTCCCGTTCCGGGTTCGACCCTCTATGTGCACGTCTGTCACCTCCGCAGTGCCTTACCTGCTCCTGGGCTTGCAAGATGTCCAGTGGGCCGTGAGGAATAGTCGTGGTGCGCGTAAGCTGGCCCGGACACCCCACGTCAATCAAAAAAAAAAAAATTGTTCCTTGCCATGTTCCTAATCAAATTCACAATGGGATAATCTATTTCGATTTTTGGAATTTGAACTTTTTATACTGACTCCTTTAAGTCTGATAACGTTTCTTTAATCCCACAATTAACTAACAATTAATTTTATGTTGGTCAATTTGTGGAATATAATTGCCTTGACGTTTCTTCTCTTTTTGGTTGAGTTGTACGAAATTTGGACACGAACAGGGTGATCATGAAGGGTATTCAACTAGAAGATTGTTTCATTTGATTCTATATGCAACACCCCCAAAAACAATTTATATAATTTTAATTTTTTTAAGTGTCTTGTAGTAAAATTTAGACCTAATATACACACACACACACACACACACTCACAAACCATAAAAAACTATCTGAAAACACAACATCTAACAATTTCATTAATAAATATAACAATTCAGTCTCTATTTATACTTTTGTGTAGGAACAATATTTTCCAATTTATTCGTTGGAAAATACCAAAATCTATTCAGTATAAAAAACTAAGTAGCTCGATAGCACTATTTAAGAAGTTGTGGTCTCCTAGGAAAAATACCTATGAAACATTATGCTTAGTGACAATTATCGATACTAGGAAAATCAATTCTACTAACTTTTTGTAAGTATATCAATCTATATCAAATTCTAATTTAATACATTTCCATTATTCTTTGAAGAACTCTCTATCCAACCTTATACACATTAAACTATCATACTCACATCACAACAATTCTTGCTCATAGTACTTTGATTCATACTATAATTTGTTTCCTCAAACATATAATTTGCACAATTATACACATCTCATCAACACTTTTAGTCCATAGTATATTTTATTTTTCAATCACCAGAATTTCTCAGTCACCTCTGGTTCACACCGTTATTTCATTTCACAATTATATTTAATTTATGACACATTTTCAGTTTCCCAAACATTCATTTTATTTTTACTTATTATTACCATTTTGGTTTTTCTCCACCTATGATTCATTTCAGATAAGCATTCACTTTCTCTTAATAAACACTGTGCCATTTTAGCTTTCCCATGTATTCTCATTTCAGTCATGCAACCAATTTCTCTTAACACATTTTTCCATTTAAGCTTTCCCATATATTTTCATTTCAGTCATGCAACCAACTTCTCTTGTCATATATTTTGCCATTTAGGCTTTTTGTTCACTTATTTTGCTAGTTCAATCTCTCATAATCCATCATTATCATCTCTTATAATCCATCATTATCATCACCATGATTCATAGTTTCATTTACTTTCACATAACTTGTGTTAATTCACACTATTTTCTACTCTTTTCACAAAGATTTAAGGTCTACACTTTACATTGACTTATTATTTTCAAATGGAAACTTCCACAATTTAATAGAGTTTTCCTTGTACAGAAACACTACCCAAATTTCATCCTGACATTTCTTGTATAAATCATGTCATTAAATTCCAACATCATCACCATACAAGATGTTTCAAGTATACCACCAGTCAATTTTTAACATTTCTTTAATTGTCCACTCCTCGTCATAATCTTATAACCTTTTTTATAATTTCATAACAATTCAATTTTGAATCCATCATGCTCTTTCTAGATTCACACATGACATATTCCATATTACAATTTACTGAAAAGGATATTAAAAGGGTTATAACGGTTGTCACAGGAAGCATATAGTCTTACACACATACCCAAATGGAATTTTAAAACATCTCATAGCCGAGATTTATATCAATTAAAATCTAGTGAATACAATACAATGACAATGTTATCTAAGAGATCAACCTACAATAAACATAAAAATCAGAGAACTACCTAACATTCACATACATATCCCGTAAATAATGAATTAACATGTATTTTTTCATTTATGTTAACAATCTCTATCTTAGATGATCTCACATGAAAACATAATATCCTTATATCTACTTCCAAAATTGTATGATAAAATACACACCTCAAACATTACATATATTCTCAACCAACAAGTAACTTAGTTATTCATGTTAAATTTAATCTCTATCCAAACGAACATCTATGTAACATTTCAATCACCGTAGTTATCATCCACCTAGTTCATTAAGTATTATATCAACTATCTCAGTCACCTTCCATTCAGTTAACAAAGTATCAATTTCATAACCTTGGTCCCGTTAATATGTTACCTGGAAAAATATTCACATAACAATATTGCAATATTATCTCATGACACAATTGAACATAGTACATATAATTTCTATTGCATTCTAGCA
>Ga0325401_1005534_pt1 | contig 12118 bp, 9 predicted proteins | sample PopdelMetagenome_FD_205666 | JGI IMG/M metagenome (GOLD analysis project Ga0325401, IMG submission 205666) | Populus deltoides microbial communities from Bellville, Georgia, United States - Xylem-PdKOR-R2 | ecosystem: Host-associated > Plants > Phyllosphere > Stem > Wood/Secondary xylem | place...
TTCGCGGGTAGACAGGTTGGATCCTTTAATAATTGTTTTGATTATTTTTTAAATTTTTTTACAAAAAAATAATTTTTAATTTATTTTTACCCAAATATATATAATAAATATTATTATAATGCAACTAATATATCAATTCAAAACACTTATACATTGATTAACGAATACAAAATCAAATAAGATAAAATATTATCATTGAATTCCAATTTCTTTTTTCAATAAGACGAAGAGTAAAAATATTTTAATAAAATTTTATTTATTAAATAAAATTAAATGAAATCTATTGATATAATTTTTTTTATAATGATCAGAATATAACAAACCAACGACTTTTTCATTACTTCATATTTTTAAACAATTTTTTCTTTTTTTTTTAAACCCAATAACTAAAAAACTAAATAAAATAAATTTTTTAATTAAAATCAAAACTCTAAAATTTTAAGATTGATTGGTCACACATTTTTTTTAGTCCTCTCTTTTAATTTTAAATTTCTACTATAATTTTAAATTTTATTTTAAATAATTATATTCTAAAAGAATTAATTAAATAAAAAAACGGCTGCATCAATTTTTTTAGATATTTAGAAATTTTTTAGTTTTAAATTATTTTTTTATAATTTTAAATTGTTTTAATATATATATATATATATATATATCAAAAATAAATTTTAAAAAATATATTATTTTAATAATTTTTTAAATAAATTACATTTTATAAAACATCTACGACAGTAAGAGTCACTGACTTGTTACTTTCCTAAGAAGAATCGTTTCCCTCCATTGCCTCTCTTTCTCCGGCGAGCAGTGACGGGCAGCAGAGAAAGCGAAGAGCCGGTGTATATTCTCTATCTCGCTCCTTCTAAAAAAAAAAAAAACTATCTGGGTACGATTTCTTCTCATCTTCTTTTACGCGATTATCGATTATTTGCTTATCGTTTCGCTCAAGCTCGGTTCGTTTTTAAACTCCATTTTACCTTTTGCTTATTTTTTTTTAAAAAGATTCTGGCCTCGTTTTGCTTGAATCACAGTGTCTTTAGTGGGACCTTTTCCTATTTTGCTCTGCATTGCTCTTTATTGCTGTGATTATGCCGGTGTTGGTGTTTCTCTTGCTACTGCGTATTTTGTTAGCTAGAAATTGTTTATTTATCGTGAAACTATTGATTTTAAAAGTAATTTGTCTGTGCTTCTGTTTTGCTAGTATTGTTATTCCTTATTATTATTATTTTTTTTTAAATTAACAGCAATTTGTTCTTCTCGTTTTCTTCCGCATCTAATTCTCTACTCTTTTTTGTGTTGATTTGGTAGAATTTCTTTTTGCATGCCATTGTGGCTCTGATTCAATATCTATTTTATTCTAAGTTTTTTTTTTTTATTCTCGTGGCTGAGAGATTTTGCTTTTCTTTTTTCCAAAATTCGTGTATGATTATTACGGAAATGGGTACTTTAATTACTTATTTATTTATTTAACTCATGTTTTATATTAATCTTATGATTGTGGGCGGCAAAATAGTTGTCTGTTTCTGTTGCTGTGCTTTTACTTTAGTGCTGACATTATTATCTTGGCCCTTTTCAATTTGTTCTTCCGCTGGAGCTGTTATGGCCTATCTCTATTCTTTTCTATTTTTTAATCCTTCTTGCGTTTGAGGCGTTCATCATCTTCTAGATATTTCATTATGCCTCTCATTTTTATTTTTATTGTTTTGATTTTTTTTTAAAACGTTCTGTTTGTGTCAATGTTGAAATTTAATGTGTACTGTACAGTTTGAGAAAATGTTATTGCAGTGTTCATATAGTAATGCTTTTTGAATCTTAATCTTCTATTGCTGTTGCATAAATGTATACTTCAGGTTGTTGGTTCAACCAAAAGATGGAGAAAATATCAGGTGGATCTCCACCCCCACCTCCTCCACTGTCAGTACCAGCAAACGTAAACCCAGAATTGGTTGAAGTTCCCCGGCATCCAGAACGATCGGCCATTCCCAAATATTCTATGATCAGTAGGTGTGGGGTTGGGACTTGTGGGCGTCACATATCTTTGCTCACCAACCACTATAAAGTTTCTGTCAATGTTCCAGATGCAGTATTTTACCAGTATAGTGTATGTTTACGTCGTCTTTTCTCTTATGTTCTCTTGGATTCTCCATCTTGTTGTTCTGCAACTTAGTGTGTGTGGCATAATTTGCAGGTTTCCATTACCTCAGAAGATAATAGAGCTGTTGAAAGCAAGGGAATTGGGAGGAAACTGATCGATAGACTTTACCAAACTTATTCCTCAGAATTTGCTGGTAAAAGATTTGCTTATGATGGGGAGAAAAGTTTGTACACTGTGGGCCCTCTTCCACAGAACAAGTCGGAGTACACAGTGGTGCTTGAGGAATCTTTTGCAAAACAGTATGTGATTTTGCCACAAACTTCTCTGGTTTTTTTATATCTTTTGTGGTTCTGCATTACATTGCATTCCCTTTCGTGTGGCAGTGAAAGTGGGAGCCCTGGTGGTGGTGAGAGCCCATCTGCAGCTGTTAAGCGATCAAAGCGCTCTTATTGGTCAAAGACTTTTAAGGTAGAAATAAGCTATGCTGCTAAAATCCCCTTGAAGTCAATAGCCCTTGCCCTCAAAGGAATTGAGATAGACAATAGCACTCAGGATGCACTCAGAGTGCTGGATATTATCTTAAGGCAGCAAGCAGCTAACAGGTTCTATAGTTGCCTTACTTCTCATACTTTCTTTTTCCTTCTATAGCTTGACTATGGTCAGTTGCATAATAGTTTTGTTGTGTGATCCCACTCTCTTGAAATGTGGAAAAGGGGGTGCCTTTTGGTTAGGCAGTCGTTCTTTCATGATGATTCAAGGAACTTCAATGATGTGGGAGGTGGTGTAACTGGTGTTAAGGGTTTCCATTCTAGCTTCCGTACCACTCAGGGTGGCTTGTCTCTTAACATGGGTACTCTTTCTGTTCCTTCTTTTGGGTTGTTTTTGGATGATGCTTGAATGAGTCGAGTTGAGCTGTATATTACAGTTGTAATTTTTAACAGTGTAATCCTTTGTTGTGGACTGTTAATTAATGTTGCTATCATCCTTTTCTTTTCTCTCTTGTAAAGATGTGTCTACTACAATGATCCTAACTCCTGGGCCAGTAATTGATTTTCTGATAGTTAATCAAAATGTCCGGGAACCTCGCTATGTTGATTGGGTGAAGGTAAGAAATTGCTAAACTTCATCCTCAGAATTCAATACTGCTCTGTCTGAATCTCAATTTGTGTTAGCTGTAATGTCAGGCCAAAAGGATGTTGAAAAATTTGAGGGTGAAGACGAAGCATAACAACATGGAGTTTAAAATAATTGGTCTGAGTGAGAAGCCATGCAATCAACAATAGTATGACCTTCTTTCTGAGTGCCTTTTCCTTATTTTAGCTTCCATTCTCATTTGTTATACCCATGAAAAGAACCTCTAACTTCAACATTATCCTCTGTCATAGTTTTCCTATGAAACTGAAAAACAGGGATGGAGCTAATGTTGAAGCACAGATTGTTGAAGTTACTGTATATGAGTATTTCACTAAACACTGTGGCATACAACTTGGTTATTCTGCATACCTACCCTGCCTTGATGTTGGTAAACCAAAACGTCCAAACTACCTGCCACTGGAGGTCTGTGAATTTCTTTTGCCCAAGAATTGTTCATAATCTGTTACACTTTAAAACCTATCTCACTCTTTAAGATATTCCTTTTCTTTTCACTGCGTTCCAGCTTTGTTCACTTATTTCACTTCAACGGTATAAAAAAGCTTTATCTTCAATGCAAAGAGCATCTTTGGTTGAAAAATCACGACAAAAGCCTCAGGAAAGAATAAAAACTGTGACTGAAGTAAGTATCCCTTATCACCTGTATGCTTTTCTTATTTGTTATCCTGACTCATCTAAGTCTTCATGTAATCTTTCAGGCCGTGAGAAGCTACTGTTATGATGAGGACCCTGTGCTTTCTTCATGTGGTATTTCTATAGAAAAACAAATGACCCAGGTTGATGGCCGCATCCTTGAAACCCCAAAGGTAGCAATGTTTGTGCATTTCTTTCTTTCTCTGTTTTTTTCTTGGGATGTTGGTTGGGGAGGGGGGGGGGGGTTGAGGTTAAGGAAATTCTTAGTTGGTTCTCGACAATATAATGTGTGTCCTTGTAATTCACAGTTGAAGGTTGGTAATAGTGAGGATTGTATCCCACGAAATGGGAGGTGGAACTTTAACAATAAGGTGCTGTTTTGATATCCTGTTACATTATTTTGTCTTTTCTGCCTTTTTTTGGGGGTGGGAGGGCATTAACTAAGGTTATCTGATTTAGTAGCTTTTGAATTGTGCTATGCAGACACTTTTAAACCCCACCAGCATCAGTAAGTGGGCCATTGTCAACTTTTCTGCTCGCTGTGATATTAGTCACATCTCCCGTGAGCTTATCAACTGTGGAAGGAGAAAGGGCATTGTAAGCGAAAACACTTGCTGATTCTGTTCTTTTGATTTCTTTGTTCCATCAACTTTAACTTTTTAAAAATCTCTCTTTTAAAAAATGTACACATCCTTCAAGAATATTGAACGCCCACATACATTAATCGAAGAGGACCAACAATCTAGAAGAGGCAGCCCTCTAGCTAGAGTTGAAAGGATGTTTGAGCTGATCAGAGAGAAGCTTCCAGGGCCTCCTGAATTTATTCTTTGTGTATTGGCAGAGAGGAAAAACTCAGATATTTATGGTATGGATTTATCCAGTTTCCTAGACCCCTCTCTCTCCAGCCAACATCCACTGTCATTTGTTGGAGTTAGCTCGTTTAAATTATTTAACCAACTTGTGTTTCCTCTCATTTTGAAGGACCGTGGAAGAAGATAAGTCTCAGTGATTTTGGCATTGTTACACAGTGCATATCCCCGACTAAGATTAATGACCAGTATCTTACAAATGTGCTTCTTAAGATCAATTCTAAGGTATTTATTGGAAAATGAAGCTAAAAGTATCTTTGTATTTGTGTCCCAAGGATGGTATTGATGTTGCCTTCGCTTTTACATAGCTAGGAGGAATAAATTCTCTGTTGGAAATTGAGCACTCCTCACATATTCCATTGATAATGGATACTCCTACAATGATTCTGGGCATGGATGTCTCTCATGGCCCTCCAGGTCGATCAGACATGCCATCAGTGGCTGCGGTAATTCATCCATGATATTCCTTTGTGTCATGTTGACTTCCCAATTTGTTTGGATGGTGCCAAATAGGATGCTGTTGCTGATTTAATTTTCTGGAATTTTGAGGTTGTTGGATCTCGATGTTGGCCACTGATTTCTAGGTACAGAGCATCTGTAAGAACGCAATCTCCTAAGGTGGAGATGATTGATGCTTTGTACAAGCCTTTAGCAAATGGGAATGATGATGGTATAATAAGGTAATATTACACATGAGATTCTTGTCTAGACAGTGTCTTTTTTCTTTTTAAAATCTTATGCATTCGAGATGCCAGCTGTTTTCATCATGACACTCATGTTTTAGTTTTCGCCAATCCTTTGTTTTTAGAATATCCGTACATCCATTGCTATATGTCAGCCCATGAACCCAAATATGTCCATAATATGAGAATTTTTTATCTTCTTAGAAATTCAGTTGATGGTTGATTCCAAACATTTTTAATAAAGGCATCCTCCAATTCTCTCAGATGATGCTTTCATCAGCATGAAACTATAAAAGAATCAATGGTAGATTTTTGAGCTAAATATGAAAGCAAGCAATCGAATTTCTGCTTGACATTGAATCACCTTGTTGCAGGGAACTGCTCGTGGATTTCTTTCAAACAAGCAAGGGGCACAAACCAAAACAAATTATTGTGTTCAGGTATTACTATATTATTGTGGTAGTGTTTTTTGCACTTTGTTTACCATGACTAAATAACTAAGATGGTTAGAAAATCTGATATCGCCATATTGAAACAATTTCCAGTTATTAACTTGGGCATCCTGCATTACTGTTTTTAGTGGTATATAACCAAATGATATTCTTCTAGAATAATTATTGCAATGCGATTCTTTTAAACATTTTAATTATTGAGCAAACCTTTTATTATTTGTGACATGTTCTTAGTGTTTGCTTGAAGTGTGAACACTGAACCATGGGTTTATCATAATATAGTTTTCCTCATTTAGATTTTTGTTGTTTTTTACTGCTATGGCTGGACTTTTTAATTACATCAAGATAATTGTAGCTGTCATCAACCTCTTCAATGCAGCCTTAAAAGAATTACTTTCTTTTCTGGTATGCTCAGTTGTACCAGAGATGCTTTTGAAATTGCATTTCATTTCAGATTCCCTTGAGAGGACTTGATTAAACTAAGAGGCAAAGAATTATCATTAATGAAGATAGTCTTGTTTTTATTCATGGCTTAACAATGAGATCCGAATACCTTTTTAAGTCTTGCTGTGGTGAGATAGCAGCCTATTTTTCTGTTGGAATCACTGCATCAAGCATCAATCTATTGCTTTTGACAGATGTTGTGGATTTGTTGTTGGGATTCATTCTTCTTTATGGTGTGTTTTCTAATCTGAAATCTTTAAATCAACGATCTTGTTTCTGTTTAGGGATGGTGTCAGCGAGTCACAATTCAATCAGGTGCTGAACATTGAGCTGGAGCAAATTATCAAGGTTCTGCTACAGTAATATACAGTACCATCTTTTGTAAATAGCTACAGTAATTTTTAGTTTTCAAATAATATGCTTACATGAAACTTTTAATATTCAATTTTTTCATACATTTAAAGTTGATCCTTCTTGATTCCAAAACTGCTTATTCCTAGTCACCTGTATACTCGAACTGTGGTATGTTGTTGCTCATTTACAATGATTTAGATTAAATAGAGTTTCTGATTGCAACATAAATCCTCTCAGCATCATTTTTTCTGATAGGATGTAGTAAACTTCACTGCTACTACCTGAATTCTTCACTCTATTCTGCATTCATGGCTTTGGTTCAAGAGCCTGTAATTTTTGGGTTGCCCTTGGATTGCTAACGGGATATGAGCTTTTTGGTTCTTATTATTATCAGTTTCAAGATTATCAATTTTTGTTATTACAGGCCTATCAACATCTTGGTGAGGTTGACATACCGAAGTTCACAGTAATTGTGGCTCAGAAGAATCACCACACAAAGCTTTTTCAAGCTGGTGGTGGCACTGAAAATGTTCCTCCTGGTCTGACACTTTCTCATACTGTTTGTTTTAATGTTTTACACGGTGCTAGATGTGTTTACTCTCTCCCTCTCTCTTTCTCTCCAGGGACAGTTGTTGACACAAAGATTGTTCATCCTAGAAACTATGATTTCTACATGTGTGCTCATGCAGGCATGATTGTATGTTCTTACTTCATTTGTTCTTTCACGTGGTTGGATAGGTGCTAGGTGGTCATGCATGTCATTAGATGACATATTTGCACATTCTGTTGTCACATAATTATGTTGGTGTCTCGTGTTCTTCATCTCTTTTTTTTTTTTTTTTTTTTTTTTTGGGGGGGGGGGGGTATAAAGTGGTTAAAGCTTCCATTCATTCCTCTTTGCTGTATATTTCTGAAGCTTAAAGGTCACTAGCCAGTTTATACTAGTCCTCAAAACTGCTGCATTTGCTGCGAGCCTTTATCACTCTGCCCATAATCATAACTCAATATTCCATAATTTTCCTTAATTTTGCATCTCCTTTTTTGACAGGGAACTTCAAGGCCAGCACACTATCATGTCTTGCTCGATGAGATTGGTTTCTCTCCAGATGACTTGCTAAATCTTGTCCACTCTCTTTCATATGTGTAAGCCTTCAATTTTGAATAGCTGCATATCCACTTTGGAAATGTGAAAACCATCAATTGACAGGATTGTTATATGATTTTATTTTATGCAGGTATCAAAGGAGTACCACTGCTATTTCGATTGGTAATTTCATCAACCATTCCTTTTTTCGTCTTCAGAAAGGCAAATTGATATGAATTTATGCTTCATCACTTCTTATGAACCAATCTCTCTCTTTCTTTTTTCCCCTTACAGTGGCTCCCATATGTTATGCTCACCTGGCTGCGGCACAGATGGGGCAGTTTATGAAGTTTGAGGATTTTTCTGAAACCTCTTCGGGACAGAGAAGCATGACATCAGTTGGAAGCACCCCTGTTCCAGAGCTCCCCAGGTTACATGAAAATGTCGAGGGTTCAATGTTCTTCTGCTGAGGTGCTGCAGAAAGGTTGTTGTAAATACTGTTATCTTGCTTAGCTTTCCTACAATGTAGATACTCGGCCGATAGGAATGTGATTCACTTAGACAAACCCTAGTGATTTTGGTAGGGTGGACAAATAGGTGTAAGATTCAACAAGCAAGCTTCCAATCTCTTGCAGATAGGAGGTAGTGATACTAGTCAGTCCAACACTTCAATGAGTTGACATTTTATAGTTTGATCCGCCTCAGTTTCCTGACTGGTAATTGTGCTTAGGTCCCTGGCACCGGCCTTGGAAATTTTGTTGATGATCTGATCAAAGAACTACTTGTATCGAATGAACATTTTTTAAGGGAATTGTTCTTTCAAATTTCTTGAACTCAACCTGATATCTTATGACACCATCGTTTTCAACTTATAATCTTATATTTACTGCCTGTTATTTGCTTACCTTATTAGAAAGGTCCGTAGAGGTTGATTGAGGCACATGATACTTGAATTCTCTATCTTCACAGACCCTTACTGCCATCTCTAACTATATGGACATGCTCGTAGACTTGAGTTGGGTTTTCGATATTGGATTAATTGTTGACATAAATGCAGCTCGTTGTCAACAGTTCCGTGTATGGTTAATGGTCGAACCATTTTGGCCTGGGCCATGTGTCGTTCAGTCGGTCCTCTTAACGAAGCTCAGTGAGTCAGGATATCTCGAGTGCCTTGATCTGAAAGATGATGGTCCAAGCTCAAATCTGTGGACTCTGTCCATAAGATCGGCTGCATTCAGGATTTATATAACCAAATAGCATGGTCACTAATAAGTGTCACGGGTTGAATGAACATCTAGTAAGGGAATTTCTTTTATTTTACTGTAATTTCAGAAGAATTTTCCCTATAATATCAATACGAAGTTATCTACAGCACAATCAAGAAGTCATTATAATTATTATATCCATAGGATGTAACTATCTTGACCACAATCATCCATTTTTCGTTTTGGATCGTTTTGACATACTGATTTCATGAATGATTTTTAAAAAATAAAAAAAATATTATTTTAATATATTTCAGTACTAAAAATTATTTGAAAAGTAATAGCAACTACACTCTCAAACACAATTGCTTTATATTTTATCACATTTTATGCAACAATCTCAACAAGATAATGATCAAGTCAAATAAAATAAACAAATTTATAGAAATCATTATAAAATAAATACATGCATTCTTAAATCTATTATATATAAAAGTAAATTCATAATATCTTAAGAGTTTAATGAATAATTACTAGTTCAATATTACATCATTAATTCTTACATTGTTTATATATCAAAATTAATCCTCAAAATTACATTGTAAAATAAATTAACAATTCAAGATTATATCTTCATTTTCTAAAACAAAAGATATACTAAGAATATTTATTGCTTCGTACGAGACTCTGATGTACCTGAAATTAATATAAAATATAGTATAAATAAACCATATAATTAATTCATATAATTCATATAGCTTATTTTTATTAAATTCAACAATACATTTTTAAAAACTAAACAAGATTATAAATTACTCTTTCAAGCCAATCTTATGGCTTCTCTAAATAATTTCACCAAATTAAGTACTAGATCATTAGTCATACTGACATCATTAGTATTACCTAGGGTAACCAACCAATTAAATTCCTATTCACTAGACATATTGACATCATTAGGACCAGCTTGGAGTAATTAGTCAAATATAAATCTTGGTTATCACATGTACTGAAATCACTAGCCCCATTTAGAATAACTAGTCAAATACTAATCTCTATCATTAAACAAACCGATACCACTAGTCTCATTCAGGATAACTAGTCATTTTTCTTCGTCTCTTCAATGCTCACGTTATAATTAATATAATTGCGCAGCACATTTAAAGAAATTGCATTTATTCAACAATAAAAATTTTAAGAGAATAATTGGTTGTGGTGCAAAACACCTACTTGACTCTCGTGCTACTACTCATTGTTGTCCTTATCCGACAACTTCCCTTATACCAACTGAAATATCATTATCATAATAGTCATGTTAACCATCATACACTTTATTTCAATTTTCTAAATAAATTCATATTTTCAAGGCACTAACAAGGATATCTTAAAATTTCCAAAACATTCATACTTTTATGACCACATTTATTCTTAAAGGTTCATATATTTAAATCCTTGTTTAACAACAATTCTAAAAGGATTTAATAAACAAATTGGGTCCTCTCACCTGTGTCAAGAATTTCATCCAAAAGTCTTTTCATGGACAAGTATATGTTGTCCTTTATTTTTCATTTTGATAAGCCATTTCAATTTTATTCAAACACATTTCAACACATATTTTCATACTAAAAAAATATATGATTCAACAAGCCCACCCTTTTATCTTTCCAATGCGGCCAAAACTTTAAAGATAGTTTTCTTGAGTTTCCATTCAAGCTTCCTAGTAGTTTAACCATGCAAACACATTCCAAAATCCCTATTTAACACAAATATCACATAAGTTGAAGACAACAATTCTGTTTCTTTATATTCTTAATTTTGGTCGAACCTAATGATTTAAAAAAAAGAATGGAAATTTCTTTCAATTTACCTCATTATCAATTCTTATCACTCATAATTTTACTCAATTCTTCTTATAATTCAAGACAATTAAATCAAATGAACTCAATTTTCATTGTCACTCTCTTGACTAAATTTTCTATAATAAAGGAGGATCCATTTTCTTTTTAAAAAACATATTATTCTCACATTATCCAACCCTTTTTCACATGTAATAACATATCACAACATTAATTAATTAATCTCATTCATTCTTTAAAATAGTCTTAAGGTCGAATACATTCAATAATAAAGCCATAGATTTTTCTTCATTTTTCATACAAAACAACCCTCTCCCATATTTCACATATCTCAAATAAACACAATCAAACATGATTTTCATGTCAATTAACTCAACAATTTTCAAACTTTTTTTTCTTCTTCTGGTAATGGCCAAACTATGCTTATAAAGGGAAGACATGAGTATTTTTTTAATTTTTCTTGTAATTTAGTCCTCACTCTCACATTAAATCATTTAATTAACACACATTTTATGTTAATTAAATTAACAAATTCCACCTATGTACTCAACACTTTAGTTAACACATGTATAAGGAAAAAGTACTGAAACTTTTTTAAATTTCTATAACTCACCCATTAGTAAGTTATTTTACCCTTAAACCGACACAACTCTACACAATTTACATATTAACTAAGTGAAACAAATCCAATTCCTTTATTTAAGATTGGCCGAAACCCTAACTTTCAAGTTTTAAAATGCAAGAACAACCCAAGTTCTCTTTATTTTTTCATTCCTTCCTTAAATCCCTCCAAAACCTTAACTTTCGAGTTTTAAAACTCTATAAACCACCCAAAATTCTCTTTTTGATTACTTAATAACTCTTTTGATTACTCCAATTTAGTTTTTTCTAACTGACTTCATCAAGAATTGAGAAGGAGAAATCAAAGAACCCTAACCCTCTTTTTTCTTCTTACAAACTGCCGACAATGAAGGATGAGAAGGGGTATTTATAGTTTAATTTTTTTTGTTATTTACACATTGACCCCACTTTGTCTCCTATATTTTATTTTATCCCTATTAATTTTTCTTTCTGACAAATTACTATTATATTATCTTTTCATTTCATTTAATTTCATCCTTTTCATCTAATTAAGTTTTCTAAGTTTAATTTAACTCATTTTATCTATGAATTAGATTTTAATATTTTAGTAACTTGGGAAAAATTCTGATCAAAGTTTACATCAGGTCTCTATTAGTGTCCCTTTCATTTGATGAAATGATAACTGCACCTCTCATCCAACAAGACATGACATGAT
>Ga0325401_1005535_pt1 | contig 12117 bp, 4 predicted proteins | sample PopdelMetagenome_FD_205666 | JGI IMG/M metagenome (GOLD analysis project Ga0325401, IMG submission 205666) | Populus deltoides microbial communities from Bellville, Georgia, United States - Xylem-PdKOR-R2 | ecosystem: Host-associated > Plants > Phyllosphere > Stem > Wood/Secondary xylem | place...
ATTATAAAATATTAGTTTTATCTCATTTAAATTAAGAAGTATAATTATTAACTAAAAAATATTTTTTTATATTACATTTATAATAAGAAAAGTAAATTTATGATTCTAAGTAAATATAAGAATATAAGAGAATATAATTTTAGTGTTTTATATTATATGAAAGAAAAATTTTGTATTTTCCATCATTTTAGTTTTTCTTCTTGTTCAAAAAACTGGCAAAGAAAAACCTCAAAAAAATGTTTTTTAAACTTAATAAAAATCTGAAAAACCAAAAAACCTTTTTGAATAAAAAAACAATTGAACCGAAAATTATAGTTTTTCTTTTTATAAACAACCCCTAATCTTTCCCATATTAGATATATTATAATTAAAATTAAAAAAAAAAACTAAAATAGATGGCATTTTTACTGCGTACACACTACATAGTTGTTTTCCCTTTTTGTCCTCCTCTCTCTCTTCGAGATGGCCACCCGAACCCTATTCTGTGCTCTCTCTTTCCTCTCCAAACCAATGAAACAACTTCTCTCCCCTACTGATCTTCACCAGAACATAGGCCCAAGGGTTTTGTTTTTGTCTTCATGTTTTTACGATGTTGCCATTAGTAACTAGTCTTTCTTTGGTTGGTGTCAGGTTTAGCGTTAATTAAGGAGTGTTGATCGGGGAGAAAAAGGGTTCTTACCCTTGTTAGAGATCAAGGTCAGTATGGTATTTTTCTTTTTTACTTTTTTTTTTTTTTCATTATGATGATGTTGGACTAACCTATTTTTCCGAGTTTTGGAACTAGATAGGTGCCTTGATTCTTCTTCTTTCTGCTCGGGTCATTAAAATGTGTTTGTTTTTCAGTAGATTAGCGGTGAATTAAACTCAATAATATATTTGATTTTTAAAATAATTGAGTTTTATGTTGTAAGATTTATTAAAAAATTAAATTTAAAATGCAAGTATTGGTGGTTCATTTTGCGGGCTTGTTAAAGGGTTTTTGATTGGTTGTTAGCTAATTTTGTGGGGGTTTTTTTTTTTGGCTCTGATATTGAATTGTTTTGGTTTCTGTGAATCTCATGTCATTCTTTCACTAATGTTTAATCTGTTTCTTTTTTAAAGTATTGTTGTTTGATGTGTTGTTTTGTTAGCCAGAGTTATATTTTTTTTTACGAGTACTGTTTGTTTAGAAATGCGGTGCAAACTACATTCCATAAAAATTTAATTTTATTTTTATTAAAAATTAATTTTTTAATCTTTTGGATCGTTTTAATACGCTGATCTTAAAAATAATTTTTTAAAAATAAAAAAAATATTTTTATGTATTTTAGCACGAAAAGTATTTTGAAAACAACTGCAACCACACTTTTAAATAGATGTTTTTTATGTTGTTTTTCTAGACAACTTGATAAAACTGAGAACCTTGGATGAATAACTCTGTATGATTAGAGGAAAAAAATTGCAAGTGCAACAACTAAGACTATGTTTGGGAACGCGGCTGCGGCTGCGTTCTCAAAAATTTTGAATTTTGTTTTTACTAAAATTGAATATGGTTTGTATGTTTTGGATCGTTTTGATGTGCTGATGTTAAAAATGATTTTTAAAAAATGAAAAAAATCATTGACATGTATTTTAGCACAAAAAATTATTTGAAAAACACCCGTAACCACACTGTCAAACCCGCTCTAAATAAATAAAGAATCATGGATGAGCCTGAAAGTCATTAGCTTTTTGCACGTACTAAGTTGATGTGTTGAATTTCGCCTTTGCGTGTTGCCTAGGGAACTTAATGTTGGGTTTGGTTTATTTCCCTCGCTTGGGGTGGTTTTCTTTGCTTTTCTAGTTTATTTTATTCTTTAAAAAATATTTTCACTTTCTGTCCATTCGAAGGGTTGGAGTTGGTTTTTTGTCCCTTTTTTTTTTTTGTCCATATGCTGGCTTAATGTCTTTTCTCCTCCCTTGTACATTTTGAATCTTACAACAAAATCTTTGTCTTTGTTGTAGGAGGCTTATTTAGTTTTACAGACTGTTTGAAAATATAGTTCAACCCGTGTTTTTAAATAATTTATTTTTTTGCTAAAAATTAATTTTTTATGTTTTTAAATCGTTTTAATGTACTGATCTCAAAAATAATTTTTAAAAAATAAAAAAAATATTATTTTGATACATTTTTAAGCGAAAAACACTTTAAACCGCAACCGCTTCCGCTACTGCTACCACAATCTCAAACAAGCACACATCACACCATTATGAATACAAGACTAGAGGAAGTAAAAAGGATGAAAATAAAAATAAATAAAGTTTTTACCAAATAATTAAAGAAAATTAAGAATACTAAAATAGACATTGGTTCTGCATTTTCGAGCATTGAGTTAGTTATATTTAAAGAAATATAGGCATCATCTTCTTTACTGCAATCTTTAAAATAAAAAGTTACACTTGTTGTATATTTTTCTAAATTAATCCTATGCATGCTATTAACTATATATTTCTATTCTCTAAGCTTGTATTATATGTATTTTGTAAAAGGGGTGTTGAAAACTTGTCGAAAGAAATTTGATGTTAATCCTTAAAAATAAGAGATTTCATCGATTTGGGATTTTTCAGAAAAACTTTGATGGTAATCCCTGAAAAAAAGGAGATTTCATTCAAATATAAATTTTTGCAAAATAACTGACGTTAATCCTAAAAATAAAAGATTTCATTGAAATATGAGTTTTAACAAAAAAATTTAACTTTGATCCCTAAAAATAAGAGATTTTGTTGAATTAGAACTTCTAATGAAAATTTTGACATTAATCTCTAAAAATAGGATTTTTCATAGAAATTAGAATTTTTATGAAAAGATTGATATCAATCCCTAAAAAGAGGAGATTTTACTAATTAAAAAAAGTCCGTTGATTTATTAAAGAAAAAAATATTAGATTTTGACAACAAATGAGACTATTCTAAAACACCATATTAGACTAATCTTAGGTTTTAAAAAAAAATGGTTTTGGAATATCAGCTTATAATAAAAAAAAATTTAATATGGGTCAAATCTCAATATATTTTTTAAACAAGTTATAAAAATTCAATATGAAAACATTTAATATGATAAATATTTTTTTATTCTTTTTTTCTTTAGATATAAGGACACGAGGATGAAGATAGGATACCTACAACAAGTATATCAAGCATAAGTATAAAAACTCAAGATAATTTAATTCTAAAAATAAAAGATCTCAAGTCTCGTACTATTTATACATGCATCATCCAAGCAAGCAACAAAAAAAAAAAACACTTTCAAATTTTTCTCATTATTCATAATCAAGGAAGCATGTAACATTTGAATTGACAAAACTATCTTTACCATGCACCATCATAAAAAAAAAAAAAAAAACAAAGCACACTTCATAACCTTTAACTTTTATTATTCCAAATCTAGGTTACAAGTAAACCTAAAAACATAAAGTTTTGATTTTTCTTTCGTACACTTGTTTTCAAATAAAAATCACATATGTAACCCCTATTTTATATTTTAAAATAAGAAGCATGCAAAACCTAAATTAAAACACTTAAGCCCTAAAAACTCAAACTTTAAGTTTCCATCCTTGCATTTTTGTAAAGGAAACTAAACATACATTTAGCCTTATTTTTTTTTTATGATAAAAGACACTATCTAAATTAAACCCAACTAAGAAACTAAAAACATCATTTTTATTTCCATGCATTTTGTTTTTCAAGAAACCAAAACACATTGTTAAATCTATATTTTTCATAATTTTTGTAGTCAAGCATATTTAATATTGTAACTAAAGCCTAAAAACACTATCTTTAACTTGTGTTCATGTATTTTTTTTTTTATTATTAAAACATTGTTTATGACATTTTGCATAGAAACCTTGAAGAAAAAAAAAGTTGTGATTTACCTCAATGGTGGTTCGAGTAAAGTGGGGAGGTGCTCTGGTGGTTGGTCGATAGTGGTGAGGATGTTTTGGTGATTTTTTCTTTCTAGAATTCTTTTTTTTTTGGCTTGCGCTTCTTTTTTCTTTTATTTTATTCCTCTCTTGCTACTTTATCCCCTCTATACCTTGTGGTTCGAAGTGAATTAGTTTCTAACCCTAAAAAAATAAGCTTTCCCTCTGTACTATATTTGGATTTTAATAATTTTAGTATGGTTTTTCTCTCTTTTTATTTCCTTTTTCTCTTTCTTTTCTTTCTCTCCTCACTCATTTCTACTCTTTAAACAAGATGTTTAAAGTTCCCACTACCTTTATACTTCTTCCTCCCACTTTCTCACTATGCGGTTTTATTCATCGACAATAAAAAAGGTCTTATAACCTTTCTAGGTGAAACAAATCCGTTTGTTGATTTTCTTGGGTCAATCTTGGCCATCAATCTTTTTTATTGGATGTGTTTGGCATGTGTTTTCTGCCATCACATGGAGGCAATGAAGTAGATCTTTAACTAAAAATGAAGTACATGTATAAGGGAAGAGGATGGTTAATCTCTTGGCATTTAATGTCCACGTGAGAGAAAGAAATGGTCATGTAAAGTCTAGCTAAAAACTTGTAAAAAAATAGAGAAATTATAGGCTGAAGTCATGTTAGGAAAGAAGAAATCATGCACCCTTTTTTAAACATTGTCATATTAGGTGTCGTTAATATATTTTTCCATGGGGTTGTGCATTGTTTCATTTATTCCTAACTCTTTTTTTATTCTTTGCTTTGGTTTTCAAATCAGTCCTCTTAATTCTAATTTCCTCTTTTTTGATGAATTTTGACTAATTTTCCAATATTTCTTTCAATTAAGCCCTTGTTGACATTTATAGTAGTCCTCTAATATTGGTATATTTTATACTTCAGTCCTTGGATTTTTAATTTGTGCATTTTTTATCATGTTGACTCTAAATCTTAATTTTTCTTCAATTACACCGCTGATTGAATTAATAGGGTTTTCAAATTCCAGCACTTATTTCATTTTGATCCTTCAACCCTTTAATTACATTCTCACTTGATTACAACGCGTATTGTATTTTATTTTTGGAACCTTTTTTTAAAAGATTTTTGTTAAGTGTTTTTTTTCCTAAAAACAACATTTTTATTGGAATTTGTTTTTTTGAAAACTTTAAAGGTAAAAAATGGGTTATAAGAGTGCACATTACTATTTCTTTTAACTTTATGTTGCAATGCTTACATGTTGCATTGATTTCTTTGCCTTCTTAACATTCGTTTCCAAGTTTTTTAGAGTTGATTTTTTATGTGGTTAGCTATTGTTGATAAACTAATTGCTAAAAGAACTAGAAGATTGTCCATAACAGAATGCAAGAACTCATCTAGTAAAGACTATTAGGTATTGTTTAGTATACTGGACAAAGATGGACGGAACAATATAATTTTTTTGTGAAGTTGTTTGGTGCACCTTTGGATAGTACAAAAATTAATTTTTATCCTGTCCAAAGCTGTTCTAATAGAGAAATTTTTGTTCCATTAAAAAGAGTAAAACAAGCTTGTTCAATTCTCTATAAAATGATTAATTCATGTTGATCCAGATCAACGTAAAGATAAAAATAATTATTATTATAATTTTAAAACCCAACTAGGGGGTCAATTTGGGGCCAAGCCTGGGTCATGTATCGGGTTGACCATTGATCCTGATCATCATAAGAATAAAAGTGGTTATTATCATATTTTTAAAACTCAACTTAGAGGTTGACCAAGGGTAACGCTTGGGTCATAGTTCAAGTTGACCATTGATGTAAGTCAATGTAAGGATAAAAAAAATTATTATCATAGATTTAAAATCCAACTTAAGGGTCAACCCGGTTATAGGTCAGGTTTACCATTGACCTAGGTCAATGTAAAAATAAAAATAATTAATATTATAGTTTTAAAACTCGATTAGGTATTAACTAATCTTCCTTATATAATTAATTAATATCTTATTTATGTGATTGTTAATTATTATGTTAATAGATAAAGAACATATAATAGATAAATTAAGATTGTTATATCTATAAATAATTTAAAAAACCTACTAAATTACTTTTAGAATTTAATAGAACCAAATTAATATGATTTTGCATTTTTTGTTTGGAAAAAAAAGTAAAAAAAATTACTTGTGTCGCACTCGACATCATAGTGACCTTAAAAGTTTCTAGAGAAAAAGAATATATATTTGACATCTTGTTCTCAGAGAGAAAAAAAATCTGGTTTAAGGAGTCGCCACCTAGTATTATGGTCACTAGGAACCCTAACTGGTCAACATATATTTTATGGTACGAACCTGGTTACATGAAAAAAAAGATATTATCACTCCTTAAGCATCTTACCTGAGGTAGGCTACATTATTGGTTTTGTCTTAAATTGTTAAGGGTTTGTTTTATTTTGTTTTTTATGGTCTTCCTATAATATTTCTAACTCTAGTGCCAATGAATATTCAACTACGAATACTTTTAACTCTAGCGTTGATAAATATTACGTAACAAAAGAGTATGGTATTGCTGACTTTAGCGTTAGTGAATATTAGAAATTCAAAATAATTCTCAATCTTATTGTCAATATTCTTAACTCTAACGTTAGTGAATATCGAGGGTATTTCTAATTCTTACGTTAGTGAATACAAATATTATGGACTTTGGCGCCATTGAATAAACCAGTAAAATATGAATTGAAAGCAAAACACATATTTTTATTTTTTTAGAGAAACAAATACAGATATGTATTGTATACTAGATTCGCATTTCATAGTATAAGTTTAAAACTCAGTACTAAGTCGTAAAAAAAATGTGAGGGACCCACAAATAAATCCAAAAGGGTCCCTGAATTTTTTCAAAATTTTATGATATCTTAAAATGCTTGTTTAGCTAGATATCAAAATAAAAAAAAGAAAAAGAAAGAAAAAGAAAAAGGATATAAGGGTGTGTTTGGAAAAATACACCCTTAGCTCAAAGAAAATGGGTTGGTTGGGCTCGAGGCCCAGGCCCAACCCAAGCTCAACAATTCCTCTTCTTATTGTTGTTTTTTTGGGCTGGATCTAGCCCAGTCTTACGGGTTAGGCTTGATCCATCCTACCAGCCTAGTCATTGGTCCAATCTAGTAACCAAACTGGCCATAGAAGCAGGCATGCATGAATTTATTCATGCATGCTTGCAACGGTAACAAGGTAATTAAAATTGCAAAGATGAGGGGGAAGAGAAGCTTACATAATGTCGGACGTTTGTTGCTTAAATTCTGAAGGAAGGCTAAAGTTTGCTCTTTTGATTTTGGTTTCCCCTCTGATATGCTCTTTGGTTCTCTTGTTCTTGTCTTTTTTATGCTCTATCTTTTTTGGCTCTCTGGTTTTCCTTTGTGTTCTCCTCTGTTTTTTTTTTCGTCTCTCTTGGGTGTAGCTTTTCTCTAGTTTTTATAGGACGAGAGAATTCCCTGGTGATTCGTCTTATCTCTCCTAGGATAACGATCTTGGGGATGAGGATAAGCACGGCTCGTTCGTTTGTGTTTGAAGAAAACAGAGCACCAACAGTTCTGCCATTGCATGACTATTAGAGACGACCCATCCTTGCATTGGAGAAGCACCGTGTAGGCAAGAGAAAATGAGGCCACTAGCAGGTTTGGTAGAAGATAAATGTGATCCACGTTTTGGATCAGATTTGTTGCAATTTTGATTGAATCGGTCTTCTCTAGGATGAGGAAGAAGAGGATGAACAATTGGTTTAGAAAAGACGTTGTTTTTTTCCAACTGAAATGACTATCTTTAATTTATCCCCTGAAGTTCTGATATTTAGCAATCGGGCCCTTATTCTTGGAAATCTTCTTCTTCTTTTTTAATTTCACCCCTGGATTAATGCAATTGGACCCCTATATTTATGCGTCATTTACAAAAATAGTTCTTGGTTTCAAATTTAACCAATTCAGTCCTTAATTGACTCCTCAAACTTTTAATTCTTTCAAAATTACCCTTGGAAAAATTAATTAACCCCCTGTAGCTTCAACGACTATTCATTTCAGTCCTTGAAATTTAATTTCTTGTAATTTTGACCCAAATCAACCCTGAACTTTGATATTTCTTCAATTAAGCCCTTAATTGCAATAATTAAACTAATTCAAAATTTAATTAAGTTCCTAAACTTATCAATTCTTCTAATTTTTGGCCAAATTGACTTCCAACTTTATAATTTCATCCTTATTAGTAATTGAACTTTCAATTTGTGTTGTCTTGACCCAAATCTCAAATTATTTTTCATTTATTTTTTTATTAAATTCAAAATTGGGTTATAATAACTTGAATAATAAAGTTAAAAATGATTGTTCATTAATCATTTTATAATTACCTAAATAGATTTTAATTGGTTTAATATAACCTATCAAGTAAAACAAAACAAAAAGCTCGATGAATGATGACAGAATCTTTTCATAAGGAAAAAAAATCAAACTATTTTCATCACACTATAAAATAAAAAAAAATAATCACTTTTTAATAATTTTTTTTTTAAAAAACTACTTTATAATAAACGAACAAGGCATTGCTTACCTAATAATAATAAAAATTCTTTCCCGCATACGTAGACATGTACATGTTTAGATGTAGACATGTAGTTAATCCCCGAGCACTCGTGTTCGATGCTTGGTTCCTATATAAGAAATGGTCCAGATGGTCTCTTTTGGGCTTGTGTTGAGGTTCTTTCACTTTGAAAAAACTGGTCAAAGAGCAATTAATTAACAAGCTGGTTTGTTGGATTGAGAACTATGTATAACCGCAACATAAATACAGCTAACAAATTAAAGTTTGTTTAAGAATAGTTTGGAAATACGGTGCGACTTGTATTTTAAAAAAATTAAATTTTTTTATTTAAAATTAATATTTTTTTAATGTTTTTGGATTATTTTGATGCGCTGGTATAAAAAATAATTTTTAAAATAAAAAAAATATTATTTTAATATATTTTTAAATAAAAAAACTTTAAAAAAATTATAATCACACTTTCAATTATACCGATAATTTCTTGCAGCTAGATTGCCAATCGTGTCAACCAAAAGCAAGAAAATTAATGATAGTTGAAACGAAATATTACTATACAAAATAATATTTTTAACAAGGGTCATTCATGATTCCATGAATTTTTTTTGATTGCTGAAATTTTTTATCCAATAAGTAAAATATTTTACTCAATTTATTCATTTTATCTAGATTTCAATGTTTAAAAAATTATCAAGTATAAAACTAAAAGGTGTGGGATTGAAAGAAGAGGAACCAAAATAAAAATGATATCAAATATGGATAGCGTACCATAAGTTTCATAAAAAAAATTTTGATCCTCAAACTTAAAAAATAACGCTGATTATACAATTTCGGTACCTTAATATTTCTCAAATTCAATTTTGGTACAAAAATTCATTTTTATTTTTTCTTAGTCCCTGGTTGAGAAAGGAAAGAGAGAGAGAAAGGTCGCCGAATTCCAATAGTAGAGAGAGAAACATGTAGTTGACACCAATATAGACCACCAAAACAAATGATATTTGTGTCAAATAGTTTCATTTGACGAGGAAAGTTCATATTAGGTGTTTTTTTTACCTTTAAAGTTCATGAAAAAACATATATGAGCTCAGGCTGATTTTTAGTTTTTGGTTGATTTTGGTTTTTAGGATGGATTTTTAAGATCATAAATAGATTTATCACGATATCTGAGGTGTTTTGAGTTAAAATTGGGTTGAAAAATTAGCTTTGGGGTAAAAAAAAAATTAAACCTTGATTTTTCGGCCACCATAATCTGGGCAAATCAGATGACGTGTTGCTTGATTATTTTTCAAAAACATTTTGAGCGGAACAAAAAAAAAAGCCCGATCACACATGCCTCAACAAAATGGGCCAAATGGGATGGCCTGGCTTGCGAAGCCCAACAACGCCTGACCTTTGTTTTTTTTTCTCTATTTTTTTATATAGTTTTTTCTCTAAATTCTTTTAATTTATATTTACATTAGTACACATTTTCTCTTTCATTTTGTTTAGAGAACCTCTTTTAAATATCAATTATTTTTTTTGGTTATACATTTAAATTTAAAGAGTTTTTTTTTTTTTTATCTTTTGTATGAATGAACTTTATTTGTCATGTTTTTCAAGATTAAATATCTTCAATTATACTTGTTTTTTTATTTTTCAAGTTTTATTTTTACGTATTGCTAATAATGTTTTATTTATTTATTAACATACATAGTTCTTGATTTATTTGATTACATGTATGCATAAAGTTTTTTATGTGAACTTAAATTTCTTAAACTATAGAAATGCATCGAAAAAAAATCTGTATATATACTTTTTTTATAGAAAATAAAAATATTTGACCTGTGGCATAGTGCAAGTCACATAATTAATAAAATATACTAAAACACATAGACAAAATATTGTACCCATCAACAATAACCTAATTTATTTTTATTTTCATCATTCGACATGTTTTTTTTTCAAGTACAACCTTCTATGTATAAATTAATATCTAATTTATTAAAAATTATTAAGGAAAGAAAAAATTCAAAAACGAAAGACCAAAACAAAGAGAAATTATATGGCCAATCTCAAATTTGCTAAAAAATATTATGATTAGTTCATCTATTTTTCTTTTTCTTACTTTGCCGTCCCTTTAGTTTTTGCAATTCTAATTTTAATTTAAAAGCTTATTTTCTTAATATTTTAATCCTTAAACATGAGAGATAAAAGAAAAAGTTGCTTGAAAATAACAAAGGAGAGAGAAAGTTGAAAAATGACAACTTTTCAACTATGAAATTCGCTATTTTTGGTTTCATTCAACAAGTGCAGTTTGATGATGATGGTTTTTTTTTTTTTTTTTGTATAAACATGCCTAAAAAAGATGATTAGGTTTCATTCAAATTTTTCTAATTTAGTTGATTTGTTTTTAAGTGATTTTAAAGTGTTTTGGGATTGATAAGTTATTAATTAAGGTTTTTATATTGTTTTATTAGGTTTTTGGTCTGGAACCCTCTGAATTGAATTTAATTAAGAGGTTTTAATGAAATCACAACTTTGAACTATTTTTGAGTGTCCAGAATAAAATTCCAAATGGATTCAATCTCTAAAAATGGTACAAAAATAAATCAAAGGCCAACCCCTCTGATCTACTACATTAAGAGAAGAAATTAATATTAAAACTAGCTTTCTCAAAATACTCATCTCTTTTTTAAATAAGATAAAAGTGAAGAGGGTAATATATATATATAAAAAAAAATTAAATTCTATCTCTTTCAAATATATAAATTTAACTTATTTATCAATTAAATTTAAATAAAATACTATAATTGAATTTAATTCTAGGAGAGGATTAGTTATATATAGTCTTTCATCTCTTTTAAGTTTTGTTAATAATGATGATGGAACATTTAAAGGGAGAGGTGACCTTGATAGAAGAAAAACGGAGAAAAATGTCAATGCTAGTATAATGGATTCATAATAGATTTGTATTGACCCGTGATTCGAAGCAGGTTAGATTTTTTTTGGCAAAAAAAAAAACAAATACACAAGCTTTTCCAATGTTTTTTTTAATAAAACAAATCCTGATAATAATCAAGAAACCCATGTGTAAATAGAGAATCATCTATGCCAATAATACAAAAAAATATTAATTTGTCTATTCAATTGTTACAATATCGCGGTCGCACAAATTAATTACCCTATATTCAAACACAACACACAAGATAGTATAGAGCAAGCAAGGGGTCGATCCCACGAGGAAGTTCAAGTCAAATTTTTATGCTAGATGATATGCAATTTGGGGGGGGGGGTTGGATGTTATCTAGGCTAAAACAAAAGAAAACAGAAAACTATCAAACGAAATTTAATAAAATCAGAAAATTATCAAGAGAACAAACCTTGGTCACAAGCACACATCCACCTACAGAAATCAGAACTGATCATGGAAACGAAACATCAATTTATATTTTGAATATTTATCTCTTCTTAACATTGGTTAGTTAACGGATTCGCCGTATAACTAACCCTAACAATCAAACAACCACAGTATCCGCACTAGTAATTTAATTTAATGGCAGCCTTAAGAACTAGATAAGTTGATTAATCAAGAAAACATAACTGTCCGCAGTCTATGTTTGATTTGATTGAATGTTCTCCCTAAGATTAATAACGTAGATC
>Ga0325401_1005537_pt1 | contig 12115 bp, 9 predicted proteins | sample PopdelMetagenome_FD_205666 | JGI IMG/M metagenome (GOLD analysis project Ga0325401, IMG submission 205666) | Populus deltoides microbial communities from Bellville, Georgia, United States - Xylem-PdKOR-R2 | ecosystem: Host-associated > Plants > Phyllosphere > Stem > Wood/Secondary xylem | place...
TGATATTGCTTTTTTTATTTTTATAAACGTATTTGCATCTTATTGCCCTTTTCTCTTCTGGAAGTTCAACAAACTTTCATGTTTGGTTCTTATGTAGAGACTCCATTTTTTTCCTCCATAACACCATCCATTTACTTTTCTCTTGGTTGTGTAATACCTTTTGAAAAGTAGTAAGACCCTCGCTACTAGTAATAAATACATAAGTGACTAAATCTTTAAAATTATACCTGATGGGTAGCCTGATAATGGGTCTAGGTTTGCTTGATAGTGCGTCTAAGTCTCCCTTCATTCTAAATGGTGTTTTATCTAATAGGAGTCTCTAGCTCCATCTGCACCTCATGCTTATTTTTGCTGTAATTTTCTAGCACTTGTTTCTTTTCTTCCTGAGTATATTGTAACATGGATTTTTCATTAAAAAAAACCACATCTTTACTGATCACCACTTTATTTTCCTTCAGGTCCTAGAGCTTGAGACCTTTCATCCCTTTCTAACACCTTAGAAAGACACATTATCTAGAATTCACATCAAGCTTTGACCTCTCCTCATTAGAGACATGCACATAGGCTGGACATCCAAACACCCTCAAACCATAGTAGTCTACTAGACTACCTGTTTATATCTCTTCTACTACTTTCTCATCTAATGTTGCCTTAGATGATCTATTAATTAAAAAGCATCATATTCACTACTTCTGCCTAAAATTCCCTGCATTCAACCTATGACACTTTGTTTTTTTAACTATTGTTTTGTTCATCATTTCTACTATACCATTTTGTTGTGATGTCTTGTGTATTGTGAAGTTTCTCTTGATCCCATGCTATTCATACAATACCCTAAACTTTGAATATGTATACTTAGTACCATTTTCTGACCTAAGGCATTTGATCCTCCTTTATGTTTGGTTTTTTACTTTTGTTTTCTATACATTAAACTTGGCAAATATTTTGAACTTATGTCACATGAAGTATACCTAAATCTTTCATGAATAGTCATTAATAAAAATTATAAGATACATGTATCCTCCACGTGATGCTACCCTTACTAGTCCCCAAACATATGAATGAACATAGTCAAGAATCCCTATTATCGTGTGTATATAATATATATCTTAAATTGCACCTTATTTTGTTTTCCAATAACATAATACTTGCAAAAATCAAGGTTTCATGTTTTGACACCCTTCACTATATTCTTCTTATGAAGCTTCATCATCACATGCTCACCCATATAGCCTAATCACATATGCCATAAAATTATGTTATTTGACTCAAATTCTACGACTATAGCTCCACCTATGACTGTGGTACCTAACAATCTATAAATATTTCTCTATAATCTTTATCTCATCATCGTTGTCATAACACCTTTACTCAACTTCAGTACTTCACCTTCAAACTTGAAACTTAACTTATTATGGTCTAAAGTGCCTAATAAAATTAGATTTTTTTTAAAACTTGGTATATGTCTAACATCACACAAAGTTCTAACAACACCATTAAACATTTTAATTTTGATATTCCTTATTCAAAAAACTTTACATGGATCATTATTATTCATTAGAACAAAACTAGAATTAACTAACTTGTAAGTGTCTAACTGATCTTTATTTGGTGTCATATGGTAAGAGCATGTCTAATCCAATATCCAATAATCTGTGATGAACCCTTTTTGTTCTCTATATCCTTTTTTTTCTCTAGACATTCTCATTTTAAATGTTGTGGTTTGCTACACTTATAATATTGTATGTCCTTTCTTTTCCTGGATTTAGATCGAGCTTTGTTATTTCCCGATTCGTTCTGGGACTTGTTTCTCCCACGTTCCTAATTACTCCTTATCACCAGCCCTTCACCTTATGAATTTTTGTCACCAGCTTTCCTCCTTAGATTAAAGCTTAATAAGGAACTTGTGATTTCTTTCAATATGAGAGTTTATTTCCTCAACATCAGGGTTGTAACTGATTTTTTATACATAAAGGAAACAAGTATGGAATTCAGTAACATCAACACCTTCTCTTTGTCGTCGAACTTCATATTAATTCACTTTAAATCACTAATGGTCTGATTAAACATGTTGATATGCTGATTCAAATATGTGCCCTCCAACAACTTAAGACCAAACAATTTCTACTTGAGATAAAGTTTGTTGACAACGACTTGGACATATACCGACTTTCTAGTTTTTCTCATACTACCATTGGCGATTCCGTATCCATGACATGATATATCATGTTATCATCCAGACAAAGTCTAATAGTTGCCACAACACTTGCTTTAAGTTCCAGCTAATCTATGTCGTTCATAATTTTTGGTTGCTTTCTGTATAACGTCTTCACCATAGCATGCCACACCAATAGGCCATTCACCCTCCTCTGCTATAATCTAAAATTTCCATATCCATCAAACTTGACCATGTTGAATTTTACAGAAGAAATCCATGACATCGTAGATAAGTTATGATACCAATTTTTATGAAAAACATGCAGCAATTATTAATGAATATTATAATAAAAGAGCAACTAGAAAGAAGATAAGATTTAACATGGTTCAACAAAGTGCCTATATTCACATGAGCTTTTATTTTCACTATATGTCGAATAGGGTTACATAGTATGTATTTATGGTAGACCTTAAACCACCTAATAGTTGTTCCGCTATACTTCACTCAATACGCTTTGGTCCCCTCATTCCACTCTGTTCAACTTGGCGTCTATCTATGAACCACAAACTACAACAAAAACTTCATTAACAAGGAACGGAGAAAAACTTATAAAAAGGGATTGTATTAAATTGAACTTCAACTATTATGATATTTTCTTTTTACAAAAGAAATATTTAAACTCAAGATTTAAATAATAAGGACAATAATACTAGTTCAGATGAAACTCATTGGCCATTTACTTTTCTTTTTAACAAAATACATCCAATTTTTCTTATTATTTATCTTGTGCACAATTGGAGGAAAAGTATTGTTTTGATATATCATTATAATTGTTCTTGCATATGATGGATGAGGAGATACAAAATTGAGTGTTTTTGTACTGATAACTTGTGAGAATTAAGATTATATAGAAAACAAAAAAATAACATTGCATCGTCTTTAATATTTTAATAAAAGGAGAGGTGGGTAGAAGGGGAATAAAATTTATAAAATAATAATTAGATGACTTAATTGAGAAACTATATATAATATGAGGATTAATATGATGTTCATCCTTCACTTTATCTATTATAATTATAACAAAACCTAAAAAAACTCGGAGTTTCACTGCGCGCACACACTCACAGTTCACTGTGGATTTCTACAATGAAATTATTGTTCTGCCCTTAACAATTTAAGTCTTATAACATGCATTTAAAGGTAATATGATATTTTCACAGGACACATTTGTTGTTACAAGATTGAAAAGAGGTAAAAAAGTCTTTTAACTTTTTATTTGCATAATGTAATGTCTAAAGTATCCTCAAAAGTTGAATTTCCTTAACTATAAGAAAATGGGCATATTTAGTTTTTTATTTTTCTTGGCACAATGTAGTTACTAAAGTGCTATTTGAGTCAAATAATCTATAACTAAGATTAAAGAGTTTTTTTGGTCTTTTTATTATGTTTTTTCATTAATATTATGAGGGGTTAAGGACACTTTGGTATTTGAATAAATTAAATTAAAAAAGAAGAGAAAAGTTGTTGGCACATGTATCTCACGTGTCATCATGTGCAGTGCCTCCTAGTAGTCGAACACCATATTTCAAGGCGGCATTCGATGTCACGAGCTTCGATGAAGTTTTTTCCCCCTCTATTTCCCCTCTCTTCAACCTTAAAAAACATGTTGCCCTTGTGAAAAATGAGAAGAGAGTGTTATTAATTAATTTTATCACATTTGATCCTCATTTCTTTTAATTGTGCTTTTTTTTTTCAATTTTATCCTTTTATTTTATTATGTTTCATGTTTAACCCTCAATGTTTTGATTTATGATTTAGATTCATGACTCTTTTATTAAGTTTTAATTTCTTTTCAAATTCATCTTTAGATCCATGATCTTATTTTTATTTTTCTCATGTTTGGTCCTCATTCTCTTGATTTTTATTTTTTTAGAGTCTTTTTGTGAATTTGATTTTTCTTTCTAATTTCGGCCTTCAATTCAAAATTTGATGATATTTAAGGTTTGACCCGAGCTAAACTAAGTCAACCAAATGTTTTTGTTTTATAAAAAAAGTAAAAATGATACCATTTTGAAAAAAAAACAAAAAAAAGGAAAATAGTCAATGGGTTTTAGCTGGATTTGGCCCAGGTTACTGGATGTAGGTCAACCTGGCTTTTTGATCGTCTTACATTGAATCAATTCTTTTCAAATTTCTTTTGAAACCCGACTCAGTCTAAGCCATGGGCCACGGATTAACCTGTCGGGTAGAACCGAGTTTTAAAATAGTGGCTTTCCTAATGCAATAATTTCAGTTTAGTCACTAATTAGAGTCATGAATTTGAAAAGTTAACATGGGTTGACATTGTTTTCTTTCCCGATTACATCCTTTGAAGTTGTTCATTTTGAAAATTGAACTTCATTATTTTCTTTGATTTTCTTTTCAATCAAGTTATTCTTATCTCATAATAGGAGATTTGTTTGGGTGGCCCAAGTTATTTTTAGGTCATTTTTTTATCCTTTTCGATTTTGTCTTTCAAAATCAATTATTTTTAAAATTTAACTTTGTTTTTTTTCTTTTCCTGTTTTGCTTTCTATTGGATTGTCTTATTCGCATGATCCTACTCGCGAGTTTTAATGACCTCACCTGGTTTTTACAGGTATTTTATTTTATAAAACTTTTTTTTTCATTAGTTTTTTTTCTTGATTTTAGTTTTTTATATTTTGATTATTAGAGATTGACAAATTTTTTTTTAATTCTCAAGTCGAGTTATGAATTTTTTTTTACACCGCAAAAAAAAAAATCAGCCAAACTCCCACCAAATTACTTGCCAACTATCTAGTTCTCTCCATTTATTTACTTGCTCCATTTCTGTCATCTGTTTTATTAGAAATAACAAGTGCTATTATCTATTTTCTTTTTCAACCAAGTTGTGTTTAATTAAAATATGTAAAAGATAATAAAAAAAATAAAAATAAAATTTGATTATGAGGTGGTTTGGGAATGCGGTGCAATTCGTGTTTTCAAAAAATTTAATTTTATTTTATTAAAAATTAATTTTTTTATATGTTTTGAATTGTTTTAATGTGCAGATCTTAAAAATAATTTTTAAAAAATAAAAAAAATATTATTTTGATATATTTCAGTACAAAAAATATTTTAAAAAGTAACTATAACCACACTCCAAATAGACTTAATAAAAAAAATATTAATGTTTTTTTTATACGTTATGAGTTAGAAAAATTTTAATTAAAAGAAAAGAGATAATTTTAATTAAAAAAAAAGAGATGGAGATATAAAATAAATGTTTTTATAAAATAATTTTAAAATATAAATAACATGATAATATTTCCTCTCTCCGAACTTTCTTCGAATTTTCTTTTCAAAAATAGTAACCAAATAAAATAATAAAATAATAAAAAATTCCAAAGTGCAGTGGCATTCCAAATGGGTTTGTGTGGGTAATTTGAGATGTTGTTGTCTTTGACTAACCCCTTTCCGTCCCAAGCCGTAGATCATTGAAAAACTTCCTGCAAACTCTTCTCTCTTACTATTCTTTAAAAAAAAAAAACTCTCCTTTTTTGGTGCCCAGCTCTCTCTCCCTCTCCCACCAAACACACCGAAAATCAACTCTCTATCTTGCTCGAATTCCAAGTTCTTGCTTATAATTCATATTGGGTTGTGAATAGTTTTGATTTTAGTGATTTGGGTCAACGGGTTTGATTCTTGTAATTTTGTTCTTCTGTGCAAAGTCAAGGTGGGCTAAAGAAATGAAATAAATTTCTGGGTTTAAGAAATAAAGGAAAAGGGATGTGGGCGATCTGGACCTCTGCTTTCTCTTTGGTCTTTCATTTGGTCGTCGTCAGGGTCTCCAGTAATGTAGAAGGTATGCTTCTTCTTCTTTTTCTTGTTTTTTTTTTACTTGTCGGTTACCAAATTTGCATGATATGGTTTTATGTGGCAAGACAGGCGATGCCTTGAATGCATTAAAGACGAATTTGCTTGATCCGAACAATGTTCTTCAAAGTTGGGATGCTACTCTTGTCAATCCCTGCACTTGGTTTCATGTTACATGCAATAATGAAAATAGTGTCACGCGTGTGTAAGTTTATTTATTGAGTTGGTAGTTTAAATTTACTTGATGATGATGATGATGATGATGATGGCGGCTACCATAGCTAACAACTCGCTACTTTTACTTTCAGTGATCTTGGAAATGCAAATCTATCTGGTCAACTGGTTACACAACTTGGGGTGCTTTTAAATTTGCAGTACTTGTAAGTCGTTCGAGTTCTTCTTTGTTTGATTGCTTCACATCATGAATTATGCATAAGTAGATTGTATGGAAGAATGGTTCATTATATGTGCCTATTAAAAAATGAAAAGAAGAGAGGAAAAACAGTCAGCTTATATCCATATCCATATCGATTTTCCATACCCATGGAGCCTGCTTTGCCCTATATCCACTTGAAAAAGAGCTGTCTAAATCTATTTGAATGAATTGATTCTAGACATGATCCTGCTAATACATACCAAGGTTTTAAAGTGACATCGCATTTCATAGACTCTCGACATGTTTTTTGTGTATATCTATAATTTGGAAACCATCTAATATTAGCTGTACCATACGAGAATTTTTTCCCCTACCATCCATTTCCTAGCAACAGTTGATAGATGAGTTACATTACCTGGAATTAAATATTTTTTTAAGGCACGCTTTTGTTGAAACCCCGTCCCTTTTTTTGTCATTGAATTACACTTGGTAAATGGAGCTCTTTTGACAGGGAACTTTACAGCAATAACATAACTGGAAAAATTCCAGATGAGCTTGGGAATCTGACAAACTTGGTGAGCTTGGATCTTTACTTGAACAACTTAACTGGTCCGATTCCTCAGACATTGGGCAAGCTTCAGAAACTACGTTTCTTGTATGAAACCATTCCTTTCATCCAATATTTCTGTAAAACTTGGAACTCATTTGCTGTGTATTTTATATTCTCATGGAAGTTTGAGTCCACTGACAAGACTTGCATGTGTGTGTGTGTGTGTGTGTGTGTGTGTGTGTGTGTGTTGGCTGTGGGCCTTACATAGCTGTTCCTTTTGTGGCTGTATGAAAAGAAGAGAAATATTTTTCCATCTTTTATCATAATAATTTTGCTTTCACTTGCATAATTTCACTGAAGAATAGGCAAGGGTTGAATTAATGCATGTGCAGGCGGTAATTGGTCCATACAATATTTTATGATAATCAGAGTAGGCACTATGTTATAAAGAAATGGGTATGTATGTGTGCATTTTGGCTGTACACTTTATATGGCTGTTCTTTTTGTGGCAATATGAAATGAAGATTTTTTTCCTACTTTTACCATAATAAGTTTCATGCACTGACAAATTTCACTGAAGAGATGAGGGGTGAAGTAAGGCATATCCCACTCAGTAATATATCAGTGCATGTTTTTATGATAAATCAGATTACACAGTTTGTTGATAAGCAATATTTTGCACTTCAAGTGATAGCAAGTTCCATCTAGAAATCTGGCTTTCCACATCTAGCAGTGCATAAAGTTTTTTCTGCACGTGCACTGGCTGTTTTGTTTAAATGTAGTCTAGCATGTAATGGAGATTCGGGACATGACTCTTCTGTTTTGTGAAATAGGCGTCTCAACAACAACACCTTGTCGGGAACAATTCCTGTGAATTTAACTACGGTTACGACCTTGCAAGTCCTGTGAGTAGTATTTTGCTGATGACAATATTTTTGTTATCATGAATAGGTGTATCCTTAACTTCCCCAGGCACCAAATATTGCTTGAATGAAAATATATTGCTATTTGTGCAGGGATCTTTCTAACAACCAACTAACAGGAGATGTCCCTGTAAATGGCTCATTCTCTTTTTTCACTCCTATCAGGTTTGTTGCTAGTAATTCTATTTGTCAGTATCATTTAGTGGTTGTGGTTGCACAGTACCTGTTTTACTAACCGCTGCATTTTTTTTGCAGTTTTGCCAACAATAAACTCAATGCTTCTCAAGCTCCTCCACCTCCTCCTCTTTCTCCACCATCAAGGGGTCCTTCTAATGGTCAGTTACAATTTCAACTTTTTATTTTCTTATTTAACCAAAAGGGGGAAGGGGCTGAGAGGGTTTAAGATAAGCACCTCATGTCATCTAGGTGTTGAGTTCGAAGGTCTCTTCCATTTGAAAATGTATGTTGTTCTGGGTATTTCTGAATACATTCTTGGCATGGTAAATTTTTGAAATATCATTTGCAATAGGAAATAGTGCCACTGGAGCTATTGCTGGGGGAGTTGCTGCTGGTGCTGCTCTTCTGTTTGCAGCCCCTGCAATGGTACTTGCTTATTGGCGAAAAAGAAAACCACAGGACCACTTCTTTGATGTACCTGGTCAGTGTTTTTTTGAAAGAGGTCATGATTGATCAGAACTGAAATCTATTCTGTTTAGGATGCATTTTCACTCCATCTACATTTGTGCAGCTGAAGAGGACCCAGAAGTTCATCTTGGACAGCTCAAAAGGTTTTCTCTGCGTGAGCTACAAGTTGCAACTGACAATTTTAGTTCCAAAAACATTTTGGGCAGGGGTGGGTTCGGAAAGGTTTATAAAGGACGTTTAACTGATGGTTCTCTAGTGGCTGTTAAAAGACTGAAAGAGGAGCGCACCCAGGGTGGGGAACTGCAGTTCCAGACAGAAGTTGAGATGATCAGCATGGCTGTGCATCGGAACTTGCTTCGTCTACGTGGCTTTTGCATGACTCCAACTGAGAGGTTGCTTGTCTATCCGTATATGGCTAATGGAAGTGTAGCATCATGTTTAAGAGGTACTGCTATCAGCCAGCATCTTTCTTTGCTATATTTATCTACTTTTGTTATGTAATTTATAAGTGATTCCTTTTCCATGATGCCAATCCATTTCAGTTTTTTCCCCTTAAGGTAGCTTTATATATTTTGCATATTTTTGTGACATCAGGTCCATATTCTGGTCAACTAAGGATTTCAATCTTTAATCTTAACATTAGTTTATTTTCAATTCTAATTTTAATAGAAATTCTCCAATTGCAATTCCAATCTTGCATTTTGGCTTCTTTGTTTAGTGCCTTTTCAGCCTGCAGGGATCTTTGTATTTCCTCATTATACATTCCGAGGGAAAAATATGCTTTGTCAACTTAATTTTATTTTATTGTTTTTCTTCCTTTTTTAGGGTAAATTACAATAACCCCCTTGAGAGTGAAATTCTTCCAAAAATTTGAAGTTTTGACTAAACCCCCCTTCATGTTTAAGAAAATGTAACCTAAATCCCTTAATCATTGTTTAAAAAAGATAGTTAAATAAAAACAAGAAAATTAGAGAAAGAATATAAAAAATTGGACATGATTATTTTATTATCTTATATTCCTCGTGTTATTTTCTCTCTCTTAACAAGATTCTTCTTTTTGTGCCAAAAGAAAATTAGAGAAAAAAGGAAATCTATATATATATATATATTTGGTATTGCAAAAGCATGGAAGTTGCTACACATTTTAGAAGTTTGTATACTGGCTCTATTTGTAGACAAGTTATTGAACTTTCTAATAACCCCAAGGCCTGTTTTATGAATTATTGTTTTTTCTCAAATTGACGCCTTAATCAGAGCGTTCAGAATCACAATCCCCACTTGAATGGCCAATAAGGAAGCAAATTGCATTAGGATCCGCACGAGGGTTGGCTTATTTGCACGATCATTGTGATCCCAAGATTATTCACCGCGATGTGAAAGCTGCAAATATTTTGTTAGATGAGGAATTTGAAGCAGTTGTTGGAGATTTTGGGCTGGCAAAACTCATGGACTACAAAGATACTCATGTTACTACTGCAGTACGTGGCACAATTGGGCATATAGCACCTGAATACCTATCAACAGGAAAGTCTTCAGAGAAGACTGATGTTTTCGGGTATGGTGTCATGCTTCTTGAACTTATCACTGGACAGAGGGCTTTTGATCTTGCTCGGCTTGCAAATGACGATGATGTAATGTTACTTGATTGGGTATGTATTCGCTGCATTCCCTCATTGCCTTACATTAGAACTTTGATGACATTGGAAGATGGTGAATTTTCTAGAATCCTTCATCACTTGGGATTTTCATATTTTTGCTGAGGTGGTCAAGGAAAATGTGATGTAGGTGAAAAATAGTTAAGATTTATGCATCTTAATTTAAATTCTAGAATGCTGGAGTATTTTAGTAATTTTTATGTTTACTGGAAAATTGCTTAGGTCTAGGTTCTTTCTTTCTTTGTTTTTTTTTGAAGAAAAGAAGCTACATGTATACAACCACTAGACTAAGCTTTGCTTGTGTAGGTTTATTTTTCTATAATATTTATTTTATTAGTCAAGAATAGTTATATTGGTGGTTTAAGATTCTTAAGTCCTTGCTAGATTAGGAAAGGAGCTGTAAATCAATAAATACAATGGTTGTAATGTTTTATTTTCAGAATCAGTTAAAATGAATGAAGTTCCAACTATTTTGTGTTTGTTTGTGTGATGCAATCTCCTCTTAGGCGTGACTTCTAAGAACCCTAAGTGTGAAGTTTAGGTTTTCCCTCCTTTGTGGACTCCTAAAAATGTACCCTAAACCTTCTTTCCATCAAACTAGCCTTAAAACACTCACTAATAATCCCCAAGCAACCTCATTTGCTAACCTAACCAACCCTGCAACAATTACACATTAAAGATTCAGCCTAAAATCCCCTAATATATTGTTCATAAATGAACAATAGTTTGTCAGTTCAATGTAAAAACTTTTTTACTGCTGTCTATTCATAGTCTCTTCAAAGCACAGAGGTAGGTATTGGGCTCAAGTCTTGCAAATGGTTTCCTTTGCTTTCTTGTTTTTGTTCTCTTTCAGTCTGACTTCATCTCTGAAATTTCAGGTGAAGGGACTTCTAAAAGATAAGAAGTTGGAGATGCTGGTTGATGCTGATCTGACGGGAAATTACATCGATGATGAGGTTGAGAATCTGATCCAAGTGGCTCTGCTGTGCACACAAAGCTCCCCAATGGAACGACCCAAGATGTCAGAAGTGGTCAGAATGCTGGAAGGGGATGGCTTGGCGGAGAGATGGGAGGAATGGCAGAAAGAGGAGGTGTTCCGCCAAGAGTTTAACCACACTCATCACGCACACACTAATTGGATCGTTGATTCTTCATCCCACATCCCTCCAGATGAATTGTCTGGACCAAGATGATCATCCCTTTTAAGGGCACAACTGAAGTCTCTTCAAGAGCTATTGTGTTTGAAACTGATCAAAACAGATGTGTATAATTTTTGTCTTTTCTTTTCTTTTACCTTTCTTTTCTTTTCAATGCCTAGTTTATATCATATATTGAAGTTTCTCGCTGATGTAATTTCTATAGGGAGATTTGAAAGTTCAGATGCCAGCAAACATGGCAGGAAGGGCCATGGAAGCGCACATATCACTCTTATGTAATATAGGGATTAGTCAAGATTGTTACAGGAATAAAAACAATTATATTTTCCATCTCCAGTTGGGGTAATCAATTTCATCAAAGATTTGGTATGCATTGATTTTTCTCTCACTAAAATTTTTATATAATGTTGGCAGGTATTTCTTGGTAATTATTTTCATCCAAGTTAAAAACTTTGGACTAAATTTAGTGTAGTGGCCAAACTAGTCTTAAGTGATATATATATATATATATATATATATATATATATATATATATATATATATATATATATATAAAATTATATGGTAGATAGAGATATTTATTTTATACATTTACTAATAATTATGATTTATTTTGATTGGATTAGAGAAGTGAAGTTAATCTTAAAATATAAAAACTAATTTGAAATTTTACCCCATTGTAAAAACAAATTATAAAGAGAAAAGAAACTACTTGTATATTTACTTAACTATTATAACCTTTATACACAAGTGTTTTCTTACCCACAATTGATAA
>Ga0325401_1005539_pt1 | contig 12115 bp, 12 predicted proteins | sample PopdelMetagenome_FD_205666 | JGI IMG/M metagenome (GOLD analysis project Ga0325401, IMG submission 205666) | Populus deltoides microbial communities from Bellville, Georgia, United States - Xylem-PdKOR-R2 | ecosystem: Host-associated > Plants > Phyllosphere > Stem > Wood/Secondary xylem | place...
GAATTTCAAACACGTATCAGATAAATTCAGATTAGCATTATAAAATTATAAACTATCTTGTAAGAATAAATTTAAAAATAAAAAAATTGAAACACCACACATGAAAACTTAAATGATTTTTCTTATTTCAATCTCCTTGCAAAAAGAAAGGAAATTACCAAAAAGTTTTTTCTTTTTTGCATGAAGAAAAAGTAGAAAAAAAAAAAAACTAAAAGCCATATACGTGGTGGTCCCCACAGATGAGGACGGATTTGAAAGGAAAAAATAAATTAAAATTCACGAGCACACAAAAAATCCGATGCTTCTCCTTTTAAATAAATTATCTCTGACCTCAAAATAAATTAAAAATCCCTCTCTCCCTCTCTCTAAAAAAATCGAAACTTCCCCCCCTCTCTCTCTAAAAAACCCTAATTTCTCCCCGAAATCACACACTGTTTCAAAAACAAGAGAATCCAAATCTGATTTCTTAATCCTCATCTCTTTCTAGGGTTTCAATGGTGCGAGACTGAAGTAATTAGAGCTGTAGATTTCGAAAGATCTGTTTGTATTTAATTTTTAAAATTAATTCAATTTAAGTGTTTATTTATTAGAGAAAGAGATTAGTAATAATGGCGTCGAATAGTAGTGATAAAGAGCTTGAACAACAGTTACTGGAAGCTGGAAACAAGCTTCTTAACCCTCCTTCTTCTGTTGATGAGTTGCTCTCTCTTCTTGACGTAAGCCCTAAATTTTTATTTTGATTACTGTTGGATGATGTAAATTAATGCATGGCTTGGGTTTTGATTTTGTTTGTGAATGCATGACTTAGGTTTTGATTTTGTTGTAATGTGCTATTGATGCTTGAAGATTCTGTTTCTTTAAGAATGTGCTTTTTGTGTTTTTTTTTTTGTAAATGCATGTGTGGGTACTTGGTGAATTTGTGTGTGTTAATGAGAATTTGTGGAAGCTAGAGAGTGGAATTGAGTGAGAGTTTAGTGGTTTTTTGATGGGGTAGGAATTTTTGTAGTGAGTGATCCGAGACAAGGTTGTAAGGGTGGGTTTTGAAGTTTGAAAGTGGAAGAAAGGTTTGATTTTATAGGTTTTATGTATGGTATAGCATGTGTTTCGCGGGTGCGTTTACTCACAATTTTGATTTGTGTCTGTGTGCGTGTGGTTGTTTTTTGAAAAAGGTCAATATTGGTGTTTGAGTTTGAGGCCATTGGGGATTGTGTAATTAGCTTATATGCTAGTTCGTCTGTTTTTGGGTATGTGTAAGTGCTAGATTCTGAGTTTCTAGCTTGGGATTATTTTGAATTTTGCATTTATAGCAATGACATCAGTATTAAGGTTAGGAGATTTGTCGGAAAGGTCTAATTAATTTATACCTTCTGTTTTTGTGATTGTGCTATATAGAAAGTGTGTGCTACTATAAATAGTTAATGGTAGGATGGTTGCGCGGTGAGAAAATTTTACTATATAACCGCTGAACTGGAATATATCTATGATTCATTTATTGATAATCAAATTAATTGAAGCCAGAGATTGAGAAAGAGAAGAACACCTAAAAGACCGAATACCATATTGCCCAGTTGATTCGGTGGAAAGTTTTTATAGAGAATAATTGGTGGGATCAAGTAGGATTTCTATTAATTTTTCTCCTTCCAAAAATAGAGATTATAGCTGTTGGATTTGCTGATTTTCCAATTCGGGTGAGGGCATCCACATGCCTGTATTGCTGTTTGCACAGCATTTTTAGCTCTGTGATAATGATGTGCGAAACTGTGATAGTCAGATGAAGTTAATCAGGGTTTGTTAAGCTGTGAATAGTGTCATCCTTCCAAATAAGCATAAAAGTCAATTTACATAAATTCTTTTTGTTAATGCTTGCCTTTTTCTGTACAGAACAAGAGGAGGGATGTTATATCTTTCTTTTTCATCTCTCTCGTAGTTAATGAATTTGGCAACTCTCTTTTAACTCTTCTGATGTACTTTGTGAAGCTTTGATAAAGTTTCAGTGAATTACTTTCTGCCCAAGGTTTTTAAATGGGCAGTATCCTTGACAAGTTTTTCTTCGGGAAAATTATTTCTTTCCAATATCCTTGTTGTTACATTAAGTACACTTTATCTGTGGCCACCCCACTGATATGAATCTCATGATATAAAATTCAGGCATGGATGTTGAGCCTCTAGTGCATTCTTCAAGCATTCCCACCTTTCAAACAGTGGTTCACAAAAGTTTTATGTCCATATGCAGAATGTTTTCTTTCGTCTTGCTGTGTTTGTATAAAAGTTTTCTTTTCTCTTATCACATCTGGTATGAAGCAGGTAGATAACCACCCATATCTATCATTGACATACATGTGTCTTCATGTCTTGTTGTCTATTACACTCTTCGCAATCCACTGCATGGTGTCCAAATGCCATTATGTTTGTGGAGTGGAATAGGAAGAATCAGTTTGAGATTATTTGACCTTTCTATAATATGATGAATTACTTGTAATGAAAATAGAGGTGTTATGAGCCTCTTGATTTTGCTTTGATATGCTGATGATCAAAATCTAAATTTCCTACATTTAATTTTATGATGAGATTTAAACAACCGAAGCTATTCATTTGCTGATATCATTCTTCTCCTTGTGGGTAACTGTAGCAAGTTGAGAATTGTTTGTCAAAGGTGGAGCAGTCGCCTTTAAAATCAATGCAAAATGCACTTTCTCCTTCACAGAATGCTCTTGTCACCGATCAATTGTTCAGGCATTCTAACATTGACGTGAAAGTTGCTGTTGCCTCATGCATTAGTGAGATAACAAGAATAACCGCGCCAGATGCACCTTATGATGATGATCGAATGAAGGTCTGCAGTTTTGACATCTTTAATTTTTATTATCTTTAGAGCTTGAGTTATATTGTTACCTTATCTTGACCACATGGTTTCTGTTTTTTCTCTTCTTCAATTTCGTTGGCATGTAGGAGGTATTTCAGCTGATTGTATCATCGTTTGAAAACCTAGATGACAAATCTAGCCAGTCATATGTCAAGAGGGCCTCAATTCTTGAAACTGTTGCGAAGGTTAGGTCATGTGTGGTGATGCTGGATCTTGAATGTGATGCACTGATAATTGAGATGTTCCAGCACTTCTTTAAGGCTATAAGGTATGGAGGAATATCTTCATTGGAAAGGTTACCCTCTTGTTTTTTGGTGGCTTCCTTTCATCTTTGTTGAGGTTTGGTTGCTTCCTTTTGCTACGGGCTCTGAAAATTACACTGAAGATTATATTGTTCGCAAGGATAGTAATGTGCAATTATATTTTTCCCTTTTTGTTGATTGTCTTGTGTCTCACATGCATGATCGTTGGGGGCTTGGCCGTGAGCTTTGGGTGACTTAGCATATTTAGAGATGGCATTGAAATGGGTAGGCATTTGGCATCAATATCAGGACGAATTTTGTTCTTGCTGTTGAAATACAGGGAGCGTCAATGGTCTTGAGTTAATTCTTTGATTATTCAAATCTCCAAAATGTATGATATGGTAATGTTAATGTTAGATTTTGTGATGAATTTCAACCCAGCATGGTTCTTGGCTGCTTTATGGAATGTGTAATGGGTTCAAACCTGTGCAATGGCAATATTATCTGCACAAGAAAACCTACACTGCTACTTAATTGAGCTTGATGCTTTCTTTTACATGTAATTCCAAAAGAGCATTTCTGGTGTGCTTTGTAAGGTTACATAATTTGGGGAAATGACAATATGTTGAATAGTGGGTGTTATAATTTTTAGGTTTTTTTTTTTCATTTATTTTGTTTTTCAGGGATTATCACCCAGAAGATGTCTTTTCATCAATGGAGACCATAATGTCCCTTGTCTTAGAAGAAAGTGAAGATATTTCTGTGGAATTACTGTCACTTCTACTAGCTAATGTGAAAAAGGGGGATGAGGTGAACTATTTCTATCATTTCTATGGCCATAAGTATTCTAATTACTGTGAATGAATTAGCTGCTTTTACTATTTTGCAGGAAGTTCTACCTGTTGCTCGGAGGTTGGGTGAGGAAGTACTTGAAAGCTGTGCTGTGAAGGTTAAACCTTACCTTATACAGACTGTGAAGTCTTTGGGCGTATCTTTAGATGACTACGGTGACATTGTTGGTTCAATATGCCAAGAAATATCTGGTTCTGTTGAGCAGAATGATGTCCATGCTGGTGATGAAAATAAGGTAAGCTTGTCATCCTACTAAAGCTAATATGGTTGTTATGGTACTGATTTAACAACTCATTTAATGATTTATTTTGTGTCGCCATCATTAAACTGTATTTGATATGTCAAGTGGCATCGCTGTCATTTTTCTGTACATGATTTAATTAATGAAGATTCTCAACCATTTTCCCTTTTGGTTCTATTGCTGAAAATGCCTTGATTGAATTGGCACATAATAGGAACCTTTCTTTTTGTGATTGGATGTCCCAGTCTTTGTTGTACCTGGAGTCAAGCCCTAACTGTTGGTGCCATGAGAAGTCGTATCATAAGTGCTCGGTTTGAAGTTTTTGTTTGGTGTATTGCCTTGTTTTTAAGATAGCAATTGCTGAAAAATCATGACCTAGTAGAATGGACTGGTTCTCAGCCAGTACAGAATTGTACCCCTCAAGCAATTGGTTCATAATGTAACTTTGTGCACGTTGCTTCAACAAACATTTGATTTGGAAGTTTTCTGTATTTTTGTTCTGATTGTTATGTCAGCAGTTTATTTTGTATTGTGTTTCATTGAAATTCCTGACTCAATGGTCTTTGGTTGATGCTGGCAGTTGTTTACTGGCACAATTTTTCTTCATGTGGCCTGAATTCCATTTCTCATAAAATGCCCATGACTTGCTGCAGGTTGAAGAGAGCAAGCCAGTTGGGCCATCATCCGATGCTGCTGCTTCTCAGGCATGACACTTTCCCTTCTAGATTTTGCCTTTTCATTTATATTTATCTCTTTTTTGTATTTGTCCAGGTCAATGAGGAAACAACAGAAGTGGCAACTCCTGAACAAGCTGAACCTGCAAATGACAAATGTCCAAAGTCAGCTGTGAGCAATGGTGTCGCGCAGATGGAGGAAGATGACTCCTTGGCAGATTCAGATTCTATGAAGAAGCAGGAGGATGATAACAAAACTGATCAGTTGAAAAGCATTGATTTGCCAAGTAATGCTGAACCTGATATTTCAAATGCTGAAAGGGTAGTAGTAAATACAGAAAGTGAGGCAGAACAGACAAGCAAGAAGAGTGAGAAGTCTCCAACAAAATTGGCCGAGCCTTCAGAGAATTCTCGTGTTGACTCTGAGAAGAAAGCTGAGGAACTCCCTGGCAATAAAATTCACAGCGAGGATGTTCCTGGTTCTCCTCATAAAGATCAACCTGTTGAGGAAGCAATATCTTCTGAGAATGTAAAAGAAACTGGCAGTCAGCCTCCCTCACCTAAGGCATTAGAGGGTGATTCTGTACCTGTTGCTTCCCCATCTGTTAGTGAAAACCTTCCTGATGAAAGTTTTTCCAAAAAGGGTGGACGAGCAAAGAAAAAAGAGAGCTTGAACAAACATTCTGCACCATCTTCTGATGATGTACCAAACAAGTTATCTGATGGAACAAGTGGTTCAGAAGCAAAACTGCATAAATGCTCTGGAAAAGAGGCACCTGCTGGGACTTCCAGTGAGGATAAGACACCAATGAGGACAGATGCATCCAAGAAGGAAAGTGACACCACTGGTGAGCCAGAAGCAAAACCACTGAAGCAGTCATCTAAAAAGGTGGACACATTGAAGGAAAGCGACACCACTAATGAACCAGAGGCAAAAGCAAGGAAGCAGTCTTCTAAAAAGGTGGATGCATCCAGGAAGGAAAGTGACATCAGTGGTGAACCAGAGGCTAAACTGCCGAAGCAGTCATCGAAAAAGGTGGACGCATCCAAGAAAGAAAGCAACACCACTGATGAATTGGAGGCAAAATTGCAGAAGCAGTCATCTAAAAAGGCGGGCACATTGAAGGAAAGCGACACCACTAATGAACAAGAGGCAAAAGCAAGGAAGCAGTCATCTAAAAAGGTGGATGCATCCAAGAAGGAAAGTGACACCAGTGGTGAACCAGAGGCTAAACTGCTGAAGCAGTCATCTAAAAAGGTGGACGCATCCAAGAAAGAAAGCAACACCACTGATGAATTGGAGGCAAAATCGCTGAAGCAGTCGTCTAAAAAAGTGGATGGCAGCAGCAACAACAACAATGATGGATCAACTTTAAAGCAATTCGAGGATAAGAAACGGCAGAGTCATGGAAAAGCAGTTTCTGAAAAGCATGTAACCAAAAGTTTGATGAAAGATGATGACAAAGTACTTACTTACTTTTCATACACTTGTGATTTTGCTGCTTGTTTGCTAAATCCACAAATCAATAAATTGTTTGTTGCTTTTATCATGATTTACATAGGAAAAGACCCATTCAACCAAGTCAGCGGCAAAATCAGCAAAAGAGGAACATCACTTAGAGGAGACCCCTGTGACTAGCACCAAGAGGAAGCGTGCTGCTGGTGATGAAAAAGTACGTGTTCTTTTTACCTATAGGCACACATATCCACAACAATTGATGCTTATCTGTTATTTTAATGGGTAACTTATCAGGCAGGAGAGGTTTACTTACTCAACCATATATAGACTGCTGATGTGATGCTATTTTTAAAATACAGCATGTCCCCTATATTATTCCTTAATGTTCTGCTTTCTAGTGTTACCATGTATGATTGACAGCTGATATGGTTTGGATAAGAACACGCATCAACTGTGTAACATGTGTTTCTTTTTTGGGTTCTGTTATTTCTGTATCTAAATCACCTTTGTGTATATTGCTTTGGCTTGGAGACTTGTGCTTTAAGATTATTTCTTAGAAGTGATTGTGGTGGCAGGCACCTGATATTAAAGAATTTGATGAAAATGTGGTTGGTTCAAAGGTTAAAGTATGGTGGCCAAAAGATCGCCAGTGAGTTCACACTTACCTCCTCTTGTTTTTCTAGTAACCTTTTCATAAGCTGTTGCTGAAGCTGATATTCATACTACTATTGAACTGCAATTTATGTATACTTAGATGTGTGATACTTAAGACCCATCATTTTAAATAATGCTTTCATCATTCTTTCCAACCAGGCTGTTTTTCTTCATATTATACATTTATCATAATGCTGCTGAAGTTCATACTAATCAAGGTTATTTGTTCCGTCAAGCTATTCTCTCCATTCAGGACTATTCCTTGGGCTCCTTCCACCCCCTTCCCTTTGCCACCCCAAACACGCACAATAGGCCTCTCCTTGTCACAAAAAAAAATTATATTTGCCATTTTCAGATCTAATTTTCCTTTACTCATTTTCCATAACCACATTCACCTGTCATTATGTTATAAATTCAAACTCTTTGTGTATTATTTTCTTATGTTCCTTGTGTGATTTTGCAGATTTTATGAAGGTAAAATTGTATCTTTCGACTCGATTAAGAAGAAGCATAAGGTGTGACCTTAGTTCAGGGTGCTTGATCTGGAGTTTGTTTATATACGTTAACATGTGCTTTGAATTTGGTTTCCTGCTTTTATTTGGGTCTCGTCTTTTTTCTGGAAGGATTTTTGTTTCATAACCTTCTGGATCTGTATGTATATACCTAGAGGTCTCTCTGCATTTTGACTAATTGAAAGAATAAAATGGTCTGTCTGTATGTGAATTAAATGCCATTTTATTTATGCAGGTCTTATATACTGATGGCGATGAAGAAATTTTAATTCTCAAAAGGCAAAAATTTGAGTTGATTGGTGATGACTCTGAGTCAGACAAGGTGAGTCACTACCTGAGTTGTCTCCTGGATTTTCTAGACGTTGTGCTGATACATTTAATTGACAGGAAGAAGCAGCAGATCACTCAAGTCCTGAGACCTCTTCTGAAACGTATGTGTTCTTTCTTGTTGTGTATTGGCCTCTCAATTGACAATTGCATTACCTTTTAAACTTTTGATTGTTTTCCCGTTACTGCCCAAGTAAACCCTAAATGATATGAAGTAATGCAGTCCGTCCTCAGATCAGTGGCTTGTGTGATCTCAAATGGATATGCACTGATATGCTTTCATTTTTTATGATACGAAGCAGGCCCCTGAAGAAGAGAATGAAAACAAATTCTGACAAGTCAACTAAGCAAGGAAAGGGGGATGATTCCTCAAAAAGGTTCAATATAATCCTTCTGAATGTATGCTAGTTTCATTTGCTGGATTTTTGATAAAATATTATTAAAATTTATAGGGGTAGTGGAGCTTCCTCCAGCAAATCCAAAAGTGCTGCAGCAAAATCTGGAGGAAAGTCAAAGGAAGTCAGTAAAACTGGTGGGAAATCCGTGGACGACTCTAAAGTTAAGAAATCGGATGATCATGGCAAAAACAAGGATCATACCCCTAAAAGTGGAAGTAAATCTGATGTTGCTTCCGAAACTGCCAGCAAATCCAAAAATGATGACTTGGTGACATCCAAGGCTAGCAAGTCCAAAGAAGATGAGACAAGCACGCCCAAACCCTCCAAGTCCAAGCAAGAAACCCCGAAGACTGGCAAGTCCAGGCATGATCCCCCAAAGGTTTCCTCCTCTAATACCAAAGGTAAAGCCTCAAAAAGTGGTGGCAAATCTAATGTCAATGGAGCTGGTAAGTTGAAATCAGGCTCATCAAAGGTGAAAGAAATTGATGATGAAGAGACCTCAACAGATTCAGACAAAGTGCAGCAAACTGCAAAGGTGAAGATGGGAAGTTCATCCAAAAGACAGGGGAGTGAGGCGGCGAAGAGTGGAAAAAAGCGGCGAAGAAGTTGAAGTTTATGACCTCTCTCTTCAACTGCTGCTTGTTGCAAGCAAAGTTGTTTCCTGTCCCCAACACATGGACCTTGATGCCTCGCTCTCTTTGATGTCCTAGAGCTGCATCCACACGGTAGTAAGCCATGGTTTTGGTATCTATTGCCATCCTTGACATGATTCCTGTGTCATTGGCTTACATTAGTGTTTGATAGTGTAGTTTGGTTTTAGATGGTATCTATGGCTGTTTGGGAATCTACAGTAGAATAGATTGAGGTAGTTTGTTAAAATAGATATGCCTTTATAGATAATGTGTAATGGCATTGGGATTGTGATGCACAATGTCATCTTCAATTCACCATTGGATCATTTAGTCGATGCATCATTGCGACGTTGTTTATGAAAATTTACTTTCAAACAGGAACTTTTGGGGACGCCAGAGATTGCAACCAGGCTCAAACCAAAACAGCCAGAATCCTAAAATTTTCGAGGAGGCTGTAACAGGAGTATTCTCCGAAGGAAATTGTAGGCTGAGACAGAGAATGGCTTTGGCTGGCGGTGGTCGTATCGAACTCGTGAGTTTGTTGATTCTGCTCATCCATGCTCGAAATACCTAATTTTGGAAACAAATGCGAATATTAGTAGTAGTAGTCTATGAAGATTGTTTAGGGTTAAGCCTGTGGCAGCTTTTGCTGTTCGATTATTTTTTTGTTTTTTTAAGAGTTTTAAGTGGGATTTATGCAAAATTACTTAGTTATTTTAACCGAGAGGATTGATTTTGTGCCTGGCAATTTGAAAGAAATCCTTAGCCAATCAAATCTGTACATGGGCAAGCATTAAGATTAGGCTTGATGGTTAGACCCAACCTCTTGGTTTGGGCGAGCCTTCAATTCCAAAGGGAGGTGACCAAACCGTGGATTTTTTCATTAGGTGCATGGGCTAGCTTGTCTGTATACGTGCTTGAAAGTTGACATCTGAAGATATTAGTAGAGGTCAGAAAGGACCCACTTATATTCTTTAATTAAAAATATTTTAAAATGTTTTATTTATATATCAAAACATGAAAATTATCTAAAAAACCATTAATTTTATATTTTTTTAGATGAAAAACAATTTAAAAAATATTTCATCATATAAAAACAAATACTCTCTGGGTCTTTCTTTATTTTTCTTTTTTCAACTAAATCTCTTCCTCTAATGCATCATTCATGTTCGAAGTATTAAATTCGACACATGTATTTGTTTATCATAGAGGAAACATGAAGAAGGAAGTACGGCAATCCGAGTTCGATAATTCTGACGCTATTGATTGATATTTTCTGGTATTCATAAAATAAAATAGTTTTTTTTAAAAAAAATAAAATGAAATAATATTTTCATAAAATAATTAATCCAATAACTTAAAAATATAAAAATTTTCTTGGATTATTCTCTGAAACCAAGATTGAACGACTACCATGCCACTAACAGGATAGTGAACTTACGAGAACTAGAATAATAATGTCCTGAGAAGGAAACAAAATCTGACAACTGGTAGTCGATTTCCATTAAATATTATGTTATTGGATCAATTCATACATTTCTTCTAAAGTAGCCACATTTGGCTACTTCCAACAAGAGTGTTGTTATTATATTGGACCCAAAAGCCTTGAATTTTCTCCCCAGGTTTGCTAACAATAATATAGGCTCTAGACTGCATACCACTGTGTCCCGTACACTAACCTGTATTGTGCCTCCTCGAACTTCCTCTCTTATTACAGTGACCTCCTTTTGACATTTTCTTTTCTTTTTTTTTTTTAATGTTCTCAACCACTTGTTTCCATTCAGATTTCAGACATCAAGTTGTGTCTTGTCTTGTCCACTAGTTTTCTTACAATAATGTTCATGTGGTAGCTCTAACTTTTGGGACTGATGGCCCCAATTCCCACATGCTACATCAACTTGCATCAACTGGCCTCCTGCTCAGGTTAAGTATATTGGATTAAAGTATATTTGTGTGTTGGGGTTTGTGTTTTGCTGTCGTTATAAATTTAAAATTATTTTAGTTATTAGTATACATCACGCTTTTATTATAATTTGGTTCTTGAGACATTATAATTTATACTTTTTTTTATATAAATTATTTTTTTAAACTATAATGGCAAAAACTACCACAATACTATACACTTAACGGAGTGATTTTGTTTGTTGGCAGTTGTTGATGAAACTCAAATTCCAATTCCCTTTCATCTCTCCTGCCCTCTCCCTTTATTGCTTTTCAATTTTTAAAATAATTTTCTTAGATGATTTCATTTTCCATTACCTTGTTAGTCAAACGTTGCTGAAAAGTTAAATGTTTGATGATGTATGTATCTTTAATTAAAGAGAGTGCTAGATACCAAGAACCACTTGACACTTTTGTTAAGAGATTGTTTCTCCTCCTTTAATGAGTGGGCTGCGTCTTCGGCAATAATTGGATTAATGGTGATGAAGCCCTGCTTGCCCATTGTTTGGCGATAAAAATGCGTTTTTGACGATCTTAAACTTGATTCTCATATCCAAGTATCAATAATTACAGTCGGCATGGATGTAATTAATAACGAGATATGATATTGCTTGATAAATTAAGAGATATACAGGCAACCTCCATAGTATTAATGAGCTAGGTTTATAGATACGAGTGAAGATATGACTAATTAGTCAAAGAAACTCTTAAGAGATTGTTCCCCTCCTGTCGTTGCTAGTTCGGAGTCTTGCCATAAGTGGGTTGGTGACGACACTCATCGCTATTCTATGTGAAGTATATCTTTAAATTTCGGTCTTGCTATAGATGTGGTGATCGATGATAAAATTTTTAAATATAGTGTTTTATAGGATGAGAAACAATGTTTTTATACAAGGATGTGAGTAACTTATATTATTAGATCAACATTTATATATTTATATAGGTTATTGACACAAATTCTTCTATAATATGATGATTCTTCCATTTTTTTATATTTTTAATTGAGTTAGTTTTGTTCTTGAACGTTAGACAAAATCATTGAAATTAGCCATGTGATTTGCAACTAAAGCCTTCAGTTTATCTGGCTTTTAAGGATATTATAGGGATAGAAAATGCTCGGTGACTAACATGATGATTTGACTACTATCGTAAAATTTTAAATATCAATAGAAATATTAATGAAAATTATTTTATTGATAATTTTTTTTTATGAAAATAGAGACAAAACATTTTCAATGATAACTACAAACGAAAACAATGACAGAATAAAAAAAAATGTTGAGTATTTATACATCCATAAGAAAAACATAGAATTTAAAG
>Ga0325401_1005542_pt1 | contig 12113 bp, 13 predicted proteins | sample PopdelMetagenome_FD_205666 | JGI IMG/M metagenome (GOLD analysis project Ga0325401, IMG submission 205666) | Populus deltoides microbial communities from Bellville, Georgia, United States - Xylem-PdKOR-R2 | ecosystem: Host-associated > Plants > Phyllosphere > Stem > Wood/Secondary xylem | place...
GTTGGCCCTTCAGTCTTTGTACGAGTTAGGAGCAAGGAAACTAGTGGTATTCGGACTAGGGAAAATAGGCTGTGTCCCAGGTGCAATTGACACATATGGCACGAACGGATCTGCTTGTGTAGAGCTTCTGAACAATGCTTCCCAGATTTTCAACAGCAAGCTCTTACCAGTCATTGATGAACTCAATGATGACTTGCCGGATGCAAAGATTATATATATAAACAACTATAAGATCGGGGAGGATTCTACAGTTCTTGGTAGGTATTGGGGCTTTTACTCGTGTTGTATTTCTTTCCTTCTTTATTTATTTCGGCTACTTAAGATGTGATGTGGGCGTCCTTACCAGCTGAAGATCTGTCCTTATGTTTCTCAGATTTCAAGGTCAATAATACAGCGTGCTGTCCATCATCTGCCATTGGTCAATGCATTCCGGACAAAGTTCCATGCCAGAATAGGACCCAATACATGTTCTGGGATTCATTCCATCCAACTGAGATTTTTAATATTTTCTATGCAGAGAGATCTTATAGTGCTTTGGACCCTTCCTATGCTTATCCATATGATATTCGCCACTTAATTTCGCTTGATCAAGGAGTTGCTGCGGCAAAGTGATCGGGGAGATTATCAAGAATAAGCAGGCTTCTATTTATTTGCTACTACTTTCGTGGTCTATTTACTTTATATTATGATTTTATTCCTGCTTGATGTATGCTTTTGTTGTGATGATTAAACAAGGTGACTATTATGTTATATATATTCTTAAAATGTGTACAATAATGTATTTTAACTATATTTGAAAGTGATTTTTCAAAATAATTGATTTTTTTAGGTATTTTAGAATATATTAATACCAAAATCATTAGAAAAACATTAAGTTTTTTTATAGTAAGTTCAAGCTGATTACTTACTAACTTGATCTATCTAGTTAGGTTTAATTTTGAATCACTTAAAAAACTAACCTGATCAAACCTGAATAACTTTGTTAAAATTAGGGTGAGACTTCATCAATGTTATTTATTTGTTTTTCCTCAAACAAAGCCTTAAACTGGATCTTATAACTATGATTTTTTTTAATTCAATTTGATAATTAAATTTGAATTTTATTAGCATCATATTCTTCAATAACCATTGCATTTTAATGACACTACAATTATATTGAATTTGATAATCAAGTTTAAATTTCATTTAAGATAATATTAATCTTTTAATATTCTAAAGGTTTTCTTTTTGAAAAAAAAAAACAGAGAGAGAGATAAACATGTACCTATGTTTAAAAAATGAGACGAAATATATCAAATTAAATACTGAAGTTTGATTTGGATTAATACAATATGTTGACATAATATTTAAACTCTTCAAACACCAGCATTATTCAACATTCAATTATATGATAAATTTTTGTTATATGCATTCATTGCCTTCAAACTAAGGTTTATTTTCTTACATAGTTGTATGCAACTGAGATCGTAAGACTAATAAAAAAAAATTCATGAAACTAGGATCAATAATAAAAAAGGAATCATTAATTAGCGAAATAAGAACATCACCTTATGATATCTTCGAAGATAAAAACCTAGATTTTAGGGTATTTGTTGTTATGTGAGAAAGAAATAGATCAACGAAAAAAAAGAAATGGAATAAGAAAGAGAAGATCGCAACGTGGAAAAGCTTTATTTGGTTATATAATTTAAAAGCTATATTGTATTTTATTATATACTTTTTTTAATATATATATATATAGCATGAACCATGTGTTGAAATATTTAATAACAAAAATATCCTTAGATTTTATCATCTATCACATGTATTGAAAGTGAGTTACTGACATATATAAAATATATTATCCTACTTAAAGTTTAAAAACACTTATAAGAAAATATTTTTTTATATAACAATACTAAAATATGAATTCAAATCTATATATCTATTCAAGAAAGTTACTAAAATATTAATATATATATATATATATATATATATATATATATATATTTTTTTTTCATTAGGTTAATATTGTTTGTTAGAATCATCGGCGGCAATTTGGGAAAAATTGGAAAGTCGATACATGTTCAGGTCATTGTCAAACAAACTTTATCTTGAGCATAAATTGTTTGGTCTTAAGATGTCAGATGGTACATATTTGAATCAGCATATCAATGTGTTCAATCATATCATTAGTGATTTGATAATGAAGACAAGGCGTTGATGTTACTAAATTCCCTACCTGCTTCTCTTACGTAAGAAAATTTGGTTATAACTCTGATGTGGGGTAAGGAAACTCTCATATTAGAAGAGATCATAAGTGCGCTATTAAGCTTTAATCTGATGAAGAAAGCTATTGAAGAAAATAAATAAGGTGAAGGGGTAGCTGTGAGGAGTAATCAGGAGCATGTGAGAAACAAGTCCCAGAACAAATTGAGAAACAACAAAGCTCAGTCCAAATCTAGGAAAATGAATGACATATAGTGTTATAAGTGTGGGAAAACAAGTCATATAAAATGAGAATATCCAGATAAAAATCGGGGGGTTGGGGGGCGTAGAGAACAAAGAGGGTTCATCAAAGTCTGCGAATGTAGTGGAAGAAGACTTAGAAAAAGGTGATGGAGACATGGTTTCTATTTTATCCATTTTAGATCTCCCAAAAATTCTTGGATATTGGATTCAACATGTTCTTATCACTTGACACCTCATAAAGATTAGTTAGACAACTACAAGTTAGTCAATTTTAGTTTTATTCTTATGGGTAATAATGATCAATGTACAGTTGTTGGAATAGAAAATATTAAAATTAAAATGTTTGATGGTGCTGTTAGAAATATATCAGATTTGAGGAAGAATCTTATTTTATTAGGCATTTTAGACCATAATAAGTTAAGTTTCAAGTCTCAAGGTGGAGTATTGAAGGTGAGTAAATGTGCTACGACAGTGATGAAGGAATAAAGATTGTCAGAAAATATTTATAGACTGCTAGGTACCATAGTTATAGATGGAGCTGCAACCATAGAACCTGAGTCAGATAATACAACCTTGTGGCACATGTTATTAGGCTATATGGGTGAGCATAAGATGATGGAGCTTCATAAGAAGAATATATTGAAGGGTGTCAAAACATGCAAACTTGATTTCTACTAGTACTGTGTTCTTGGAAAATAAAATAAGGTCCAGTTCAAGATAGTCACACACAAGATATAGGAGATTCTTAAAATGTTCATAAAAATGTTTGCTGTCCAGTAAGAGTAACATCACGTGGAAAATATATATATATATCATGATTTTCATTGATGATCAAGAGGCACTTCACAGTACACAAGACATCACATATAATGGTGTAGCAGAAAGGACGAATAGAACAATACTTGAAAAAACAAGTTGTCTTAAGTTGAATGTAAGGCTTGCTAAAAATTTCAAGGCAGACGCAATGAATATTACATGTTTCTTGATTAACAAATTACCTAGGGCAGCACTATATGGGAAATTAACAGAAAAGGTATGAACATGCAATCTAGTAAACTACTTTGGTTTGAAAGTGTTTGGATGTTTAGCCTATATGCATGTTTCTAACGATGTAAGGTTAAAGCTTAATGCGAAATCTAGATATGTATCTTTTTACGGTATCAGAAAGAGCACTACCAGAAAATCGGATAACACCAACGGAATTACTGATGGAAACTTTCTGTCGGTAAAAATTGCCGACGAAAATAATTCCGTCTCAAATTCTGTCGGGATTAGCCGATGGAAAAATTCTGTCGGCGATGCAGCCGGCGTGAAATTTTTTTTGAAAATTGCAACGGCGGGATGACGTGGATTTTATTCAGATGAATTTACCGACGGAAATACCGAGGGATTCAAACCCGGACAGCCAAGCAGGGACGTGTCGCTACCACGGACGAAATCAACGACGGATTTACAAATGGAATATTCCGTCGGTGAGTCCGTCGGTAAACGCCAGTATATACTGCCTTTGCCGACACTTTCTCTTCCTCTGTATCTCCTTCTTCTTCCCCTTCTTCTTCCACATCCCACCTCTCCCCTCCCAAACTGCAGCCAACCACCCATCTCAACTCTCCCCTCTTCTCAACATAAGCTAGCACTCAAGTTTCTTATACTTTTGTACGTGGTCACAACATCCGTTAATTCTTGTGGATTTTATCATTTTTTGTAAGTAAATTTATCATTTTTAGTTTTAACTTTTAAATGTGAATTTTATTGTTTTTTTAGTATATGTATTTTGTTAAAGAAACTTCTTGTATGAATGTATAATATTGTAGTTGTTATAGTTTGTTTTAGAATATTTTATCAAATTATATTTGTTTGTAAATCGTTGAAATTTTGTTTGAATTACACCGAATTATATTATAGCTTGTTTAATGTCGGGAATGTTTTAATTGTTATCAATTCTACTGCGAAGTTGTGATTTCTGTAAATTTATATATGTATAAATTTATATGTATGAACGTTGATAATTGATAATTGATAATGAATATTTAACATAAGTGTTTTTTTAGTTTGTTGGATAATTGATAGTGCATATTTAACATAAGAAACCAATTTATTTTTTTTATGTTTTATAGAGATTCAACAAAAGTTATGGATGATCGTTCATGGATGTATCGGGACTCACCCCAAGGATTGCGGAGGATGGATTATTGTAACGGTGTTCAGGGTTTTATTAATTTTGCAACATCTATCCCAAGAAATTTTACTGATGGCGGTATTAGGTGTCCATACAGGAAGTGCAAAAATTTAAAGTTTCTGCATCAAAATGTTGTAACGATGTATCTTCTAACTAAAGGGTTCATGCAGGACTACCTGTGTTGGTATGCACACGGAGAACTATTTTTCCTAATGAGAGCATGGTTGAAAGGGTGGTCGGGTCAACTTCTAGTGCTAGCAACATGCATGAAGTTGGAAATGAGAACAGTAATCGTTACAGGAATATGGTTATGGATGCAATGAGAATGAGTAAAGGTAATACCAGTGAATTTCCAAACATAGAAGAAGAACCTAATACAGATGCAACAAGGTTTTTTGATCTGTTGAAAGATTCTGACGAGCCATTATGGGATGGCTGCACGAACCACAGTAAATTATCGGCCGTAGCATAGGTGTTCACCATCAAGTCAGATCACGGGTTGAGTGAGGCCGGCTATTACAAGATTATCAAATAGGCGAGAAGCATTTTACTCGAGGGGAACAAGCTGAAAGAGAACTTTTATGCTGTCAAGTCCATGATGAAACCTCTCGGTTTAGGATACCAGAAAATTGACATGTGCCCCAACTTTTGCATGTTATATTACCTTGAAAATGCTGAGCTGACCGAGTGCATGACGTGTGGGCATTCCCGTTACAAACCCAGAACTGGAAGAGTAAAGACTCTCGTGGCATATAAAAAACTTAGATACTTCCCAATCACACCTAGACTGCAGAGGTTATTCATGTCACTAAGGACTGCTGAGCACATGACATGGCACCAATCACATCATGCAGTTGATGGAGTGATGGTGCATCCTTCTGACAATGAAGCCTGGAAACACTTTAACAGTGTGCATCCTCACTTTTCAGCTGAATCAAGGAACGTGCGTCTTGGGTTGTGTACAGACGGATTCAACCCATTCGGGCCATTTGCTGCTCCTTATTCTTGTTGGCCGGTCATACTGACGGTTTATAACTTGCCACCGGGGATGTGTATGAGGCCAGAGTTCATGTTTCTATCTATGGTCATACCAGGTCCGAGCAGTCCGGGTCAGAATATAGATGTTTGTCTTCGTCCGTTGATTGATGAGTTGATGCAATTGTGGTCCTCTAGAGCTTTGACTTATGACATCTCGAGGAAACATAATTTTGTTATGAGAGCAGCTTTGATATGGACTATCAATGATTTCCCAGCTTATGGAATGGTTTCTGGTTGGAGCACGGATGGAAAGCTAGCATGTCCATATTGTATGGAGAACAACAAAGCATTCACGCTAACAAACGGGGGTAAAGCTTCTTTTTTTGACTGTCACCGTTGCTTCTTGTCGCCAAATCACAAGTCCAGAAAGAATATAAAGGATTTATTTGTTGGCAGAGTTGAAAAGGATGTTGCACCCCCGCGACTTCCTGTGAAGAATTGCTTGATGTTGTTTCAGAGTATGGTGACATTGTGTTTGGTCTCCAATCAAGGAAGCAAAAGTTTCCTGGTTTTGGTTTGACCCATAACTGGGTGAAGCGAAGTATATTTTAGGAGCTTCCTTATTGGAAGACCAATCTTCTCCGTCATAACCTTGACGTCAAGCACATTGAAAAGAACGTGTTTGAGAACATTTTCAACACCGTCATGGATGTGAAGGGGAAGACAAAGGACAACATCAAGGCTAGATTGGATGTAGCGTTGTTCTGTAACCGTAAAAATATGAAGTTGGTTTGTGATGGATCACGAGTCGCAAAACCAAGAGCAAGCTTCGTGTTAGAGAAAAACGCACAACTATTAGTCTACAAATGGCTTATTAAGAGTCTGCATTTTCCCGATGGACATGCCTCGAACATATCAAGGCTGGTTAATACCGAGGAATGCAGATTATATGGAATGAAGAGTTATGACTGCCATGTGTTTATGCAAACACTCATCCCATTAGCTTTTCGTGATTTGTTGCCAAAGGGGATATGAGATGCACTAACGGAGATTAGTCATTTCTTCAGAGATATATGCTCCAGCAAGTTGAATGTTGATCACATTGAGAGGCTTGAAATGAATATCGTGGAGACAATATGTAAACTTGAGATGATATTCCCTCCATCATGTTTTTACTCAATGGAGCATCTACCCGTACATTTACCATTTGAGGTAAAAGTTAGAGGATCGGTCCAGTACAGATGGATGTATCCATTCGAGAGGTTAGATATTACAGTTGCTATATAATTCATAATTAAATTTTTTTATAATTTTTGATTAATTCTATATATATATATATATATATATATATATATATATATATATATATATATATATATATATATATATATAGATACAGGTACTTGTTCAATCTTAAAAAAAAAAGATTAAGAACAAGGCGCATGTTGAGGCGTCAATATGTGAGGCCTATATTGTTGAAGAGATCTCAATATTTATCTCATACTATTTCAAACCTCATTTGAGAACGAGGATCAACCGTGTTCCACGACATGATGATGGTGGTGAAGTGCCTTCAAGTGGGAACTTGTCAATATTCTCTAATCCTGGATGACCCACACCTAAAAATGCTGTGAGGGGAAGATATTTGTCTGAAATAGAGTTCAGACAAGCACACAATTATATCCTATTTAACTGTGATGAGCTGAGACATTTTATTAAGTAAGTAGATGTTCGACATAAACTTTGTCAAGAGTGTATTGTTTATGTTTTGTGATACCACAAACTCATATAATTTGAAACAACCTTGCAGGCAACATCGACGATACTTACTGTCCAATAACTCACAGTTGACCGAATCCTAGATCTTTCAATTACAAGATAAACAATTTGCCACATGGTTTAGAACACATGTAAGTCCTATCACAAACTCATAATCTCTTGCAATGTAATTCACTGTAAGTAAATATATATTGCATAATATTTGTTTATTGTTTATTGTTGTATTTATTATACAAGGTTTATCAAATGGGAGTTAGTGCTACTATTTCACTGTCTTTACTAAGCCTGAGCCCTGAAAGAAAAGTCAAGTGCTATAACGGGTATTTTGTCAATGGATATATCTTTCATACTGAAGAATATGGGCATAGAAGAAAGACATACAATAGCGGTGTTTGCATTAAGGGATCGACTTCTAGTGAGTTTGAAGTTGACTACTACGGTAGATTGGATGAGGTCATGGAACTGCAATATCATAGCGAGCAGAATAGAGTGTTTCTATTCAAATGCTATTGGTATGACACAACTGACAGAGGAATCAGAGTAGATCCTCACTATGATCTTATTGAAATCAACTCAAAAGCTAGACACTGCAACGTAAACGACGTCTTTCTTTTCGCAAAGCAATGCCAACAAGTTTATTACACATACACCCCTTCCTTTAGAAGTGACCGATCAAGAGTTGATTGGTTATCCGTTTTAAAAACAAAACCAAGGGGTTGTGTCGAGGTTGTTCAGGATGAGAACGAAGACATAAGTGTGATAGATGAAATCTTTCAAGCTAGTGAGTTGGTTGAACCAGACCGAGTTGCTCCTTCGATTGACTTAGATTAAAATTTGAATTTTCGTGTTTTCGATGATAGTCTTGTTGATGTTGACGTAGAGGAGATGAATGTCGTTTTCAGCTCTACTAGTGCAGTACAGAATGTTGATGAAGAAGATGATAACCACATTGAAGAGCGCGATGAAGCGGATGATAACAATTCAATTGAGGACGAAGATGAAAATTCTGACTAAACATGCTGTAAAGCCTTATTTTTATAACGTAATATTTTGAAACATGAAATATTTATTCCTTTTTAATTGTCAGCTCCTGTTATTGTGCTGTATGTGATCTAAGTGTGCAGGAGGATAGAAGAAAATTCATGTAAATATTGACTGGTTTACCGACGGTAACACCGATGGAATAGTGCCGTCGATATTTCACAGAGAGTTGGAAAAAAATTACGGGCTTGTGCCACAATTACCGATGGAATCACCGACGACAATTACCGGCGGAATGGTGACAGAAATCACACGTCCCAAAGCGCACGCTTGTCAGAGGAGCGCTATTACCGATGGAATTATAGGCCGTCGGTAATCACCAACGACTTTACCGATGGATGAAAACAAAAGGCGGCAGTTTTGAAAATTTTGGTACGCATTTCAATTGATTTCCCGTCGGAATTACCGACGGAAATAAATGTCACCGACAACAATTAATGTTCCATCGGTAATTCCGACGGAAATATTGGCATATAAAAACCCCCCCTCCCCCCTATTTGGTTCATTTTTTTCTCTTGGCTCTCATCTCTATTTCTTCTCCTCTCAGTTTTTAGTTTAAGTTTTGAAAGAGATTTGATTGTTTTGGTGGTAATTTTCAACATATTAAAAGGTATGTAATGGTTTTTCTTTATCTTTGTTTTTTTATTTTAATTATCATTATTTTTTTGGTGTTCTTTGTTTTGTGTATTTTTATAGTCTTCAATATAAGGGAGGTGCTGCCGAATTTTTATTAATGATTGAATTCCTAATGATATTAGGTTGTATATATGATGTTGATGGAGATTATATGGATTGTGGTTATTGTAAATATTGCAGGTTTGAAAACTGTGGGTAGTCTCTAGTATAAAGGAGGTGCTGCTGAATTTTTTTTAAATAATTAAAGTTAATTTATGTAATAATTCATATACATTTGTGTAGATGCGTCGAATGAAATCTACAGCACGTCGTCAGCAGACGGCTGCATATAGTTCTTCTAGCAGCGAGGAGGACATCTCCTTAGGTGCTGATCACGGCGATGCATCTGCGCCACCGCGTGATGCTTCATCTTCTACCGCAGTTTCACAGCGCAGGAGCAGCGTGCCTTCACAGTGGGATCAATTCACCCGCAAGTACCAGGCACAATGGAAGGATGACCTCTCAATGTAAGTTTGTTTAGGTTTTAGTTTTTTTTTTAAATACTTATAACATAATTTATGAACAAATAATTAATTTTTTATTATTTAATTTCAGGTTCACAAACATTGAGGCTGTCAGGACAATTACAATGGTGATGAAATCGTCGATGGAGATTCCATTGTTTCAATGGAGTCAGGTCTCCAGATATCCTGAGTGGAGACCTAATATCGATGCCTGGTTTCGGCGATTTCAGGTAGGTGTTAATTTTTAATTTTCAGTTTATTTTTAATAAATAATTTTTGTAATTTTATATCTTGTACTCTTTTTATTTTCAATGAATTATTTATATATACAGAATAAATTTGAGTGGGATAGCGTGGACAACAATGTTGTCAGGAGAGTATGGGAGAATCACGCGGCAACTAGGTAAAATCGAAAATAATATTTATTTTTGATTTATAATTTTATGTTCTAAATTCTAATTAGTTACTATGGATGTAGGTTGCGTGATTTTTGGTACGACACTCAAAAAAGGTGAAAAGATATGCGAGGGATAACGGTCTTGAAGGCTGGAATGAGGTGGCAGTTTGGCGGGAATTTAAACCGCCATTCATCTCGGGAGATATATGGGCGGCATATATTGAGCACGTGACGTCTGAGCGGTTCTCACGGCGCTCACAATCCGGAGCCGTCAACCGAAACCGGGAAATTCATGGTTCAGTGACCACGCACACCGGCGGCTCCGTCCCGTTCAGCGCACATGCGAAGCGGATGGTAAGATTATTTTAAATGAAATATATCGTTAATTAATTTGTTGTTGCTTATAAATATATTTCACTTGCAATCTTTTTTTTCCTTACAGGCTACGTCTCTTGGACGTGAGCCGAGTCCAATGGAGCTATTTGTAAAGACGCACGTGCGGAGTCAAAACCGCCAAAAGGGGGTGCAGGAGTACGTGGACAACCGTGCTCAGCATTTTATGGTATGTTCGATCAATCAAATTATTTTGTAAGTTATTATTTTCTTGAATTGAATATGATGATTTTTTTTTTAAAAAAAATTCAGGAGACCTACAATAGCCGGTTGAGAGAGAGATATGGGGACGATCCTTTGACCCAACCAGATTTCGATCTGGATTTGTGGATGGAGGTCGGATCGTCTGGTGGACCCGATAAAAATCGAGTCTACGGGCTCTCCAACACGACGGCTGATAAATTACGATCGGCCCGTAGTGTCTCAACCGTTGGGAGCTCTCCATCAGTATCGAGCACCTAGTTAGAGGAGTTTTTAGCCTTGAAACAACAATATGAACGCCTCTCGATGGATTATGCTCAGCTCCATCAAATGGTCATGGAGATTAGATCAAAGATGAGTGATGATCCATGTGCTGCTTCTTTTTGGCCGTACTGTCCCGGCAACAACCAGCCTCCTCCTCCTCCTCCTCCTCCTCTTCCAGCTCCGTCGCTATTTTAATTAGTTTAACTTTGTTTTTTTAAAACATTAAATTTGTAATGAATATTTTGATGAATATTATTTAACATTAATTTTACATTTTTAATGTCTAATGAAAATTTATTTGGTTATAAGTTTTTTAATTGTTAATAAATAATTTTTTTAAAAATATTTTAAATTTATACCGAAAGTATTGTAGTATCGTTTACAATATTTACGGCCGTGCCACAATTGTCGACGGAATCACCGACGGCATTCACCGACAGCCATCACCGACAGCCATCACTGACGGAATAGTTATGTCGGTATTTCATAAAGAGTTGAAAAAAAATTATGGGCCTGTGCCACAATTACCGACGAAATCACAAACGGCAATCATCGACGGACATCACCGATGGAATAGTTCCGTCGGTATTTCATAGAGAGTTGGAAAAAAATTACGGGCCTGTGCCACCATTACCGACGGAATCACCGACAGTATTACCGTTGAATTTTACAGACATAATATTCCGTCGGTAAGTTGGTGGCAGGAATTTTTTTTTGGCGCGCTTATCCGTCTGTATGTCTGTCGGAAATTCCGTCGGTATTTTTGTTTTTTTATTACCGACAGAAATGGCGACGGAATTAGAATTATCGACGCTCATGACTCCGACGGATTTGTTTCGTTGGAGATACTGTCGGTAATAATTTTACCGACGGTTTGTGTTCCTTATACCGACGGAATTAATCCGTCGGTAAAACTGTATAATGGCGCAGTGCGCTCTGAGGTCACGTGCTCAATATATGCCGTCTATATTTCCCCCGAGATGAATGGCGGTTTGAATTCCTGCCAAACCGCCACCTCATTCCATCCTTCAAGACCGTTATCCCGCGCATGTCTTTTTGATTTTTTTTTGGGTGTCATACCAAAAATCACACAACCTACTTTCATAGTAACAAATTAGAATTTAAAACATAAAATTATAAAACAAAAATAAATATTATTTTCGCTGTTACCTAGTTGCCGCGTGATTCTCCCATACCCTCCTCACAACATTGTTGTCCGCCCTATCCCACTCAAATTTGTTCTATGTATATAAATAATTCATATAAAATAAAAATAGTACAAGATATAAAA
>Ga0325401_1005547_pt1 | contig 12110 bp, 3 predicted proteins | sample PopdelMetagenome_FD_205666 | JGI IMG/M metagenome (GOLD analysis project Ga0325401, IMG submission 205666) | Populus deltoides microbial communities from Bellville, Georgia, United States - Xylem-PdKOR-R2 | ecosystem: Host-associated > Plants > Phyllosphere > Stem > Wood/Secondary xylem | place...
ATTAAAAATGGCTCCCTAGAATTTTTATGAACCTGCGAAAGCAGTTGCTTGAACACAAAGAATATATTGGTAACATCGGCATGCAGACAAATAGGTCAAGGCTTACAATCTTGCTTTCTCCGGTCATGCTAGATTCATCAATATCAAGGGAGCAGCCAGGTATCAAAATTCCATCAGCAGGTATCTGGAGATATGTTATGGATGTCCGTAAGTTTCATGTGAGAAAATGGAAACAAAATGGAAGGGAAAATCCAATTACCTGATCACCAATTTTAAGGGGTACAACATCACCAACAACAACATCGAATATTGACACTTTAGGTCTTCTGCCATCTCTGATAACCTACGCACATGCCTTTAAAATTAAAAGACAGTAGAGAAAAAGTGTCTATAGTCGAAAACTATTTAGCGGCGCACCTCTACATGAATATTTCTCTTCTCGTCGATTAAAATTCTGAATTGAAGATATTGTCTGTAATCATTTATGGCTGAAGAAAAGGGAGGGGGTGTGTCAGTGTAATACATCCAGTAGAGGAATGGCATGTGGTACATACTACTGATTGTTGTGGATGCTTGGAAAAATAAATTAGAAGAATGCAACACACTCACTAGCTCTAACCACAGCAAAGAGATACAAAGTAATCCAAGATTTATATCACCACCATCAAGCCAAGTTGTCCTTGTAAGAAAGATTGTACTCTCAACAAAATGAATATAACCTCATGATTGTCAAAATATCTTACATGACCACAAACACTAGTTTATGATTCACTTAAGTTAAGGTTAGGAGCTAAGTAATTTTTAACTTCTTGCTATGCAATGATAGAGATTACATGTTGAAGGTTTTAGATTACTCTCTAAAATTTTACAATATCACCCTAAAGTCTGAATTTTTATTTTTATTTTTTTCAATAACCACCATAGGCTGTTAGCTCCCATAACTGAGACAGGCAGAGAGGTCTTAAATTGCATGCCAATCATAATTTTCAGGGGGAAATTTAAAAGAGTTGTAGTCTAGCTAGGAAACCTTATTGGATTTTTGCTGTTGATCCATACCTGTCACAACAACGCCAACAATAACTGCAAAAGCAATGCTGGCTCCATCATACCATCCTTTCTTAATACCCTACACGGTGGGGTGTAAAGAACAATTCATAGATCAGAAGCAGGACGAGAAAACATTAATATGAGACAGAGTGATCCATGTATTTATATATATGAACCTGACAGCATTCATCTATACTCCGTTTTCTTTTGAGTGCTTACATATTTAAATGTCAGGGCATTTGTTTATACCCCTGCGCACCTCGCTCATGCATGATATTTTTTTGAGAAAACGTTTCTTTTACGAACAGCAAACAGGATGGGTGCCATGCAATAAATAAAAATATAACCTGCCCACAAGACCAAAAGTTTATTCTATTTCTATGAAGAAAGGATGAGGAATCGAGTTTCCAAAATTAGTTACAGAAACCAATTTATTGGTCCTTTAAAAAGATTGAAACAATTTCTACGGGATCATGCAGTCAAATAATTTTGCTACATTTATTGTCCAAACTCACATCTGTCTTCATGCCCAGCCCAATAGAAACCACCGCAGCTATCATCAACATGATCAAAGTAAGATCTTGACAAGCTTCCCCAAGAAAAATCTGGAGTTATAGCACAAAAAATATGGATCACAGTATTCTCCTTTTTCTTATAGGAGAAAAAAACAATTAAGAAGAAGAAAACGAGTATAGGTATGTATTTAGTAATGCAATACAGGTTTTTTTTTTTAATTGAAAATATTTCATAATAATTTTTTATATTTTATATTTTGTTTTTTATATCAACACGTAAAACCATGAAAAAACCTAAAATACATTAATTTAATTTTTTTTAAGGCAAAATTTTTTTTTAAAAAAATTAACCACAAAAACACTCTCTAGGACGCAAAGTAAGTTACCCGTAAACTCTTCCCTTTTTTCTGAGGATATGTATTTGATCCAAATGCACTCTTCCGTTCCAGTAAATCAGCATGGTCTCCATGAATTCCCTTCTCTAAATTTGTTTTTAATGCATCTGCAACCCCTTTTACCTGATATGATATAAACATGAAAAGTAAGATACCAATAGTAAAATGATATATAAATCAAAGAGAAATACTTGAGGTAGACTTACCCCACCGATTTCCACCAAGGCATTATGATTGTGATCCCTCGTGATTTCAGAAAGTTGCTCCTGGCTAATTCTAAAATCACCAATGGGGGATGGATATGATACTGTGGTTCCTGTCAACAAGTTTCAGTCAGTTCATGTTGAACTTGGGTTGAGATTAGGCCATCCATGATGTGACAAACTCTAAACACAAAAGAAAAAATATTACCATCTAAAAATTTGAATTCCTAAGAATTACTATATACTCAATGAAGAGACAAAAATTCTCTCCACAAAAAGCTTCGAATGAACAGGGGAACAACAAAAGTCTTGGGAGCAGAAATGCACTCCCAGATTCCCTACTGTTCACACAACAGTACGAGCAATTTACATTTTGTCCCCACCACATATTTAATAAAATAGAAGTATTTAGTTAATTATCACTATAATTAATTTTTAATCCTTAAATAAACTTTTTAAAATCATAACCACGAAAACTACACAATATCAAATAAACTTTTTAACATATTTCAAACCATACTACGTAATTAAACACCTGTGCAGCACCCTTCACATCAGAATAAACAGATTAATCACATATATAATAATTAGCATTCAACTAATAAGCCAAAAGAATATCACAAAATCTATTATATGATAGCCCCAACTTTAAAATTGCTGCATGCTCGCCTACCATAGAGTAACCTTCTTCTATTAACATGCTAAACGCAATGCATATATATATATATATATATATATATATATATATATATATATATATATATATATATATATATGTCGACAGCTAAAAAGTATATCAAATCATAGCTGTTATTCCAAATTACTCAGCATTCGCAAGAAGCAAAAAAAAATAATATAAAGAAAGGTACCTTGTGCACTCGCACTAGCTTCTTTGAAAAGACATGCAGCCTAAAAAAGAAAATTGGCTCACATAAATCAAATCAAATTAGTACTGAAAATTTTGAAAATCAAGTTGAAAGATGGAAACCAATTACGTACCCATATATCTTTTGCATGTGCCTCTATCTTCCTTAATATTATCCTCTTCTCTTCTTCCTTTTTCAAGTCCAACGTGTATCGATATCGACGAGAACTATTAAGCACAAGCGCAGCTTGCTACAGAACCCATGTTGTAGATTTCTCATTAGCCAAAAAACCATTAATAAGTAGAAGATGGGTTTTTTTTTTATTTTGAATGATGTTAGAGCTTAAATCAGCTTGTAATCCATATTCGACACTTGAAGTGGACAGTAATTAGGTTGTTTTAATTGAATGCCGATTTGATAGCATAGTTTTCAAAGAAATTTATTGCAGTTTATGAATTATAATAAAATTTTGACAGTAATTTAATAAAATTTTGACAGTAATTTAAATTGCCGATTTGATAGCATAGTTTCACATATGAAGTTGTAAGTGTTCATGATGTGTAGGACTCAATGGAAATGGAAAGATAGCAGTGAAAGAAAAAAAACAGTGAGATTTAATCTTGGGTTAATTTCAATTTGCTTCCCAATATTTAAACCTAATCAACTAGGGACATTCAAAACTAATCCTTCAATCAATCAACCTCTTATATTTCAACTTCATCTCAATCACACTAAAAGCAATTAACTCTAGTTTATTTCAAGAAAAGTATTTTTATGAAATCATTTTTCAAACTTTTCATATTTATTTATTATTAGAAAAATTAATTAATAAAAAAACACTATTAAGTCAAAAAAAGATTTAATTTGATTTCTAAAAAAGCATTTTTATTTTTATTTTGGGTGGGATATAAAGTTTCAAAAAATTCAAAAACTTCATGTTATTTGTTTATTTAATATCAAATTTGATCATCAATTTAATTACTATATATTTTGTTTTGAATTTTTTTATTTTTTTTCAATTTCATCCTTTCAAATTTAATTTAAATTGACTTTTGTATTAACTTTGGTCTTCATTTCTTTTATTCTTATTTATTTTTCTTTTATATTTTCTTAATTGATATTTTTTATTCTATTTTTTATTGATTTTTTTATTTGAAATAATTTATAAAATTATATATATATATTTTTTTAATTTCATACTCTTTCAACCTTTTATTTATCATCTTCCTTCCTTATTTTTTCAATTAACTTGAAAAAATAATTGAAACATTAATAAGTAACACTTGAAATGGCTTTTTAACTGATTTTCTATAGCACTATAAAATATTAAAAAATAATTTACTTTTAAAAAATTTATTTTTTAAAAAAAATATTTTTTTTGGCAAACAAAAGGGTCTCAATTAAAAATCTTCTTTTCCTTGGTCAACAATAAAAGATATTTTCACGCTAATTTATGTGTCCATTAAAATTTAACCTTATCTCTAAATGATCTTAAAAATACACCTATAATTACACGGATATAGTACAATTAAATTTTTTTAATAAAGTTGTCTTCATGTTGGTTAGATATTTAAATCTAGAAAATTAAAAGAGTAAACAAATTTTATCGACCCCCTTTATCTCATGGAGTTTACTCGTTAAAATTATGAAAAATTGATTTGAAGTTTTTAAAGAAAACTAACAATGATTTTCTCTTCAAATATTATATGATAAACCTAAACATTTCATTTGGTTTAACAGATTTCTTGTATCACTAATATAGTTATATTCAGGTTTCCTTTTTTAAGAGAAACAATTATTCAGGTCTCCAAATATTATATGTTATTTCCTAAGTTATATATATATATATATATATATATATATATATATATATATATATATATATATATTAAAAAAAACACTTGTGCAAAACTCAATCAATAACACAAAATAAAAGGAAAAAGAAATTGAGTTGTTCAACAAAGTCTAATTCACAAAACTGACTTTACTAATGAATATTAAAGATCCATGCAAATATTGGTCAAAGTATAAAATTTCTAATATGCAACGGAGGGTGTTTGGGAATATGGTTGTAGTTACTTTTCGAGGTATTTTTTTCTTAAAAATATATTAAAATAATATATTTTTTATTTTTTAAAAATTATTTTTTACTTAAAAATATATTAAAACAAAATAATCTGAAAATATATATAAAAAAAATTAATTTGAAGTAAAGAAAAAAATAAAAAAATTTAAAATTTTTTCAAAAACACTTTTAAAATACAAAAATAAACAGGATGTACACTAAAATTACTCTTCGATATTTATTGCTTCCTACATATATAGGAGTACCACCAATGATTTCTACGATCGAAAATAAAAGCAAGGCATATCCAATACATAAATAATCAAAATCTCCAAGTACCTAATACATGTATACCTTTAATTGATACTTAATACATAACCTTATTTAACATTCTCTTTCTGTATAAATAGAGATGTCAATCGTTCTTCAACTCCAAAAAAGTTGTCAAGATCTAAAGAGAATATTTGTTGCCCTTTCACCGACTGAGAGACATGGCCAAGTGTTTTTCCACTATGTTCTGTTTATTTTTGCAATAGCTAATATTTCAATATTCCTTCGATTTTCCTCCAATTCTTTTTAAACGTGGTACTGAGGTAGGGTTATATATTTTCTCATTCAATAACGGAGAATCTGAAAACACAAATTCATGGTTTATATATTTCTTTCCTTTTGGTTTCTTATGCATGATGATCATTATATGCAGGTACTGCAACAATGGAGCTCGCGGTAGAGGCTGGTGTATGCACCAGGGAAATAGGAGCTTGCGCTCCATCTTGCAATGATATATGTGCTTGGAAATATCCCAAGGGTGGCAAGGGAGCTTGTCAGGGTGATAGTTGTGTTTGCTTCTATGAACGTGGGACGGAGAAAAGGTGTAATTCTGGGTCGTTGTTCAGCGCAGCGCAGTGATGAGTGTTGTGCTGCAAAATGTGCTCAGCAAGGTCCTCTAATTCAAGGGCCATGTGATGGCAGTTTACGCCCTCAGAATGTTTTGTGTCAATGCAGCTATGATTGTTCTTAAAATCAATCTTTATTTCAGGCATGTTATAGTTTTGTGCCATTGAGAATAAGTTATACCTCCTTAATTTCACTTCACATGTAAGGGTCGGCATAAGAACTGGCTGGAAGAAGAACATTAAATAAAACTCTAGCAATGTTTATATCTATTTTGAGATTCTCAATTTCAATCATAATTTATATCATGTCAAGTTCTAAAACATATAGAAAACTCTTACAAGAAAATATCACTAATTATTTTCCTCACAGCCTGCACATGATGCAGTTGCTGCTCTCAAAACCAAAATTTCCACCCTTCTTTCTAACAGTCGCAACTCACATAAAACAATTATATTTTAGCAGCTGCCTTGGTTTTTTCCTCGGCTAGCATATACATCTAAATACTAAATATTTATGGCAGTTGTTTGATGCATTTGGGCATGTAGAAATTGAAGGTTTTGAAGAGAAATTGACATTACCAAAAAGGGATCTAACCCAATCATTATATGTAGATAGCCTAGTATATATTTTTATAGAGCAATTAGACAGATTTAGAATCAAAACAATATTTGATTGCGATAAATTAAATTAGCGTCTTAAAATTGATATAATAAATGATTCGATTGTTGGATCGGATTTAAATTTTTACAAGTAATTTTACAAGCAATTTTTCTTTTAAATGTTATTACATCACTTATTGAGCCATTGGATCTTCTAGAATTAGATTCAGAAGTTGTTGTTTGGATCAATTTTGTTATTTTTCTAAGATTTTTTAGCTTTATTATTTTTATTTTGGATCCAGTTTTAATTTCTTCAATGTCTTCATATTTTAGGTTATTTTCTAATAAAGGTAAGTTTTATGGTCCATTTAAAAGTATTGTAGATCTCTTAAAAGAAGCAGCTATCATATATTTAAATTTTAAAAAATAAAATTGTGAATTTATATAATTAACATTTGCAATTTTTTGCTTATTAAAATTATTATGTTTTCTATGTTATTATTGTCTTCCAACTGCATTATCGTTTAATCCAAATCCATGAAAGAAAGTAAGCTTCATTTCCTTACCTATATATGCAGGGCAATAATATACTAACAATGAAACTTTATTTTACACTAATCTTATAATAATACTATACATGCACCAACCAAGTTTAAATAATATCATCATTTAAAGCTACCATCCCAACTTGTTTTCATTGGTTATTAATAGAGCAAAGACTAAGCTTTGGGATCAGTTGACCTCAGAGTTAGAGGATACAGTACTTTATTTTTGGTCATTAAAATTTAAATCAAATGAATTTAGAATACTCAGCAGCAAAGCAAATCGGTTGTGATTAATTTATGTTCTCAAAAAACGACTTGCGCGGGTGAATATACTTACGACATTTTATGGCATGTAAGATGATAGTACGTACGAGATGGCAAATTGAACCTTAAATTATTTAAATGAAAGAGATCAGTAAGCATTCATGTGTATCCATCCATGATCCAACAATGGTGGCCTGAGTTAATACTCTGTATGCTAGCAATCTAGAGGGAGAAAGAGAGAGATTTGCGTACCCTCCATCTGCGAAGGCGATCGGTGGGGGCATTTTTGGTACTGACTAAATCAAAAGGATCATTACCATCACCTTCATCATCATCATCAGCATCACCATCACCATCACGTCTCCTTCTGTATGGCGAGCTTCTGAATAAGCTTGTCATTTCAGTTAATTTTACTCGAGAGTCACAAGAGAGATGGCTGGTACTGTTAAATTATAGCACATTAATATATATATATATATATATATATAGGCAGCTTGAATCGCCCATCAAAGTACTTCGAATGCTGTCCTTGATTATCTTAATACTTAAAAATAATAATAGAACCGGTCAACAAAAGCGTCCGGATGTTGTTTTATAAGTGTTTTTTTATTTAAAAATATATTAAAATAATATTTTCTTACTTTTTAAAATTCAATATAAAGTGAAAGCGGTTCATGGAGCTTTTTTTCAGTGGTGTAGATTCTGTAGAATGTCTTTGTTTAAATTGTATTTTATTTTAAATATAATTTTTAAAATTATTTATTCAATTAACATACATTATAATTTTACATAGATTTCACTGATTTTTTTAAAAAAACATTAATTGTAAAAAAATCACAATTTATAATTTTTTAAAAATTTATTTTATCAAATTACAATTACAAAATCTGTTATAGATTCTTTTTATCATATCACAACTGTTGTGGATATCTTTTTTTAACATTCCAAATGTAAAGCTAGATATGGTATTAAGTTGTCTCTTTAGCTTTAGGACGGTGGGCCAAGTGTATTACTGCAGTCAAGAAAATTTAGAAATTTTTTTTAATACTTTTATATTTTTGAATTAAAATAATTTTTTTAAAATAAAATATGTTTTTTTAATATATTTTTTAACAAAAAAATATAATAAAACGCAATATTTACCACAATTCCAAATAGATATTCACAAGTTATGTCTCAGGATGTTGTTATTTTTACTGTGAAAATTATATTTTATGATTTTTTTTTAAAAATAGCTAGAAATTAATATTGTAGATATATTTAGATTGTTTTAATATATTAATATTAAAAAAAATTATATATTTATAATAAAAAAAAATTGCTAACTGACTAACCAGACTTCTAGTTGACACTGGCCAGTGACTCGGTGCTCCTACAATTAGCTTTTCTTCTTCAAATCTAGACAAAAAAAATATATTCTTATGGGTCCTCCTCTTTAAATTGCAATGACAGATCATGTCACCTGTTGGTACATGGTCCCCACCTACTCATATGCCATTAGCTGTTGTCGTTGCCTAGGTAACCTCGTGTTTTTCGAGCGCGTATTTCTCACACAGTAAATCATACGCCAAACACTGACCACCAACCCTACCAAGAAGTTTGTTGTCTCTGTGATCTCATGTTTGAGCCTTGTAATTATTTATATGATGGTTACTGGAGATTTACATTATTATTAATTTCAGGGCCCGTGGGATTAGTCAAGGTACGCGCAAGCTGACCCGAACACCCACGTTAAACTAAAAAAAAAAAACTTCAATCTATTTCAATACCCGTAAAAATTAATTGAAATATATTCTGGATATTCCGTGAATAAAAAAAATCAATCTATTTTCTTTGAAACAACCACCAACCCAATTGAGCCGGCGTATTCCCACCACCATATACGATAAGAGTGTATTTTATTTATTGAGTTACTAGTAAGAGTACTATAAATTTTAAGTTTGTTAAAAATTTATATAGTTATTAATTTTAATATCTATAAAATTAGTTGAGGTATGTATAAATTGACTAAATATTTATATTAATAAATAAAAAAAAGTGTATTTTAGTTATAATTATCATGTTAGGTTTTATATTATGTGAGCAGTTGAATAATCTAATGGAAGTACCTAATAATTCTCTCTCAAAAAAGGTGAACAAACTGTTAGGATAATTGTTATTGAATAAAATTAACAAAACTTGACATATTGTGTTGTTATTTATTTTTGGGCTCCATGTGTTGGAGATGGTGTGTATCCCTCTTAAACCAAATGCAGGAATTTAGTTCATAGTTGTTGGAAAATTAACAAAAGCAGAGAAGAAAAAAATGTTTTTCGAACCCTGTTTCAGCTGTCTTCTGCTCTCTGTATTCTTCCTCTTTGCTGCTGAAATCATCAGGATGCTTAGGCTAATTAGGAGTATTTATAATGCTAAATTTGTTCCTTCTTTATCTGGTCTTTAAGGTTGGATAAATCCCTCAGAATTAGCACTAAAAAATTGATTCTGTTGTTGTCGCAATTCTGTTGTAAGACCATCTTTGTTCCAACTTAGACTTTGATTCTAACTTGATTTCGTGCAATATCTGATCATCCCAGCTATATGTTATCATTCATGACATGTTAAAAAATTGATTTGCACCTTTTTTGGGTACCAAGGCCCGCTATTCTTATGTTAGATCTCAGTCATATTGGGATGCTCGACATTGTCAACTTCCGAATCAGATCAGGAGACCCATTTTGACCAACCAGATTGTTGCCGGATTCTGTCCTTCAAAATGATTTTATCTGACTTAAAATCCTTTATGAAAGTTGTAGTCTTGTACGTGTAGATAAATTTGGGTTTTTGAATCGCTCGATTTTGATATCAGAAGCTTAAGATGTTTTTGTTTGAATATCTAGTGTGAAAGTAGAGGATCCTGCCGCGAGAAAGATTCTGACCCGAGTTTGCAGTACAATGGGGACTGGTTGAGGTCTAGATTGTGCCAAAATTTAATCATGGAGAAAAAATGTATATTGGGACCCGATTTAATGATTCAAGGATTTATCGGGTTAATTAAAGACCAATATTAAACTTTAAAAACTTAATTGGTTTTATTGAAGGAATTGAAAAAACAGGGATTGGATCAGAAAACATCATAATAATTTTTGTTACTTGGCTGCCATGTTGGGGGAACATTTCTGCTTCTTCAAACGACGCCGTATAATCCTTCATCTTAACAAACCACACTACGCCATATGAAACAACCCCATAGTTAAATTAATTAGCATGGTACTATTCATTTGTGTTTTGAAAACAGTACCCCCCGTTTGCAATCGTTCCTGCTAGTCTGTTTTTTTCCCTCTCATCTTTGCATCCTCTGGCTGGTTTGGCATACAAGAATATCACCCTTTTTCACGCCAAATGTTCAGCTACAATTTAGTTTAGCTCCAGTCCCTGGAAAACAATTTTGCGCCTCCTTTGTGCCAGCTTTGAAATGATAAAAGAGAGGAATATCCTCATGATCCAAGGGCTTAGATTTTTTCCCTAATACATATGGTCAAGATGAGAGAACATGTTGGCAATAACATATAGCATCAAGGTTAATATTCTAAAAATATAAAAATCTTATTTTTGGGCAATTCCTCTCTTATTTTTGGGCAATTCCTCCTTATTTGCTATTAATATTTGGACAAAGAAATCCCAAAGAGTTATATCCAAAATATTATTGGGAATAATTTGTTATTATTCACTGGTAATATTTGCATAAAAAAACCCCAAGTAATTAATATCCAAAATATTTTTTCTAGAAATAATAAGTCATTACCCCTTAATAATATAAGAGCAAAGAAACCTATGAAAAGTAAATGTCCAAAATATTGTTTGAGAGTAATACAACCTGTTTATTTTTAATATAAGGGTAGATTTATGCTTAAAATGTTATTCAGAACAATTTAATTGCACATCTTTAAAAGAAGCCTCAACTATAATTGAGGATATTTTAATTTTTGTTCAATGATTTACGAGTCGTGAAAGTAGAAAATACTAAGGTAAGAACGGACTTTTAAGGCATTTTGAATTTCCTTAGATTTCTAAACTTAGTTTCTCTTCTTTGCAAACTACAAATCGCGAATACTTGAAATACTAAGGGAAAAATGAGCTTTTAAACACATTAAATCTCTTTGGATCTCTATCTTAGTTGTCTATTAATTCACAGATTGTAGATTTAGTTTGAATCAAATATAGATTTTAAGAGATCTGCATTGGTTCTCCTTGGCACTCTATAGATATATTTAAAGGTATGATCCATATTTGCCAAATGTTCTATCTTTTAGACTTGGAGCCCAAGTTTATTCATCATAGTAAACTTATCCAAAAAAAAAAACTAATAGGATTAGAGAACACCAACACCATAGCAATTATAAGACAAACCAAACACCAAACAACTTATCTTAGGTAGGGCGTACTAGGGGTGCTAAAACCTTCTCTTTACGCAACTAGTCCCTTGCCTTAGAATCTTTAAAAGACCAGTTAGGTTTTCTAGTGACCATAATACTAGATGCTGACTCCCCTTTTTACAAAACAAAGACCCCGACATTAATCCTCGCTCCGGGAAGAGTTGTCGTGACGTTGTGTTCTCGCGAGGGTACGACACATGGAACCAATATTTCTTTATTCCCCTATTTTGTTGTTCTTGCAAAAACAAAACGTTTTGACATGTTAAAATTAGTTTGATTTTATACTGAAATTCTGATTGAGA
>Ga0325401_1005548_pt1 | contig 12110 bp, 2 predicted proteins | sample PopdelMetagenome_FD_205666 | JGI IMG/M metagenome (GOLD analysis project Ga0325401, IMG submission 205666) | Populus deltoides microbial communities from Bellville, Georgia, United States - Xylem-PdKOR-R2 | ecosystem: Host-associated > Plants > Phyllosphere > Stem > Wood/Secondary xylem | place...
TTAAATTCTGAGATAGCGATGAAAGATACAAGTAAATCATAATAAGAGTTATATTTACTTGTATTTTTATCTATATATATTTTGACGAGTTTTAGCTCACCTCACGTACAAGCATCACAGGCTATGGTCATGGCCATGGCTATGGCTGAAAGTGTCTAATGACTGGTGTATGGTGTAAGCGTTACATCTTAAAGGCTATAACTATAAACCGTTATGTAATATAAATATTAAGTTAACTACATAATGTATAGCTATGACCATAACAGGACAAAAAATAAGTAAAGATATTATATTTTTTATCACTGTAACGTAAACTTGATTTAGCAGGCCATGCTTGAGCTTACTTCTTAAAAACCACAAAACGTATATTACTTTATAAAGTAATATCACGTGTATTTATATCACACTATTTTTTTTTTTGGGGGGGTTTGTATAATTTTAATTTATCCCGTGCAATTTCCACTACACGAACCATATTTCGACTTAACACTAATTGAGATCACACATACGAAAGCTCTTGTAAATAAATATTTACACTTATTTGCAAAGAAAAATAAAACAAGTAGCCAAACTTATTGCATTTATCTCTTTCAGCGCCTGACGAGTGGTTAGTACCTATCTGAGATTAACTTCACCGTGATGTGGTGTCACACGATTACTAGTAATTCCTTTTTCATGCAGCCGAATTACAGGCTACAATCCATTTTAATCCTGTTTTGGAGATTAGCTCAAATTCGCATTTTTGCCTCTCTTTGTAAAGGTATTTGTGGCACGTCTATAGCCCACAATATTAAGGTCATGATGACTTGTCTTGATCCCATTTATCACAACCGTTATAATGGCGAACTATTTTTGTTAGAGGAATGTAAAATCACCTTTATCTAAACAAAAATATGGGTTTACGTTAATTATGCGGATCCAACCTAAATCTCACGACATTAACTGAAGACAGCCGTGCAACACTTGTATTATGTATCATAACGCCTACACCAAAGTGAGGCGATAAAAAGAGCTTTTACTGTAACATAACATTCAAATTGTGGTAAGGTTTTTCGAGGATCATCGAATTAAATAACATACTTCACTACTGGTTTCAGAAACGGTCTAATGATTTCAGTTCCTACGTTGCCGCATTACTCTTGAGGTGGAATGCTTGCACTTTCATTTATATTTTCATGTATGGTGGGCAGGGCCTCTATCCCTAGAAAATATAACATTCATAATTTTCTGCTTAGACTACCAGGGTATCTAATCCTGTTCGCGACCTAAGCCTTCGTCCCTCAACGTCAGTTATTAATAAAGGCTTGTTTACACATATCAGTTCCATTAGTTTAAACAAATTTCATCTCTTAATTACACCAATAGCTCTATATTTTCCTCTTCTTTATAACTCTAGTATGAATGTACCATTAATTAGTATATGGTCTACATACCGTCTAGGTACCCTTTAAACCTAATAAAGATGAATAACACTAGTCTTACTCGTATTACCGCGGCTGCTGGCACGAGATTTAGCCAAGACACATAGATAGTGATTTGTCATTTTCAGTTTACTATCTAGAACTTTAAACAACATAGTCAAATTATCATTCCTCCAAGTTGCTGGTTCAGCCGTTAGGCTATTGACCAATATTCCTCACTGCTGTACTATACGTATTGGGGTTTTTTCAGACCCAATGTGGTTGGTCAACCTCTCAGTTCCAACTACGAGCTTTAGCTATTTAAGATTTTACCTTAAAAATTACCTGCTCGAGAATATTTAATGCATCCCAAAGTGACTTTTACATCTTTATAGGTTTATCTTACCGAAAGGTAGGATAACTTGCTTTTATAAAGGATCTTACCCTTTACTTCGGGGCAGCATTATATTCATACTCACCTGTACACCACTACATACCATTAAATTAAATAATTTAATGTTATGTCGTTCGATTAGCATGTGTCAAGCACTTGAATAGCGTTCAATCAGAGCCATCATCAAACTCAACTTTTTTTTTATTATTTTTTCTACAGTTTATGGCTATAGTCTTTAAGACATTATCTTAATTTAAACTTTAACCTTTAAGGTTTAATTATTTAATTTTTAATAACTAGAAGATCACATTTCTAGTTTTATTTATTTTGCAATAATACTATATTGTTTTAAATAGCCTTTTTGCATAATTTTTAATTATAGCAATATAAGGGTAAAATAATAAGCTTGATGATTTTAGCTATCACAAAAAACACTTTTCACACACCGTAGGCTATGGTCAGGCCATAGCCTATTTTCTTAACACTATAGTGACAGAGAGAAAGGACTATGGTGAATAGTGTCAATATATACTTAAACAATAATCTTAATTATAAAAGCTTAATATTTTAAGTTTTTTTTTGATGTTGTTCAACTATAAGCTATAGTAAATTTATTACCAGTGCTAATAAGTGTTGATTGGCCATATCCAACCTTTACACTCTGGACTATGGTCACACCATACATTATAGGATACAATGGAAAAATTAATAGATAAAAGCCAAGATATACATAAAACAATCCGAAAAATAAATTATTATTGCGCGATTACACTCTCTAGCACTTTCACCATGCACAGCCCTGTGTGTGAGTAGTGCCAGCCACATACATCATAAGCCATAGCCTATGAAAAGTGCTATACGTAAAGATATAAACAAAAAAAAAGTTATGTTGGGCTAGATAATTAAATATATATATTAATTATTGTTAATTCAACCCTTAAGACCAAATGAACCATTACGAGTTTTAGAGCTAATTTTGCTGTATTGTAAATTACTTATTCTATTATTTTTTAATATAACAGAAGAATCAGTTCTACTTAATATTATATTATTTTTTAAGCTACCTTTGTACCTAAATTTGAATACAGATCTTGAAGCTGTACTTCGTTTAGTTAATCTACCACCCGCTTCTAATCTTACACCAAATACAGATTTGTATTTAATAAAATTAATTGTACTAGCTTGTACATGATTTAAATTTCTTATTTTACTTGGTGTGTGATTATAGCTATTAAAAGGTGTTAAATTACTGCTAGATTCTTGATTATTAAGAAATTGAAGAGAATTATTAACATTGTTTAAGGTATTGTTAGATTTAACAACACCCTCGCTAAATATATTTTGGTTTAAATTTTTAAATAAATTAAAATTATTTTCTATATATTTATGAACAGGGCTATTTATGTCGTAACTGTAAACATTAAGTTTCGATACTACAACTAATTTTAATGCTTTTCTTAAAACTTTTGTTAATTTGTTTTTTTTCAAATTTCTTAGTCTAATATTAATTGCTTGTAAAAATATATCACTATTAAGATGTATATATTTTAAATTAACTATATTTAAAATAACTTTTTTATTATATATCTTCGACAATAAGTTGATTAATTTATCTAAAAATCAACTTTTAAATACAGTATTATTAAAATTTAACATTTTTATGTAATATAAATATAATAAATCTTTATTTAAAACTTCTTTAATGAAATTAAGTTTGTATACCTGGCTTAGATTTTTTTCACTAAGGTCTAATACACTGTTTTCATTATTAGAGCTTAACAACACTAAACGGGATTTTTTAAGTAATATTTTTTTGTATCTTTTAAAAAATCTATCTATTTTATTTATATTTTTTATCAGAGATAAATTTTTCGTGTTCCGAAGCAATAGTTTTAAATTTCTTTTTTTTAACTTAAGCAATGAAACTTTTTTATTTTTAGTTTCGTGCCTTGAGGCAATAAATATGTTTTTTTCTTTTATTTGACGTATCGCATCACCACTCCCTTCTCACTTAGATGCCTGTGCGTGAATAGCTGGTACTTGTTTTTTTATTCTTTTACTTATGTACGTTTTTTTTAATGTATTACTAGTCAGTTCTAACTTAGCTGCCTGTTTGTAAAGAGCTGCATTTTTTTTATAATTAGCTTTACTCTTTTTATTAACATTAGTTTTATTGTTGCTTTTAATCACAGGGCTAAGAGATTTCAATTCTTGCGTACTTGGTAAAATAGCCTTAAAGTTTGTATCTTTATTATTTACTATACTAACGCTTTGGCGAGAGGCCATAAACCGTACTTTTGTATTAGATTTTATATTATTTTTATTTAATAATTTATAAGTATTTCATAAGATTTTATTAGAAAATATCGATAATTTGTTTAAACATTGCACATCCATATTATTATCATATGAAGTATGTAATGAAGTAGCTACTTCATTACTTTTTAACGACATTTGTTCTATGTTATTGTAATAAGTAAATAATTTATATATACCATTTAATTTATGCATGGTTAGGTTTAGTCTACCTTTAGATACTTTTACTTTAGGTCCAAGCCCACGGTTTTCTTGGCTTTTAACGATATTTACTTTAGTGATAGGGCTATCGCCAATCATCAAAGTATCAGTGAAATTTGAACTTACTTCTGATGGGTGAGAAGTAAGAGTGCTATTATTATATAATTTGTATTTGTTTAGTGCATGATAATAGTTACTTAATATTGTATTTATTTCTGGCATTATATCTAGCATTGAATTTAACGTATCTTGATTATTTCCTGACGCATTATCATTGAGACTCGGCTGTGCAATACGAGATAAAAATAGTTGTATCTTTCTTCTAAGTAAATTATTTATAGTTTTGTAATTACTTACTTTTCTTTTAAAATGTAGATTTTTAGGGCTATAGCCTTTAGATGTTTTGGCCATTGCCTTAAATGAGGGAATAAATTTTATATTATTAAATATTACACCTTTATTCGTATTTCTGTTAAAATTTAGCGGTCTACGCCCAGCTATAGAACTAAAAAAAGCTAGGTTATTTCTTTTAACAGCATATTGTCTATTCGACAATGTGGCAAATTTATGACGAAAAATTAAGTTTTGTCTACGGATTATTCTTTTGTATCTTAAATTATCATATCTAGTGTTTCTTATTTTTAAATTTAAAATTTTTTTTGCTTTTTTACTTAGGTTTTTATAATTTAATCCAGCTAATTTTTTTTCATTCACTCTCGCGATAGGATTTTTAACCATACTACCTTTTTTACTAAAAGATATATTATTATATAAATGTTTCAATTTATACATTAAAGATCTTCTTTTTTTATTAAACACTTGTACTGTTATATATACCTTATCACTTACGTGCTTTACCTCTGGTTTACTTACTAGTATTCTGTTTAACGACAACCTTTTAAATCTCCTTTGCACTAATCTAGATTTTTTACCCTTTGGATTATACGCGATAGGATTTATTGAAAAAAAACTTCTAAGTAACTTGTTAACCAATATATCTGTACTGGGTAAAGTTTTAATAAAGCTTTTATTAAAACTATATACACCGTTACTTCATTGTTTTGTTAAAGGTGCGTACTCTTTATTAGATACTAATGAAGGAGTTATTACATTTTTTGGCAGAAAATCTAAATAGTTGTTAAATTTTTTGTGCTCCAAAGCGAAAGATTCTGTTTTTAAAAGAGATGATGCTGAATTATCTAATTTGTTGATTAAAAATTTCAAATTATCTATGTTATAAAAAAAATGTTTTTGTTTCATTGTTATTTGTTTAAATATATTTGTTTATGTTATGTATATAAATATGCTATTTAATTATAAAGCTTTATCGGTTTAAATCAATCATACCAAGTACATATCAATTTATTGCTATGAGTTTTAATATAACTATTAGCTATATATATATATATATATATATATATATTATTTACATATCGTTGTTTTTACTTGCAGGGTCACACAGTTCACTGACCAGAAATAACTTTATTAAGTAGTTTTTCTTGCTGCTACACACTTCAGTGTGTGGAGTATATACTCCAAACATGTTGTATACTACATGAATATACTTTGATAAGCTATAAAGTAATAAATTTATTACTCAGATTCTCATCCAGGATTCGAACTTGGATCAAGATATTAGAAGTATCCGGCTTTACCATTAAGCTAATGAGAATATATAGTTTGTTATCTTACTTATTTCTAAAAAAAATACCCTATAATATGTTTTACTAAAAAAAAGAGGTTAAGATATATAATTAGTAATATTTTAATTATAAGTTGGTGTGGGGCTATGTTCTCTCTAGCACTGGCCATGGTCAATAGTGTGAGAAGAGAGTGAATGGAAAAAAAATGAAGATGACTATGGTTATGAACAGGTTATAGCACTTTCGTGCCCACACACGCTCACACTCTATCAGATCCTATCACTAGTCACTCAGGACAATGGTCATACAAAAGTGTCTTTTCTCTTAGCACCAGAGTGACAGAGAGTGTGAATGAAAAATAATGAAAAGAGTCTGAGTGTGGCAAGAAAAATAAGGTAAAAATAAATTATTTTTAAGAGCTATGAGACTCGAACTCATATAATGGTGATTAAAAGTCACATACTTTACCAATTAAGTTAAGCTCTCTTGTTTGAAACCCCAGAGGCTCTATTAGTTATCTTTTACTTTAGGGCAAAGGCCACATTTCACTGTTATTATGGCTATAGCCCTAAAAACATATGAAAACTATTTCATTAGGTAAATACACAAGCTATTTATATTTCCTGTTATTTTTCCGCCGTCACTGGTCACACCATACACTATTCATTATTCACCAGACACTCTTTTTTCTTAGCACCAGAGTGACAGAGAGAGGCCGGCACAATAGTGATGCCTTTTCTCACACTGGCACTATCACCAGACACTATAGTGAGAGTGTGTTTTCTCTTAGCACCAGAGTGACATAAAGTGATGCCAGTGACTGCGAAAAAAGTGCATAGTGATAGATATATTATTAATTTTTTTTTTACACTAAATCCTTTTATTGACACAATGCACGAAAGTGAATAGAATTTAACGGGAAATATTTAAGAATAAATACTTTGTATATCAGAAGCGTATATTAATGAAGACACTGAGTAGTGTAAACCATCTAATATAGGTGCTGGATATATACCTAATACTACAGTAAATACAACTAATGTAAGTAATATGTAGAACTCTCTTTTGTTGATATCTGGTATACTGAATATAAAGAATTTAGAGAAAGAACCTCCAAAAGTAATTCTATTAAACATATAAATAGTATAAGCAGCACTAAATACAATAGAACTACTAGCTAAAGCACCTAATATAGGTAATTGTTCAAAAGTACCATACAAGCACATAAATTCTCCAATAAAGTTTAGAGTCAATGGTGTACCTGAATTACCTAAACATAATATAAAGAATAATATTGAAAATAAAGGCATTAATTGTGCAATACCTCTATAATATGTTATTAGTCTAGTGTGAGATCTGTCATATAAAACACCACCTGCACATATAAATAGACCACTTGATACAAAACCATGAGCTAATCCTAATATTATAGCACCTTCTATACCAATTATTGTATTACTGAAAACACCTAATAAATAAACTGCAGCGTGTGATACTGAACTATATGCAATAAGCTCTTTAATATCAATAGTTCTTAATGTACTAAAACTAGCGTATAATATAGTAATTACACCGATCACGTAAACCAGAGATGTGATTGAATAAGTAGCTTTAGGTAAGATTGGTAATATTAATCTAATAATACCATATAAACTTAATTTTAAAACTATTGCAGCTAGTACTATACTACCACCTAAAGGTGATTCAACATGAGCTTTTAGTAATCAAGAATTTAAAAATATTGTAGGTGTTTTAACAGCAAAAGCTATAAAGATTCCAATAAATAAAAATATTTGAGTTTCATAATTAAAATTAGTTTTATATAAGGCACTAAAATCACTTGTACCCATAATAGAAGACATTGTAAGTATAGAAATTAATAAAAACAAGGAACCTAATAATGTATACAAAAATAAGTAAAAACTTGCTCTAACTCTATTACTTGAACCAAATAATCCTATTAATAAAAATAAAGGTGGTAATATACTTTCGAAAAATATATAAAATAGTAATATATCTAATACTAAGAAAACTGCTAATAATAATGTTTCAAGTAATAACATTATAATTATAAAAGATTTTACATTTTCTCTAATGGATTTTCAGTTTGATAATATTGCTATTGGCATTATTATTGTTGTTAATAATACAAAATATATAGAAATACCATCTATACCTAAATAGAAATCTATACTATTTACTGTGTGATATTCTTGAACAAATTGGTATTGGTTACTACTAAAATTAAATAAGAAAAATACTACTATTGATACAAACAAATTAACAATAGATGTAATTAGTCCTATTATTTTAGGGGCAGAATTATCAGATCTCGCATCACCAGTCACTTCTCACGCACCTAAAGTGTGAGGTGTCGGTGTGTGAATGGGGTGAGTGTTTGCTAAAGATAATGTAAAGACATTTGTGTTTGTAGAAACTAAAATAGTTCCTATTAAAGGTATTATTAATAATAAAAGAAGTAACATGTATATTTAATTAAATGTGTGCTAATGCAAAAGACTTACTTTAAATATGTATAATGAGATAAAAAGATGGCCTAAGTTAAACCTTATAAACCAAGCATTTATCTTAATGATACATACGGTATCTAAGGATTTATTATAAGAAATAGGTGATTCGAACACCTAACCTACCGTGTGTAAAACGGTCGCTCTACCAATTGAGCTAATTTCTTTTTACGTGCTTTTCACATTGTACTCTGTCACTATGGTGTTAAGAGACATTTTCACCGGACACAGACGCTTTAGTGATTGGTAAGAGTGTATGATGTGACCATAGTCTTTTCTCTTTAGAGAGTGCCGGCTTACAATATTTACTAAGTACTATAGCCAAAATAGTAAAAAGTACTAAATAGATAATAAAAGCTATAGAAAATAAAGAGCCAGAGGAGAAATTCGAATTCCCATTCTTAATGCATGAAATTAATGTTCTAACCTATTGAACTACTCGGGCCTGGCCGGGATTACGGACTATGGTCACACCAATGGGGCTAGCCTTTTCTCTTAACACCATAGTGACAGAGAGTGATGCCATTTTTCTTAGCACCAGAGTGACAGAGAATGTGATGTTATTGATATACACATATAGCTTTTATTTATTAGATGAAAAAGGATAAGATAATAAATATAGCACCATTAACAGGCTATAGCCTCACCATAGTGTCTGGTGATGCATGGCTATAGTCCTGATATTACTTGTTATTGGGTGAATATCCTGACTTGAACAGGAAACATACTGTGCCACATACAGTCGCTCTACCGATTGAACTATATTCACCTTTACATATCGCACTGGCACTCAACATAGTGTATGGTGAGAGTGAGAAAGTATTAAGAACCTAGATATTTTTCATATTTTTGTCATAGTCCTATGTGTTGTATGGCTATGGCCATAACGTTATAATTTAAAAACAGTTAAATAAGCATGATATTATTCCGGAATGATTCGAACATTCAATATTAAATACCAAAAATTTATGACTTACCGATTAGTCCACGGAATATTTATATAGTAAAATATATTTTATTATTTAAGGCAAAGGCCAAACACTTATGGTTTTTTTTGTTTTCACCATTATAACGATAATATTAGATATACTTAAAATTTTAATTATTATAGGTAACAAGACTTGAACTTGCACGGAGTTAATCCATTCCATCCTAAGTGGAAACTGTCTACCAATTCCAGCATACCTATTTTTTTTTTTCACCTCCTGACTATGAAACTAGCTCTCTTCATTTTTTTCCATTCTCTCTGTCACTATGGTGTCTGGTGAGTAGTGTAAGTTTCTGGTGATAAGATCTGAGGTGTTGTTTTTCAGATATTTATCTTAATAATGTAAATATATGTTTGCCCAAGATAAGATTCGAACTTATAGCCTAAGCATCTTCAGAGCTCCGCTCAGCCAATTGAGCTTCTCGGGCTAAATAAATGTTTTATCTTTTTTACGCTAAAACTATAAATATAGCTTTAGCGCCTACTCTCTGTCACTATGGTGTTAAGAGAAAAGACATTTTATCATTAAAATGAAGAGAGTTAGGCGTTAAAAAAGATTTTACTTTTTCCATTAATAACGAATAGTAATAACATTACATTGGAGATATTAGGACTCGATCCTAAAATAACGATACGCAAAATCGCAGTTTTACCAGTTAAACTATATCCCCTTTTTTAATTTGATGGTCTTAGCTTGGCCAGCATAACTCACCAGACACTATGGTGACAGAAAGTGAGGCTTTAAATGACAAACCATATGTGCAAAAAATACACTTTTCCCAGTACTAATTATAGCCTTTGCTGTACAATGGTGGTACTAGACTTAATTAGTAGGTTTTATTTAGTTTAACCCACCCGGGGCTCGAACCCGGGATGTAACATTGAAAGTGTCATGTCTTAACCACTTGACTAGTGGGTCTTTATTTGATTATTTTTAACGATAACCCTTGTATTTATTAGTTAAATCAAGGGCTTGGCTATAACACACACACTGATTAAAAAAAGTTGTTATTTTTATCTGAGAAACGACTTGAACGTTTATGATGTGTAATCAGCGAAGCTTAAGTTCGCCCTGTCTACCAATTCCAGCACTCAGATTTTTGGTATAGCATTTCACTAAATGCTATACCCTTTACAGGTTTATTGTTTATTTTATACCTTTTAATTGTAGTTTGGCTAACCTAGAAGTATTGAGCAGCTTTACGCTTATATTAATAATATTCTGAAAGTATTCTACCAGCTAGGCTGCCTAGCACACCTGTTGTTCGAAGAAGAGTGGAGTGTTTAGCGATTTTGTTGTATGTAAGGCCAATATGATTTGAACATATATCTGAGCTATTATGAGCAGCTTGCTCTACCAATTAAGCTATAGCCTTTTTTTATTAATACATATCCTGCTTTCAACCAAAAATGAATACTTCTATATATATATGGGTATCATTAAGAACAGCATTTATATACACTATAAGTACTACAAAAAAAAAATACTATTTTCCTATTTCGTTTTGATATATCGCCTTAGCCTGTGTGACCATAGTCTACGGTAAAGGTACCAAATAGAAATTAAAAAAAAAGTGTAAATGCGGGCAGAGGATTTGCACCAATTCTTACTGATCATGAGTCAGTCGTGCCACTAATACACCAACCCGCAGCCTTTCACTATTTTGTAATTATAGTCATGTAATGGGCTATGACCATTAGCAAAGTGTTATATATTACGTTAGCGGTAAATGAAATTTAAAAGGCTTTTCCATAAAAATATAAATCCTCATTTATTAAGCCTCGTATGAGTATCGCACTCATTTCTACCGATTACAAAACGGTTGCATTGCTTTTATGCTAACAAGGCTGTGGCCGACATTCACACTTCTCATTCTCTCTAGCACTGGCCATGACCAGGCCATGGCCAATAGTGTGAGAAAAGGCATCACTAAAATGTCAGTATGACCATAGTCCTTGGTGAGGCCGACACTACTCACCATAGTGTTTCACCACACACTCTCTTCATTTTAATGATAAAGTGTCTAGTGAGGCCGGCACAATAGTGATGCCTTTTCTCTTAACACCATAGTGACAATGAGTGATGCCTGTGAGAGGTGTCGGTGTGTGAATGTAAAAGAAAATGAATGCTTCACTGTATTTGATTTGTAAGATAAGTATATAAAATAGTTATTATAAAAATTAGTACTTTATACCTGAAGATATTAAAATCCTTTGAGCTAAAGCCTAAAAATATATTATATAGGGCAAAACAAGTTTTACCTTTAGCTATAATATTTTCGTAGTAGTCTACTACGTTAATTTTAGAGTATCCTAAGTAGAGCTTCGCGCTTATATGCATTCAGCACTTATCTACAACTAACATAGCTTTCCTGCCGTGCCTATGCTACAACAGAACAAATGTCTAGTAATGAGGGGTATAATTAATAAAATAAAAATTTAATTAAGTAACCAGTACATAAACAACAGGTAAACCATAGGTTAATATCCCCAACTCCTTTCGTACGAAGGGTCTAATCTTAATTTACTCTATATCCCTCTAGAAGATAGAAACCATACTGTCTCACGACGTATTTAACCCAGCTCGTGTAACTCTTTAATCGACGAACAGTCGAACCCTTCATGATTCCTGCATTCATG
>Ga0325401_1005549_pt1 | contig 12110 bp, 7 predicted proteins | sample PopdelMetagenome_FD_205666 | JGI IMG/M metagenome (GOLD analysis project Ga0325401, IMG submission 205666) | Populus deltoides microbial communities from Bellville, Georgia, United States - Xylem-PdKOR-R2 | ecosystem: Host-associated > Plants > Phyllosphere > Stem > Wood/Secondary xylem | place...
GTTTATATCAAGAGATGTCCGATTTGAAGAAAGCTCTATATACTTTAAAGACATGAATCAACAAGATAACATGGCAGAATTGTTTCCTCTACCAAATGTTGCTACAGACTTGACACCATCTGCAGATACACTTGTTGCTACAGATGATTTTTCCACAGTTTCTGGTGGTATGGCCATTAATGAAGAAAATATCAGTCCCGTTAATACACACTCTGAACACAGTTCTGCAGACTCTAAAGGTGATGGCAACCATAACAAGAACTTGTCTACCACAACAGCAGATATACATGCGGATTCAAGAGTTATCACAAACTTTGAGAATGATTCAGCTAATCAATCTCTTCAGCCTCCTCTACAACACCCTCCTATCATTTCCATTACCACAGATTCTGAGGGAGATTCTGAGGGTGATTCAGCTAATCAATCTGATTCTGCCAATCACTCTCCTCTACCACAGCCTCAAAAAAATCCAACTCATCACCGTGCTCCTCCAACAAAGCTACAAGACTCTGTCACCTATGCTGCTAGACATCCTATGTCTAATTATCTTACATATCAACATCTCTCAGCTGAACATGCTACCTTTTTTATTGCTATCTCTGATGTGCATGAACCACATAATTTTCAAGAGGCTAATTCAAATGATGAATGGCGACAAGCTATGCACGGTGAGCTACAAGCCCTTGATCAAAATCAGACATGGAGTGTTGTTAAACTTCCCAAAGATAAACATGTTGTGGGCAGTCGCTGGTGTATAAAATCAAGTTCAACTCAGATGGGTCTATTGACAGATACAAGGCGCGTCTTGTGGCTCAGGGTTATACTCAAACTTTTGGTGTAGATTATAAGGAAACCTTCGCACCTGTTGCGAAGATGAACACAGTTCGTGTTCTACTCTCAGTGGCTATGAACAACAAATGGTTGATGTGTTAAATGGATGTCAAGAACGCCTTCTTGCATGGAAATCTTGAAGAAGAAGTCTATATGAAGCTGCTTCCCGGTCACCCACAAGATTCAGACCCTAACTTAGTATGTTGGCTTCACAAATCTATCTATGGGCTGAAGCAATCTCCACGAGCTTTGCTTGCATAATTGAGTGCTGTTCTTGAAGAAAGTGGCTTTAAACGAAGCAATGCAGATTCCTCTTTATTTATTCTCCTTGGACCAACGATCAAAGTAATGGTCCTTGTCTACGTTGACAACCTTATTATTGTTGGGAATGATAGTGATGCAATATCTCATCTCAAGGTTACCCTGCAACAATGGTTTCTCATTAAAGATCTCGGCAATTTGAAATATTTTCTTGGGATTGAAATGGCCATTTTTCACAAAGGGCTATTCCTAAATCAACACAGGTATGTCTTTGATCTGCTTAAGGATGCTAAGATGATAGATGCCAAACCTGCACCTACTACTTTGGATAGTAAATTGAAACTTAACACAACTAGTGAACCTCTTGGTTTTATCAATTACTATCAACATCTTGTTAGAAGACTCATTTATCTTACTATTACACGGCCTGATATCACCTACGCAATAAGTCTTGTTAGTCAATTCATGCATACTCCTACAGTTTTTCACCTGAATCTTGTTAAGCGAATTTTGCGCTATTTAAAGGATTCTGCTGGTCGTGGGATTGTTATGACTAATCATGGTCATACTCAGATTACTGGATATAGTGACTCTGATTGGGCTGGTAATGCGATTAATCGCAGATCAACCACTGGTTTCTGCATGTTTGTTGGTGGTAATCCAGTCTTATGGCGTAGTAAAAAGCAACATGTTGTTGCACGTTCTAGTGCTAAAGCTAAATATCGTGCGATGACATCCGTGGCGTGTGAACTAATTTGGCTTAAAGGTCTTCTGTCAGATCTGGGATTTTCTAGCAGTATTCCAATGACTCTGTTTTGTGATAAGCAAGCTGCTATGCATATTGCAGCTAATCTCGTATTTCATAAAAGAACTAAACACATTGAAGTTGATTGTCACTTTATTCATCAACAAGTTCAATCGCAGGTTATCAAGACATGCTATATCCGCAGTCACGACCAACTAGCCGATTTATTCATAAAGGTACTAACTTCAGCTCACTTCCATCGTCTACTATCCAAGCTTGGCTCAATCAACCCCCTTGATCCAGCTTGAGGGGGAGTATTGAAGAAAAACATTAGACTTCCACTCCAACATAGATTGCAAAGTCCACCTACAGTTCGGATGACAGAGTTTCACAGATTGCAAAGTCCACCTACAGTTCGAATAACAGAATTTCAAGTGCAGAGTTTCAGTTTCACTCCAACACAAGTTGTAGAACTGATTCCTACTGCAATTCCTTTGCACTGCAATTGATAAGATAGTATTTAATAGTGATAGAGTCTGATATGAACACTGTTACCTTTCCTTACTTCATTGTAACCCGTTGTATATAAAGCTCTGCTACTGTAACAGTATTGATATAAATACGAAGAATCTTCTTCCCTTTTGTTTCTTCAGCAACGTAGGTATTTCTAAAGAAGTAAAAAAAAAAATATAAGACTCGAGTCATTGAGTCGCTTGTATTTCATAAGATAGTTTAATTCAATAGCATGTAAAAAAAGGCAACCCTAATTTAATAATATGAAAAATCAAGCAAACCCTAATGAATCTTCTAAACAGGGTTGATCTTCTAAATTCAAAGCCCGTGAAATCTTAAACCTGAGTTCAACAAAGAAGCCTAACTCTTAACTAATTTAACGTGGATCACCGAGTCAACTTGTTTAATAAGCTTGGTTATTTTAACAATATGAAAAAAAAAAAGACAATTCTAATTTAATGATATGAAAAACTAAGCAAGCGTTAATCTTCTAAATTTGTAATGCATGAAATCGTATATCGGGTTCAATAAAAAAATCCAATTTCTAATAAATTTAATGTAGTTTCTAAGGGCTACATAATCACTACACTTTGCTTATAAAAATAAAAAGTTCAATGAGGCCCTGGACCTAAGTAAATAAACCTTTTGCCATTAAGAGCATTTAAGTAATTCTAATGTATCAAAAAATAAGAAAAGATCAAGTTACCCCCATTTAAATCAATAATGACCTATAAATTCCATGAAAAGATCTAATTACCTCTTGTAGAATCCTTTGTGTTTTTTGGTAAGAAAGCCAAACTTGTCACTTTACTATTCCAATGAGTAGTAATTTCTCTCAATCGACAAAAGATTTCCTACAAGACTTAGTTTATGTTAATATTGCACAAGATAATGATGATCTTGTGGGTGTGATCTTCCTGTTTTTCTTTTCTTTTCTTTCTCTAACGGGGGTTAATAATATAGTTGTAAAATCTAGACTGGCTTAACAGTTGATCGGCAACCTAGACTGATCTGGGTTAAAAAATATAGAAAAATTAAAAAAAAAAACCGGTTGACTTTGTTAAAAGTTTAGATTTAACTTGCTGACCTGATCCATTCAGGATTGATCCAGTCAAAATCTAGTCGTCAACCTCTTAATCTTTGTTTTTTGAGATCAACCCTTTCGACCCGTGACCTGGATATACTCCGAGGCAGATTTTACAAATATGATTAATGGTATAAATATCAGCTACCCAAAACTTTTTTTTAAAAAAAAAACCCTAAAAAACTAAAAAAGAAAAAAGAAAACAAAACTATACCGGCTGGAGTATTCTGGTCGGTCTAGCCATGCATTCCCATGAGAGAAATTTCAAGAGGAAGTGTTCTCTGTGACAAAGACATCATAGGGCTAAATGACAGTAAATTAGACTCACTCAACTAAATGCCTTTACATTTCAAATACTGGGGTTGGTGTGGTTTGAAAAACTTGTTTCCTTGAAATTGCAGAAGACGAACTCTGCAATCCCAGAAGATATAGAAGACAAGCAAGTAGCTAGACTAATTCTATAATTTCCTTGTCCTCTCAGCAAATGACAATCTGATTTTACATTTTTCTATTTTCTTGTTTCTTTAATTATATAATTTCAGAGATTGAAGACTTAATTATAAAAATATTTAGCACATTCTACTAGTTATGCTCATATTCAAAAAAACAAATATTGGGTCTTGCAGTCGGACCAAACCCAATATCTTAAAAAAATAAAATTGGAAATATCTTAAAATATTTTTCTAAAAAAATATATTGAGATAATATTTTTTTATTTTATAAAACATGTCTTTTACATCATCATGTCAAAAAATATTTATTTGAAGTAAAGAAAAAATAAAAAAATTTAATTTTTTTTAAAAACATTTTTGAAAAGCAAAAAACAAATATGTTTTAATAAGAAAATTCAACTCAATCTCAAATGAAAACAAATTATCATCACCCAACTTTTGTATAATATAAAAAAAATCTCATCAATTTATTTTCTCTTTACAATATGAAAAAAAATTAAATAAGAAAAAAGCAAAAAAATTAAAGAGGGAAAAAAATAAAAATGGAAATATTTTAAAAAGAAAAAAATTAGTTGCCGGTGTATTGGGCGTTGCTATACTATGCGTTATTCATGGTGCTACTATAAAAAATACTTTATTTAAAGATGGTGATGGTGCAAATACATTCCATGCTTTTAACCCAACTCAAGGATTTTTACATTTTAAAAAAAAATTGTTATTCACCCGCCGCGGAGCACGAGCCAATATGCTAGTTATTATATTATTACGTAATGGTTATTTAAAAAAATATTGAGATAATATTTTTTTATTTTTAAAAATTTATTTTTTATATCATCACATCAAAATAATACAAAAAAAAAAATCAAAGAATATTAATTTGAAGTAAAGAAAAAAATTTAAAAAAAAATCAATTTTTTAAAATTATTTTTAAAACGCAAAAACAAACATGCTTTAATAAGGAAATTCAACACAATCTCAAATGAAAAACAATTATCATCAATCAACTTTTGTACAATATAAAAAAAATCACATCAATTTATTTTCTCTTTACAGTATGAAAAAAAATCAATAAGAGAAAAGAAAAGAAATCAAATTGAATATATTTTAAAAGAAAATAATTAAAGGGAAAGAAATTAGTTACTAGTATATTTGGCGCTACTCTGCCATGCATTATTCATGGTGCTACTATAAAAAATACTTTATTTGAAAATGATAATGGTGCAAATATATTTCGTGCTTTTAACTCAACTCAAACATTTTTACATTTGAGAAAAAAAATGTTATTGACCTGATTGCGGGCCAATATGCTATTTATTATATTATTACGTAATGATTATTTGTTAAAATATTTTTTAAAAAATATATTTTGATATAGTATTTTTTTATTTTTTAACATTTATTTTTTATATCATCACATCAAAATAATACACAAACATAAAAAAATATTAATTTCAATTAAAGAAAAAATTTTCAATTTTTTTAAAACATTTTTAAAAAGCAAAAACAAGCATGCTTTAATAAGAAAATTCAACCCAATCTCAAATGAAAAAAATAATAGTATTTGTACTGTGGATGATACTGTAGCGTCATTTTATTGTGGACATAGACTCATTATACTGTGGATCACACTATAGACAATAATGTTTCTACTGTGAATGTATTGTAGCATCATGAAGGTGTTTTTGCTATTTTTTAGTCAAAAGATACTGCTGGAGGCGTTGTCTTTTATGTGTTTATGCCAAAAGCTGCTAGGTCTGGCTACCCTGTGTTCTGTGCCAAGAGCTGCTAAGTCTGCTAGGCAGCTAGACCCATCACTATTGGATATGGTTGGCCAGCCAGACCCAAATCCCTTTCAATGTCTGGTTTGACAGCCAGATTCAAAGCTATTGAGTCCAGCTTGAAGCCAGATCTAGATATGTTTAATTTTAGTGTTTTTTTTTCTTTTATTGGATTTTTTTCATACGATGAAGAAGAAATAAATTGATGAGATTTTTTTTATATTATGTAAAAGTTAAGGTAATAATATTTTTTTCATTTGAAGTTGGGTTGCTTGAATTTATTTTCTATAACATGCGGACCATTGTCTCTCAAAAGAATCTTTACTGATCTTCGTTGCTAAGTCGTAAAGTTTAACCAATTAATCGTTTAATTAAAAATAACTATGTCAACAAAATGGCTATTAAAAAAAATTAGTTAAAAGACCATTTTTCTTAATTTTTTTTTTTAAAATACATCCGAACGACCTATATCCTGGCGATCAGCTTAGCTGATGTTCTTGCTTAACAGAAGAAAATGGATTGGAGTTCCAATAAAAAATCATCGAAGCTTTTAAAATAATAATAAGAATTCATCATGAAAAAATTGCTCTAACTCTTTCATTATTCAAGAGCGATTATATTTTGCCACTGCTTTTCAGGATTTACCCTTTACATACCAACATCAAAAACATATTCAAATTTTAATGAAAATACAAAAATATTTTGTGAAAATTGAAGGTTTTGAGAGCATTCGAATAAAGATCTTTCACAACTAAATAAAAATATATCATAAACAAACCATTTAGATGACAAAAAAAAAATTTGGTTATACCATACTAGAAGAGTGGCTTAAAAACGGAGATCCGAGAGTTAGATTGAACTTAAAAAATTCTTATAAGTAATTTTTCTATTTAAGATTATTTTGTCATTTATTGGACCTATAATTTGTTATTTTGGCCAATTTTGTTATTTTTTCTTGGTTTTTTCTCAGGTTTATTATTTTTTTTTTGGATTTCATGTTAATCTCTTTAATGTTTTAGGATTTTTATTTGTTTTCTAATAGATATAGAGTTTTCCAGTTTATTTAAAGGTATTATAAACTTCTACAAAAACATATAAATTAGACTTATCTTTGAGAAAATAAAACCACGAATGTAGAGTTCACACCCATAATTCTTTTTGCTCTTCAAATCTTCTGTATTTTCTGTATTGTTTTTTTATTATTAACGTGAGTGTCCACACCAGCTTACGCGCATCTCGACTAATCCCACTGGCCCTGAAGTTAACGACCATGTAAGCTTCCAGTGGCTCTGAGATTTGTGAGACTCGAATTGATGATTTCTAGAGAACAAACCTAGAGTCTGACCAATTAAACTACTACTGATATTATGCTTATAGCTTTGCCTGAAAACCATAATGATACCAAGTCCTTATTTTTTGTTTTGTCTATACTATTAATGTACTTTCTAACCTAATCATGCCCATCTCATAAACTGCCAAACTAACAAGAGCATTATGGTCAAATATATCAAAATAAACGCTATATAATAAACTCAAAACAATTTGATGAGAAAGTAAAAGGGTCAAGCGATTATGGCAGCCTGTATATTTAGCGTGGAAAGGTGAAAGAAAGTCTACATCTCATTCAGTTTTCAAGCTTATTTATCTCTTCTTTTATGGTGAATTTGATCCCAAATGATAACGTGCAATTTTGCAGCTTTGAATTTTCAGTTCCTTCGTGCTTTGTATCTAAGTAATAAAAATCCCACCACAATAAAATAAGTAGTGGTTGAATAGGAGAAAAAATTTGGTAATGTAAAAGTAGTTCCCGAGAATGACCTGCCACTAACCCTATTATCATATGGTTATCAAAGCTAATTTGAGCCATCAATTTATTGAGTTAACTTAAAATAATATTATATAGTTTTTTTAAATCATGAATCAATATTATTTTAGATAAATTTTTTTAAAAAAAATGTTTAAAATTAACCCAGTTAGATCTCGTTTAAGTTTAATTAGGTCAATTGAACCTAAAAAATTTAACTTGATCAACCTCCAAACTGAATTGAAATGAGACTTGGAATAATTTTGGATTGACGAGTTATAAAATCGACATACCAAGTTAGGTTTAATAATTATGCTTAATACATGTTAGTAAAACTAGGTGCAAGGGAATTACTCTAAGAGTTCTTATCTCTTTGATAATTAAGTTTTTTAAATTAAAACAATGATTTGAAGCAAATTTAGTTTCGCATGAAAATAGATTGACTAAAAATTAACTTAAAAGTGTTTTCTTTATTAATTAAATTAAAGATAATGATAGTTTTAATTTCCAAAACAAAATGATGTCGATAAAAAAAAACAGTATTAGTAAAACTTATTTGAAAATTATGATGATGATTCTTAATAAATTTTCAAGGGAAATTAATTATTTTACAAGGAAAGTCTCCGTCGGTGAATCTTTTATCGATAATTTTTTGTCCGTCCGTAAGTCTGTTGGTAATAAAACATATTATTGCTGATGGATTTACTAACAGAAAAGGCGAGCAAAAAAAAATATTTCATTCCATCAGTAATTCCCTCAGAACAAACCGTATGTATTCCGTCGGTAATTATTTAAAAATATTTTAAAAAAATATATATCTTACAAAACTATAAAATAATTAAATTAATATTAATCAACACTCTATAATACTCAAAATGCTTGGAAAAAAAAGAGAACAAAAATCAACTCATAAAAATTTGCAATAAATAAATAACACGAATAAATAAATTCAACTAAAAAACTTCAGAAGAAAAAACTTCAAAAATCTTATAAATAAATCAACTAAAAATTGATCTCATATGAAAAAAAATCCTAGAACAACATTCATACAATTATTAAGAATAAAAACAATAAAAATAAAATAAAAAACAATTATAATGAAAAAAACACGAAAAAAGAAGAAATTTTTTTTTTACCTTAATGTAGTTGCAAGTGAAGCTAAGAAGAGGAAACAAAATTCGTCAAGCATACTAATTAAAAAAAAAAACTGAGAAGAAAAAATAAGAAAGGAGAAGAAGACATACCTGAGCATAGAGGAGAAGAGGAGTTGAGGAGAAAAGAGAAGAAGAAGAAGAAGAAGAATAAAGGAGACGGGTCTATTGTGAAATTAGGGATTCTAGGCTTTTTATTGAGGCGTTTTACTGACAGATAATTAAATATTAATACTTTTAATCATTCTGTCTGTAATATTTAATTTAAATTTTGAATTTAATCAAAAATTTTCAGAAACCGCCAAATATCACCGACGACTTTTCAATACATCGGTGATTCTGTCTGTAATATTTAATTTAAATTTTTAATTTAATTTAAATCTTTTAGAAAACCGTCAAATAACACCGACGACTTTTCAATCCGTCGGTGGTTTTGTCTGTAAAGAACAGTAATTAACAATACAATTGGGAAGTGAATAATTCAAGAGCTCTCTGTAAAATACCGACGGAATGTTCCGTTGGTGATTCTCTTTGTAATTAACATGGTGAATAGTGTTGACAGTTTACCAATGATTTTACTGACGGAATAGTGTTCCGTCCGTAATTCCGTGGGTAAAAATGGCACGTCATCATTTTTTTTGCTTTGTTTTAATTCTTTTTTTCCCACTATAATTCCCTCGGTAAATACCGGGAAAATATTTTCATCGGTAAAATCCGTCGGTAATTTACCAATGAAAATATTCCCTCGATATTTCCGTTTGTATTTATCGATTTTCTGGTAGTGAGTGATTATTATTTGTCATTAATATATATTTTTTTTATTAATGATATATATCTGTACATATATAGCGAGTTGTTGAGCGTTCTTAGGTGCCATTAAGGCAATGGAAAAGTCAGCTTAGTGCTAAGGGTTCATGCATAAAATATACAATTCAATTGAGATATAATGTTAATGTGACTTTGTATAACTGGCGGCTGCTTCTATGAACAATTGGATTAACACTTTGATAAGATCAAACAATCGAGGCATATAGTCAATAGTTTTTGCATTGAAAATATATGGCTGGCTTGCTGTTTCTCGAACAAATTTATGATATAAAAAATAAATATTAAAAAAATAAAAATACATTTAATTAAAAAAATAAAGACAATAGAAGTAAATCTACATAAAACGTCTCTCTTTTATTTTTATCTTTTTTTTAAAAAAAAAAAAAAGAGGTCATTTAACGCTACCTAAATGTTCAAAATTATGTGTTAAAAATGGATGTTTGGTACGCTCATCTTAATTAATTTGGTTATAGATAGTGACTCCATGCATGTCTAACAGGCAAAGCTTGCTTGTTGTGCCTGATTCTTAATAAATCCTCTCTTGTTTCCTAATTAATAAAAAAAAATCTCGAGTCTCTTGGGTCTCCTACACTGCTTGAAAGTCTGTAATATTTAATTTATAACTTAACTAGTGCAGAACAAGTGAGTATGCTCGATATAAACCCAGAACTGGAAGGGAAAGGAATCTTGTCGCACATTAGAGAGCTTCGATACTTCTCAATCACACCTAGACTGTAAATGTTATTCATGTCATAAAAGACTGTTGAGCATTTGACATAATATCATTTACATGATGCAGTGAATGGAGTGATTATGTATCCTTTAGATGATGAAACCTGAAAATATTTTCATAGGGTGCATCATCATTTTTTAATGGAATCAAGAAACGTTCATCTTGAGTTATTTATAGACAGATTCAATCCATTCTGTTCATTTGTTGCTTCTTGTTCTTGTTGGTCGATGATACCCACGGTTTACAACTTGTTACCGAGGATCTGTATGAGGCAGGAATTCATGTTTTTATCTATGGTCATACCCGGTCCTAATAATCCAGGTCATAATATAAATTTTTATCTACGTCCATTGATTGATGAGTTGAAGTAGTTGTGGTCATCAAGGGCATTGAAATATGATGTATCGATGAAACAAAATTTTTAAATAAAGTCAGCTGTGATGTGGATTATAAATATTGTTTTTGCATATGGAATGATTTCTGGTTGGAGCATGCATGAAAAACTAACATGCTAATGAATTAACTGTGAGAGATGATGTCTTTCAACTTGATTAGTCAGTTGATCCATATCAAGTTGTTCTGTCTAATGACTTAGAAGAAAAGTTAAATTTTCACATTGCCAAGAATACTTTTGTTGATGTTGACGTTGAAAAGTTAAATGATGTTTTAAAAACCAGCGAACATACACAAGTCAGTGAAGATGATAATAGCAATGAAATCAACGTAGAAGATTGTGATGGATATGACGATGATGAAATTAAAAAAGAAGACGATTATGATTAATTTGCACAAAACAATTGTGTAATTCCATAAACTATGATGTAATATTTCTAGACGAAATTAAATTTAATGTAATGACAATGATGTTTATTTATTATTAAATCACAATGAAACATTTATTTTATGTGATTTTATTATTATACACAGAACTTGTGTTATTGTGTTGTGTGTGCTGCTGTGATTTTAAATATTTGCAGGATAGATACATGAGGAATATAGATACAATTTAACAACATAAACCATTTTTCACTGATGAAAATACTGACTGCTTTGAAAAATACAAACAAACACACTGACAGATTAAGGTCGTCAGTATATTCCAGGGAGCACTGGAGCTTTTCACCTCTCAATCGTATTGTTCATTGTATTCAATACATACAGTGTTATCGAAGATAAATTTCCGTCAATATTTTCATAAAAGCTAAGATACTATTCATTTCTCACTTGCACTGTTTATTATTGTTCGGTACATACAAGATATTCGACGGTTAATGCACATCGATTATTTTCACAATTTATCAAACAATGAAATTAATTTTTTTAAAAAGCTAAAAATATTTACTTAAATAATAAACATGCATACTTACAAAACGGAACATGGGACCTGGTTCTGTAAATACAACTCAAAATTACGTTTTGAGAATTTTCAAAATCAAACAATCTTGACATTGATTTTTAGTTATGTCCTTTCTCAATAAAAAAAAAACTTTTTTTTAATTTTTTTTCTTATTATAACTTCTACATGTAACATGCTACAAATGGAATAAATTAATATGTTATTGGAATTTTATAAAATTATAGGCAATTGTTTTTCACACACACACACAACACACACACACACACACACACACACACACACACACATATATATATATATATATATATATATATATATATATATATATATAATTATATTGGTTTTTTATTCTTGTGGTCCAAAGATAGGTGTACATAAATAGTTAGTTGCCATTAAGGCAATGCAAAAGTCATCAGCTGACTGCTAAGGATTCATGCATATATATATAATACACAATTCAATTGAGATATAATGTTAATGTGACTTTGTATAACAATTGGACTAACACTTTGATAAGATCAAATAATGGAGGCACATAATCAATAGTTTTTCCTTTGAAAATGTTGTTGTTTT
>Ga0325401_1005550_pt1 | contig 12108 bp, 5 predicted proteins | sample PopdelMetagenome_FD_205666 | JGI IMG/M metagenome (GOLD analysis project Ga0325401, IMG submission 205666) | Populus deltoides microbial communities from Bellville, Georgia, United States - Xylem-PdKOR-R2 | ecosystem: Host-associated > Plants > Phyllosphere > Stem > Wood/Secondary xylem | place...
AAAAAAATCAAAACCAGGTAAGATTGCCAAATCTCACAACTCGTGTTGTGCTAATAGGATAGCCAATAAAAGCCAAAACAAGAAAGATGATGAAGGTTAATTTAAAAAAGAACCAAATTTTAAAGGAAGAAACTAAAAAAAAATTATAAGTTCGTTTTTAAAAAAGTAGCTCTAAAAAAAGTCAAGCCAACCTGGATTAATCTGTTAAATTCGTAACTCAAATCATGAGATTACGATAACCGAATATAGAATAAAATGTAAAAAAAATCACAAATCCCTTTTATTTTATTTTTTAAAACAAAGCCGATTGATGAAATAAAAAAAAAAGTCTAAAAAAACAATGCCAACCTGCATTAACTTTTCAAAGTCATGACTTAGGTCATTAGGCCGGAAGTAATCTATTTGGAGAATATAAAGCCCAATTCTCAATCAATCAAATGTTGAAGGATAAAATTAAAAAAAGAAATTCAATTACACAAAATGATCTAAAATAAAAAAAAATAACAATTAAAAGAATGACAATCAAAATTAAAATAAAATAAATTAGAGGACAAATATAAATTTTTTTACTGAAGGGTGAAATTGAAAAGAAAAATTAATTTAACAATAGAACCAAAAAAATTAAAAGAATGAGAACCAAATTATAAAAAAAATAACATATCACAGATTAGGATTGAATGATGAAATTGAAAATATATCAAAATTTTACAAAAAATACCAAGAACAAAACTTAGAAATTAAATGAACAAGAATCAAGGTTGAAATCTCAATAAATAAAAGGACAACTCTGAAATTTTAAATGACCAATGAGAGAAAAAAGATGAAGAAAACAAGGAAAACATCATCGATGACAAACTGCCCTATCACTTACACCATGTGCTACCTCAACAAGAAGAAGATGTCATGACAATTCCAACAACACAAGGAAATTTTTGTCAGTTGGAAGTTGTTGTATATGCTTGCCGAAAGAGCACCTCCTTCACACCAGTCACTTTTAGTTTTTTTTATTATATTTTATATTTATTAAAATATTAAATTACTCGTAAATCAACTTGATTATAACTAAAAAATTAGGTTACAAATATATAAAAAAACCTTTATACACTAGTTTAATCCTTTTTTTTGCTTTTATGGATGATTTACTCATTTTATTGCGTTTTAAAAATGTGAAAAGATCGAGTTGTCCTTGATTAATATGATAATAACTAATGAACTTTGTGAAAGATCAAACTACCCCCAATATCCAGTTTAAAGATTTTGTGCGGGAAGAGCAAAATTGTCAATACACTTAGGGGTGTAAAAAAAAAACATATTCATTTTTAATATTTACATTATCTGACCCAACTCAATCTGTTAAAATTGAATAATGTAGATTTTACAGATGATAACAACATGTCAAAAAATCTAATAAATAAATATTATAAGTTGGGTACGGGTTGAGATTTTTAAAACTCGTTCAACTTGACACAACCTGTATAACCTGAAATGAGTAACCCAATTCCTTGGTGTAAACAATATTTTCCCTTATCTCTCCATTTTGTTTCCTCTCTCACCTTCATACTAATAATTACCTCACGTTCTCTTAATGTCTTTCCCTTCTCTTTATTCCTCATTCTTAAAAAAATTATATTTGTTCCTTTTAAAGATTGATATTATGAAGTGATAGTGTATTTTTCAATTCTACTTTTTTTTTATTTGGTAACCAAGAGACCATGAAAAAAAACAAATGAAAATTTTAATAATCCAAATTGAACTTTTATTTTTTTAGTTAAATCACAAATCCAAAAGCATTTTATAGTCTCTTTCTACTAGTATGTCATTTGTATTACATTGCAGCCTAATTGTTGGATAAAATTCTTGACTATGATTTTTGTTTTTTTAGGTAGAAATTGTGATAGTTTTTATATTATCTTAAATATATTTATTTTAAAGGTTTTATTTAGTTTTACCAGTTGCAACCTGATAATTTTTTTAAGATTGTCAAAGGATAAGAGAGTTAAAATGCTCTATATCCGTGAATATATGTAATATCCACAAAAATTTTATTTTAACCTAATATATTCAACTCACCCGGGTATAAAAAAAATAAAATGAATCGAGTTTATATTTTATAAAATATTAAAAATTAAGGTGGATATATTTTATGGTCAAAACCCGACCACTATATTCCTGAAAACCCCCAATTACCCTATTCTAGTGTACAATAACTTCTCTATAAATGAACAGTGTTTTTCCCAGAACAATTAGTGTTTTGTTAATATTCATGTGCTTATCAAAATTCATTTTCGCATGGCACAAGCGAAGGATGGGAATAAAACCCAACCTGAACTGCTGAGCATTCTTCTTTTTCCAGAGAACCTGAGCATTGTTTTCTTATTGAAAGGTGTAACTAACTAAGAAAAGCTTTGCTTGAAACTACTGCAGCCGGGACGTGATAAATGATATGGCAGCTGATGGATAAAAAAGGAATCATACTGAAGCTTAATATATATATTCTACAGCACCTTCTGCAGCACTTACAAACAAAGCTTCGTTTGTTAACTCGGCCAACCGTTAAGAAACACATACTTAACGCAGCGATTTCAGAACAGTAAGTTGAGATAAAGGACAATCCATCCAGCCATTGAGAAAATAGCAAAAATATGAACCCAGAATAGAACAGCAGCAGCTTCTCTTCCACAGCCTCTTAGATTGGCCACGGCACCTAGAGACAGTGGACTCATTAAGTAAAGAGATGCTAATCTTCCATATCAACCCAATAATAATAACATTGATGTCTAATCCCTGCTTTCTAATGAATTATTTGGCTGTCTGACATTTGAAGGGAAGATCTTCCATATTTTACCTTTGCCCCATTTCCCAACCAAGTTAAATATAGCATTTCATATACCAGAACAGAAAAATATTACTTGTTTCTTCATTTTTTTTCTCTTGCATATCACGAACAGTTTCAATGAAGGCAGTGTGAAATACTGTTCCGAACAACAAGATTGATTATGAAATGCTAATTTTCTGATTACTTGAAAGTTTGCGTTTTGATTGAAAATGCATAGGTGAGTCTTACCAGAAAGGACAGATGTAGGCATTGTATGTTGCAGAAGCAGGACAAACTTGAACATCTTATCACCAGGAGGCAGGAAGCCAAGCTTATCAGCCAGTGTAACTATGCCAAGTCCAGCAGGAGGCACCAAAACTAACCGACCAAAAATAATAGCGGCAGTTGTCCGAAAACCAAGTTTAGAACTTCCAGGTCCTGCAGTGAAACAAAGAGCTTTCACTTGAAATCCACAAAGTGTTTAAGCTGATAATATAATTTTTCAACAAAACTAAGAGGCCATTACTTCGAATACAGATAATGCGATGGCACGATAAAGTAACAAAAAATTATTAGGGAATTAATTCACCATCAATGAGATTGCCTCCTAGTGCCAACAAAATGCATGGAATCATGGCCTCCCTGAGAACCAGAAGCAGTATAAGGCATCAGCAAAACCAATTAGAAGCATCTTCATCATGCAATGCAGACGTAACTTGGAAAGAATAAATCACTACTCATGTCTCAGCACTATAAATAAATTCACCTTGACTGCTCGAAGAGAAACCAAACACCATACATGCAAGTCAAGCTTCGTTTTCAAAATATACAGAAGCGAGTTTGTACAAGATGTTTCTATTTCTACCAAATTAGCAGGGATTGTAAGGTAACTCTGCCCTGTTTGTGGAGTTCGCATGTATTGAATATTACACATGCTGTTCAGAATGCATCAGCATGACTAATTACATAAGCCTTTCAGTTACAAGAAGATCCAATTTGATGATCATGCCAGTTAGGATAGCAAAACATTGGTCCCGTTTATCTCAAAAGTTGAGTGTCAATACTACTTTCATTTTCTAGTTCTTGAATCAATTCAAATAATAAGAAACGCTTGGTATAAGAGGTAGGCATACCCGAGAATCATACAGCTGTCAGTGAAAAAGAAAAGTGGAGCATCAGTTGTAAAGATCAATCGCTTCAAGAATGGTACTGCGCCAAGGAACATAGCTAGGATCTGCAGAAAACAAGAGCATATCAATTAAAAGGAAAGTTGAAAGAGGAAGAACAATAAAAATTGTCTTCTCTTTGTTGTTTCCTTTCCTTTTCTTTATTTGTTTCTTCTTCTTCTTCTTTTAATATAATGCACTCTGCTGGTTTTAAGGGGTAAATCCAAGGCTTTTGATAAGAACCAAGTAACTTTACTAAGCCAGCTGACATCTAAAGCGAAAATTGAGTTAAAATATGCGAGTTTAGAACATTGCCCAGTGAACAGAAAGGATGGTGAATTATAAAGGTGATAGCACTCTGCATCGTTTGGCCTGTCCAACAAGTGGAAGAATAAAGGTATCAACACAATCATGTTCGGGCCGGCTTAGTTCCTTTTCATCCATATAAGGTGCTTCAACACAAAATTCTATGAAACCAAGTGCCGGCACAGTTTTCACCAGCATTCTTACAGTCAAAGAACAGATTTTGCAATTCTAATATGTATCCGGAATCTCATGTTACAGTTTCACAACATCACCTAAGATATCACCAAAAATATACCAAAACAATAGGTTAAAGACGAAAGTGAACTTACAGAAGCAATGATAGGGGGCTGAAGAATTTGCTTGAGCTTCAACTTGACATAGAGAAAGACCAGAAATTGTTTAATCTGCAAAACGCAAGAGATAATGAAACCCAAGTCTATGAAGAGGAAATAAAGGTACGATAAAACACCACCATTAAGTGAATTAGGAGAAAACAGTTTTTCTGTGTTCTCTTCAAAATTTATGGTGCTGGGTCACAACTTTGAGAAATCTCAAACAAAAACCAAGAGTGGTGATATTGTCTTAAAACCACTTTACAACCCAGTAAAAAGTCGTAAATACTAAGAACAATGAGCTTCGATATTGTGAAGAGTTGTGTTGACATTAATCTTAGTACCATTTCCTTGCTAAGAACCTAGAAACTTAAGAGCAGACTGCAGTTTAATTGACACAAAACAATAGATACCTTTGGCACAGCATGTCTATTTATCAATAAGATAATCATGACCCGGAAGTTTAAATGCCAGCTATTTATCAGATATTCATAACATGCACGCATAACTTGATTCTTACCTTCCCTCGCTTTAGCGCATCCAATTCTTCTGGTGCATCCTCCTGGAGAAGCAATGGGACTTGCTCAGGGGGAGCATCTTTTGCTGGGCTCTTGATGGAAAGATTCGCATCCTCAATATCGAAGGTAACTTCCGGTGGAGGCGCCAACATGTTAAATACATATGTGTATAAAATGATTGCACCAACCTGGCATGCATCAATCAGAGCCTAACCAGTCAACTTTATGGGAAAAAAACAAAAAAAGACATGTTTGACGGTTAAAAAACTTCTTCCCTGATTTTTTAACTTCAAGTTTGTTGGGTGAGATAGTCAAAAGAGAGAGTAAACAATCACAGTATGAGTTAGTAATGAGAGAAACCCAAGCTTATTTCAGCAAGAAAACTGCCTGAAGCATATATATATATATGTATATATATATATAAGAGTGTATGCATGCTAATTCATTAACAACACAAGTACCATAAAGTTATGCAACCCCAGTCGTCAAGTACAGGCAATAACAATAGACTAATAGATGCTTGAGACTTACCCACTGGCCAAATGAGATGTAGGCAGTCCCATCTGTGCTACATTTTTCTGAGTCGCCAAAAGGGTTGGATGTATCTCTACATAGAGCTGCAATCAAGACAAGTGGCACATTCCCAATATTCCCTGCATGGAAGGATGCATTTCACTGTTACAAACCATGGTCTGAAAAGCATGGACACCAGCAGAAATATAAAGAGACTAGAATTTAATTAGAACACACGTTGGTTTTTGTGACTTGCAGGTGCATTTGACTGCCCAAGTAGCAGACAAAATAATGAGCATATCAGGATTTCGAAAATGAAGTGGCTCACCAATTCCGATTTGTATGATTGAAAACTTGAAGAATGGGTAAGGTGGCCGGACAATGGATGCAACAACAAAACCTATTATGGAGCCAGATATGGAGCCAAGAACAACATTCATGGGAATAAACCACCTGAAATATAGAATACGTAGCAGCTATAATTAAGAACAACAGAAACCCTATTACCATTCTGCAGATATAGGAAAAGAAAAGAAAAACAAGCAACAATCACCACTCCAACATTTTCTCTAAAGTGACAGCTTGGCCAAGTTGAGAAAATATCAAGCAAGGTAGCAGGAGCGAAAAAACCAGCTGCGTATATAATTAAAGCAACCAGTTAGTGCTACGTGCATTATCTAGAGCACCACTTTAATCATATAAAACTAAATTAAATTAAACCAAATTTGGTTTAAATTACCCCATTTAAGAGTTTCCTTCCACTAGCTGGCAAGATGTTAACATTCTTGGAGGCCATAAGAAATCCCAAGAAGCACATGGTAAAAACTTTGGCTATAGGCAGAACAGCAATTTTGATGGTGTTTAAGAGCGACTGTCCTCCGGCCTGGTTTCCCACGGGGACCATAGCTGATAAGAATCTCTCCATGGCCTCTTTCTTGAAAGAAGCCAATCGCTTCACTCGTTCACCAAGTCTGCTCAGGCAGTCCTTTAACAAGATAATATAAATGTCATTTAGACTAAATCCCTAACACATTCAGAAGAATCCTCTGCAAAACTCAATAATGAAAATGAAGGATACTCCATTATATTAACAAACTTAATTTAAACGGTAACTCTAACAGTAGTGGAAGAGAGAAATTGAAGACGACAAAATTAACCTTATGAATTTAAAACGATCGAAGAATTTATAATGGTATTTAAAAATTATATCAAAAGTGAAAAAGTAAAAAGTAAGTGAATCTGATAGATTTTCTTAAAAGTATTAAATAAAAACAAAGAAAAAAGGCGAAGGAAAAAGCTAGCAAAGAGCCAAGCCCAATGACTGGCTCTTTGCTATTCTGATTCCAATTTAAATTTGGATATAACTAGTCAGCTATAGTAATAACAATCTTCGACAAGAAAGAAAGAAAGAAACGAGGAGGCCCCTTGCTCGTCTCCACACCGAGAGCCAGAACACGAGCCTGCAATGAGCAACACGCATCTCTGCTAACTGTTTATCACACAGCTTCTGCCAATTTGATAGGGACATTGGAAACTTCGTGGTCAACATCTGGTGTTTTAAATTAAGATTTAAGATACATGGTGATAAAGAACAGAGCTGCATGTGCTTGTGATATCTAGCTAACTACACAAATATTGGATGCATCTTCCAACATGTCTTTGTTTGGGCAATCAACTCTCTGTGCGTTTCTCCCATCTCCCACTCATTTTATCAGCTACCCTCCCCCTTCACCTTCAATGCTGAGCTGCAAATCGAGTGTCCCTTTCCCGTACTCCTACAGCAAGCGCCGTACGTGTCCTCCTCTCATACTTAGATTCTTGCTTCCTTAATTAAGAACCGAACTGATGAACGCAGTCATCCACAATTTGAGCAAAGTTGTAGCATATCACAGGGTGTGTATGCATAGCTAGCGTTTGAGCGCTTTCTTAATGGTAACTGGAAGTTCCATGGATATCACAGACTTTCCAAGGTTTTCTCTACGAAAGGTTTCAAAGGACATGCATGCATCTTTTACGGGTTCCTCACCATCGCAAGTTAGTTCCGGTGGAATTTGTTAAAGTAATTAAGATGAAACGTAAAAAGAGACTAGAATTTTGAATAATATGTTTATTATGAATGTTTAAGTTAATCTAAATACAAAGGAATTATATATAGGTTAAACTGAAAATACTATTCTACCCTTAATAAATAAAACTAGATAAATATTACTTAACATCTCCCCTCAAACTCACGATGCGGCATCTATAAGTATCGAGAGTTTGCCAACTAGAAAACAAAAACGAGATATGGAATGCGTCTTGATAAAGAAATCTGCAATCTGCAAGGAAGAATGAACAAAAGGCAAAGTAATTGTGTCATACTTGAGATGATGACGAGTAAGATGACAATCGATCTTAATGTGCTTAGTTCGCTCATAAAAACCGAGTTGTGAGCAATCTGAATAGAGCTCTGGTTGTCACAATTCATAGGAGTAGGATGAGAAAAGAAAACTCTCATATCAGCAAGTAACCAACGTAACCAAACAGAAAAGAAAACTCTCATATCAGTAAGTAACCAACGTAACCAAACAATCTCTTTGGTAGTAAATGCCATGACAGAAGCTGAAGAAAAGTCGAAATACCAGATTTTGCAGAAGCGGAAAACAAAATATCACTCCAAAATTTTTTTGCAGAAACTTAACTCAAATACCAAATGTAGAAACTAAAGAGAAGACAAAATACCAAAACAAAACAATTGCAGAGACAAAACAGAAATATCAAATTGCAGAAGCTGATACCAAATTGCAAAAACTGAAGAGAAGATGAAATACCAAAACAATTACAGAGACAGACAGAAATATCAAATTGCAGAAACTGAAGGATAGTCGAAATACCAGATTTTGCAGAAGCGGAAAACAAAATATCACTCCAAAATTTTTTTGCAGAAACTTAACTCAAATACCAAATGTAGAAACTAAAGAGAAGACAAAATACCAAAACAAAACAATTGCAGAGACAAAACAGAAATATCAAATTGCAGAAGCTGATACCAAATTGCAAAAACTGAAGAGAAGATGAAATACCAAAACAATTACAGAGACAGACAGAAATATCAAATTGCAGAAACTGAAGGATAGTCGAAATACCAGATTTTGCAGAAGCGGAAGACAAAATATCACTCCAAATTTTTTTTGCAGAAACTTAACTCAAATACCAAATTGTAGAAACTGAAGAGAAGACAAAATACCAAAACAATTGCAGAGACAAGACAGAAATACCAAATTGCAGAAGCTGATACCAAATTGCAAAAACTGAAGAGAAGATGAAATACCAAAACAATTGCAGAGACAGACAGAAATACCAAATTGCAGAAGCTGAAGGACAGTCGAAATACCAGATTTTGCAGAAGCGGAAGACAAAATATCACTCCAATTTTATTTTTATTTTTTTTGCAGAAACTGAACGCAAATACCAAATTGCAGAAACTGAAGAGAAGAAGAAATACCAAAACAATTGCAGAAATAGAACAGAAATACCAAATTGCAGAAGTTGAAAAAAAGTCGAAATACCAGATTTTGCAGAAGCAGAAGACAAAATATCACTCCTTTTTTTTTTCAGAAACTTAACTCAAATACCAAATTGCAGAAACTGAAGAGAAGAAATACCAAAACAATTGCAGAGACAGAACAGAAATACCAAATTGCAGAACCTGATACCAAATTGCAGAAACCAAAGAGAAGACGAAATACTAAAATAATTGCAAAGACAGAACAGAAATACCAAATTACAGAAGCTTATACCAAATTGCAGAAACCGAAGAGAAGACGAAATACCAAAATAATTACAGAGACGGAACAAAAATACCAAATTGCAAAAGCTGAAGAATCTAAAATAAAGTTTCAGATATTAATTCTTCAGCCGCAAGCACAAAACCTGATCTTCATCCTCCATCTTTTAATAGGTCAAACAACTCATGTCTGATGTTTTGAAAAATGGATTTAAAGTTAAGCTTCAAAGGAATGCATTGAGCGTGCTGGAACATCCTACAGGGAATGAAGTGGATGATGATAACGATTTTGATACGAGCAGTGACTCTGACATTGGTGAACATGATTTCTACAAGGGCAGCGAGTTCCATAAAATTAACAAGCCAAGGGTTCGATCAACTAGGCTCTGATACCAAATTAAAGTAATTAAGATGAAACGTAAAAGGAGGCTAGAATTTTGAATAATATGTTTATTATGAATGCTTAAGTTAACCTAAATACAAAGGAATTATATATAGGTTAAACTGAAAATACTATTCTACCCTTAATAAATAAAACTAGATAAATATTACTTAACAGAATTCAAATTAGTTTTAATTTTTTATGAGGTATCTTGTGATCAGGTTCGAATTGTATCAACTGCAGCTAAATTATTAATTTTATTTCAAGAGGGTGAAATTACAAGAATAAAGAACGAAGAGCTGGAGGTTCAAAGTCCCACCTTAATTATATTTTCTCCAAGTATTTGCTTAATCGCTAATATCTTCCACCTTTCATGGCCAGGAATGGACTAAATCCAGGAGAAACAGGGAGGGGGTGGGCCTCTGTCGATTGGAATAATCCACGCATTTCCTCTTCACTGCCAGCGTCAGGAAGCTGCAAGGAAACAACTAAATAAAATTGTCTACAAACTCTATATCGTATACGTTACGTAGCAATTTAGACAGTTAGTCGGTTACTGTAGGATCTGCAACTGTCTGTACACGAAATAAATAAAATTAACAAAAACATTAATGTTAATGGGAAAAGTGTTGTACAAATGTCTTGATTTCTTTTTAATTGGAAGAATAAAATTATTATTTTATCATTCTAAATAAATTTAAATTATTTATTTATTTGAAGGTAATAAAGTCTTTTCACAAGTCTATTAATTATTATATTATAATATTGATTGAAGACAACTTAATTTTTTTATATTTTTTGCGCGGTATAATTCCTTAATTTTCCTTCAAATAAATTTTCACCACACACTTAAATGACTACATTGATTTTAAAATTAAAATTTCTTTAGCTTGCCCAAAGGACTTATTTGCATTTTCATCTCTCTCTGTTTTTTTTTTACAATCATGTGGTCTGAGTAGCAATCTAGTGTGTGCACATGTAAAAGAAAGAAAAGCGGCTAGCACATGTATTGTGTGCGTCAATAAGTACACAACATTGTTATGTTCAAGCGACACGTGCGGTAGCTATGGTGGCCAAAAACATCATTCCTTGGTGTTTTTTAAATCATCATGGTGGGGCTCCTTGAACGACGTAGATGGTGCAATTCCCTCCAGTTAGCTTTTTTTTCTTTTATTTCTTGATTTTCGTGCCTTACCTTCAAAATATCACAGCAACAATTTTATTTATTTTTTCTTTTTGATTTATATTCTTTTAATTAATATTTTTAATTTGAATTAATTTATGAAATTAATTTTTTTAAATTTCATCTATTTTATTTTTTAATTTTTTCAGATTTGATCCTTATTTTTTTTATTTCTATTTATTTTATTTTAGATCATTTTTAAAATTGATTTTTTATGATTTCATACTCCTTTATTTTTTATTGCTATTTTTTTTACTTTTATAAATTCTTTAAATTGATATTCTTTATTGAGTTCAAGTCTATGATTTAATAGGTTATAAATTTGAAAAATTAACCAAGGTTTAAGAGATTTGTTCGGGTATATTTTTTTTTCTTTTCTAAGCTCATGATTTTTCAGTTCAATCCTTAAACATTATATTTGATTGAAGATTGGGCTTTACTATTTTTTTTTATTTTCTTTCTATAGAATTTTTCACTAATTTTAAAAAGGACTTGAGTTATCTCAAGACCTTTTATTTGTCATTCTTTGTTCAATCTAGCTTTTCATTAAAAATGGTTTCGAATTAAATTAAGTAAATTGCCTTATTATAAGCATGATACTTCATGATATTTTATTTGGTTAGTTTTTGAGGTCGTTGCTCTGGTGGCGCATGCTATCTCTTTCATTGTCATCATGTAGTTTTTTGTAGTGGTGTTAGAATCGTCTCGGTAAACTCTTTTTGTTGGTGGATCAGTATCCATTATAGAGCAATAGTTAGTCTCCAGGTGGCTTTTCTTTCTTCTCGTCTTGAATATGATATTGGTGACTTTTTTATAGTTGATTATTGGCAATTTTTTTTTAAGACCCTACGAGGGTCTCTCGGTATTTTATATTGATCCAATACATATTATTTTGAGTAAAATATGACTCAAAATATCACAAGAATGAAATTACACTTTAGTCCATTCTCTTTACAAAAAGACAAGACTCGTGAGTTATAAATACACCATGAATCATTTGAACTCAAGGTTCGGAATCTTCTTTTTCTTAACATTTTCAGTATATATATTTTTAGAATCTATCTTTCTAAAATATCATTGTACTTTCTTTCTCTATAAAGTTACTGATTTAAACATATAAGAGTCTC
>Ga0325401_1005551_pt1 | contig 12108 bp, 9 predicted proteins | sample PopdelMetagenome_FD_205666 | JGI IMG/M metagenome (GOLD analysis project Ga0325401, IMG submission 205666) | Populus deltoides microbial communities from Bellville, Georgia, United States - Xylem-PdKOR-R2 | ecosystem: Host-associated > Plants > Phyllosphere > Stem > Wood/Secondary xylem | place...
GTGATTATAATGATGATAGCAGTAATAGTCATGGTGGTGGTGGTGGTTGTGATAGTGACAACAACAACAATAATAATAATGGTGTAGTGGTGGTGATAGTGGTGATAATAATTGTGGTAGTAGTAATAATAATAATAATAATAATAATAATAAACAAACAATTAAAAAGAAAGGGATTTCTTTATAGCCATAGATACAATCAACTATTCATTATAATAGTCAAGTGATGTCTATGGCCTTCAAAAAAAAAAAAAAGAGAAGATGTTTTTGTATTTTCATATAACTCATTAGTTATTATAAATTTAGCTGAGGATATTTTTATCTATTCAATATTTTTAATAATAGTAAAATAACAAAAAAACCCCTAAGAATAAAAAAAATCAACACATCAGGAGAAGCGATATTTCAATATTTTCATTTTTTTTAAACAATCAAATTAAACATGCGCCCTTAAATCTAAGAAATGTAGGTAATTAGGGTTAGGAGTTTTAGCTTTTTTTTTTTTTTTGTTAATTGTAGATTTGATTAAGGGTGATAACATAATTTAATATTTTAATAATATTTTTAAATTTAAAAAAACTGCTGACCTGTTCATATTTTTGAAAGACTTACGTCTCTCCATCGTTTCTCCAGAGTTACACCACACTTTTTCAGAAAATAAAGTAAAAGAAGAGAAAAACACCATAAAGTCTAGATAACCATTAAATTTCTCCAATCTATATATAAACTGCACCGCCTAACAAGGGGTGTGTTTCCTAATCTTTCGCCAAGTGTCTTCTCAATGATTGGTCACTAAAAATACTATATTTTTCTCTGCATTATAAAATATCATATTTACCCCACAACAACTAAACTAATATTTTCCATTTCTCCATACCATGTGCATGCCATGACCAGTGACCCCTGCCCCACGGTAGCAGTACTCCTTCTATTAATAAAAATAGAAACAACAACTCTTCTTTTTTGTTTTCTTTTTTTTTAAAAAAAACCAACACCGTCTTTCTCCTCTATTAAAACTTTGCCTGAACATGCGAGTTAATCTAGGAATTTAAAAGAACATGCTTGACGCAAGTAGAGTTTTTAGTCAACTTAAATAAGATTGTGAACTAGCAAAATTTATTACCAGATTTTTATTAATTTGATCAAATCTAGTTCAAACTACACCAAGTCAACATCTAAAAAAATTAAAACATTATCGTCTTAATTGACCTAGTGAATATAGAGAATATTATTACCATGTGAAACAAATTTAATGAGCATACACAAATGATATATTTTATGTATTCTAAAAAAATCCATAACAATTAGAATTTTTTTTCTCTTTATGGCAAGGATATATATGGATGACAATGAGTATTCATAGATCGAGTTTCTCTGTATCTATACCTTATACATTATTTAGCGGGTAAATAATTTAGATATCCATAATCTATACATCAAGTTTTGTTTATCCATATAGGTATTTATTATTTGACTATTATTTAATATTCAATAAAAAATAAAATATTTGATGTCAAAGAACCATCTCAACCCAATAGCTTAAGTTGTTATATGAGATCCCAGGACATGATTTATATTATTTTCTAATACACCCCCTCGAGTGAAAGTTTTTTGGACTTGAAACTTGCACAGAGCCACACTACCTTATGCTTAATTTTTTTTATCAAATAAATAGGAATGGTGAGATTCAAACTCATGACCGCTTGATTATCAAGACTTTGATACCATGTCAAAGAATCAGTTCAACCCAAAAGCTTAAGCTGTTAGGTGAGATCCCGAGATATGATTTATATTATTCTCTAACACACCTCCTTAAGTGAAAGTCATTTGAGCTTAAAACTTACACAGACTCATACTACCTTGTGCTTAATTTCTTTATTAAATAAAGGAGGATGGTGAGATTCGAATTCATGACCCCTTGATTATCAAGATTCTGAAAATCATATAAAAGAATCATCTCAACCCAATAGTTTAAGCTCTTAGATGAAGTCTTATGATATGATTTATATTATTTTCTAACATTTGAAGTATGTGTAGAAATATTAAATGATAAGTGTGTGTGTGTCTTGAGTTAGGTTTGGTTTGGGTTTTGAGTCAATTTTAATAATATTTATATTTTATCTATTACCCATCAAGTAATATAATTTTTATTTATTTATTTAGATCGGGTTAGAGCAGATCAATATTCATCAAGTTAGAAATAAATTATTATCAAGAGAGATGATTTACAATTTCATAATCGAAATTATTTTTTTATTAAATGATTCAGGTTGTGATTAATCATTCAACCATGGATAAAAAACTCGAAGCCAAAGAGAAAAAAATGATGACGAAAAGGAACCATCAATATGCCCTTTGATGAGCAGAACCTAAAAGAAAAAGGAGAATCCGACGGTGGAGGTACAGGCATCCGCGGAAAAACGGAACCGTTCGCGCGCCAATGTCTTTGGAATCTTACATAACCACGCCCCAACAGCAATCCATTTTACTCCCCCTTCAAACTGACTCAACCCTAGTTAAAAATAAAACCTCTTTAAACCCAGCTTCCATCTTCTCCCCTCTATTAAATTAATAAATCCATTCTCCACCATTATATATACCCCCTTCTCCTACCTCTCGTAACCTTAATTTATCCCTTACCTTCCGTATCTATCTATCCATCTATCTCTACTCTTCTCTCAAACACGTTCTTTTATTGCATCCAAAGCAACTATCTGTGTTCATGTTCATGATTAATAACCAATTAGAGCAAGATGAGTTGCAACGGATGTAGAGTTCTTCGAAAGGGATGCAGTGAGAACTGTATTTTACGTCCGTGTTTACAATGGATTGAAAGCCCTGAAGCACAAGGCCATGCTACTGTTTTCGTTGCCAAGTTTTTTGGCCGTGCTGGTCTTATGTCCTTCATTTCTTCTGTCCCTGAAGACCAACGTCCTTGTTAGTAATCTATTCCTATTCATTTGTTTCTGTTCTTCTTCTCTCTTTTTTTTTTCAAATTTTATATGATAGTTTCTAAAAAAAATTGTTTCTCTCGATTTTGTGTTTCAGCTTTGTTTCAATCTTTGTTATTCGAAGCTTGTGGTAGAACAGTGAATCCAGTAAACGGCGCTGTAGGCCTTTTGTGGACTGGAAATTGGCACGTCTGCCAAGCTGCAGTGGAAACAGTCCTGCGAGGAGGTACTTTACGGCCGATGCCTGACTTACTTACCGGCGGAGGATCTCCATCTTCATCTCCACCATCAGATGAGGCATCGGAGTTTGAAGTAGCCTGTACGGACATATGGAAGCTGCAGGATCCAAATCCAAATCCAATTCATCATTCTAGATTCTCGAATTCGAGATCTAGAGTCTCATCGAAAAGGAAAGGGACGGAGGAGCCGATGGTAGTAAATATGCGGCATAACGATCTTGATCTTCTGTTAACCTCAAGTACTTCTCAAAAAGGGTTTGCCGAAATCTGTCGACCGGGTACTCCTTCCATGAATTCGGAGGAGTCGGTGACTACGAATGCGACTTGCTTCGATAGTGCTGGATTTGGAGATCAGTATGGAAATGGAGGAGGAGAAACAAAGTTATTGAACTTATTTCTTTAGATTTGTAGCAAGAGAGAGGGGAGAAAGGTGGCGAAGCTCTATGTTCTGTTTAATTTTGTGAATCTGAAGTTCAAATTAATGATGGGAGAGGATAATTTGGTGTTATACAAGACTTCTTCTTCCTTGTACTGGGTTAGTTTTTTTTTTATTTTATTTACACTGAATTGGATTCCGGAGAGATTTTGTAGAAAAAAATGAAATTGGTAATGAAGTATTGTTTTCTTCTTTCTTTCGTGTCTTCCACTCCATGACTGTATGACAAAGAATAAAACCAATCTAGTTTTCTTTTTTGTTCTACTTAATATTTATTGCTTGCTTTTTTCCCTATTCTCTATTTCTTTCTGTTGAGCTTTGATAAATGAATATTAATTAAAGCCAGCATCTGTAAAGGGTGAGAACGCTTGGACTTGGTGTTTCCTCGACCGAAATCAGTGTTTGTTCCGCCAAGGCAACCAGACCCATCGTTGATCGCTCTAGCAGTACTAGAATCAGTGTTCTTGTTTTCACGGTTTCTGCTCTCTGATCTTCATCTCCCTCTTGCTGGAGAGGCCCGTCATATTCTTTTGGTTGTTTGGGCTCTCACCGGGTGGTTTCATGCTTGTTTCTATAATTACAGCAACAACATCACCGGTGGTTTGACCACTGAATTTACAGAGATTTTGGGAAACCAAAAGGAAACCTTAATGGATAAATTAGGGAGTAATTACTGATGTGACGTTAGGGATTTTGACATGAATGATGAAATCATATGTAGTAGTATCCAAGGGTTCATGAGATAGATTATTGCATAGATCAAACATGAACGTATCCATTACGTGGCCTTGACAAAGAGGGTAAGCAGCCTCCGGATTTCATTGGAGAAAAGTAAGGAAAAGGGGAAGAGGTAGCCTCCGAGTGAGCGGAGAAAATAATATCATTGGCTGGTTAAGGGCCTCACAGTGTTTCAGTTTTTTCTCGATAGTCATCCACGACCATTTAACAGGCAGTTGTGGGTCCCTTGGTGTGTTGTAGTCGTGGTAGTGACTGTGTGTAGCCTTTAAGACTTTCTCGGCTTAGCTGTATAATCTTAAAATAGAGGTTTTTTTGGGGGCTCTTGGAGGAGGAAAGAGGCGTAAATTATGAGAGGACGGAGAAGGAATCAAGGAGGGCTTGCTTGGATTATGTTTCGAGAATAGTAACGAGTCTCTGTTTATTTTATTTTATTTTATTTTATTTTATTCGGAGTCTTCAAGAGTTGCATTTCCTACGTCTCTTTATTGGCCAATGGGGAGCAAGTAGTTCGGCTCATGTCAGCGTCGATTTTGGCTGTCCATCCCTTTACTCTCTCTTTGTCCGAACGTTTTCAGGTCTCTCTTTCTCTTCTTTGCTTTTATTGTTTTTTCCACCGCTCCGGGACCATTATCTCCTCCTATCTTGGGGAGCGGTGGGATCCACGTCAAAACATCATTAATTAACAATGATTGAGATAAGGATGATAATTTAGTCTAAGTTTGGTCACACACGCGGTGATGAATACATAACTCTTCAAAATTAAAAAGTAATCAAGATGTAATCTAATAATTAACGAAACCTAGAAGTCTAAAATATGTACTGGTTTCATAAATTATGTACTCTATTTTAGTTATGTTGAAGAAAATATCAATATTATTCTTATTATATCATTTTAAATAAAAAGTTATCTTCCTTATCTATTTTTCCAAAATTTATTTTATGCATGTTAGTAATTATCTAAATTTATTTATAATCTTATTCAAAATTTATTTTATTTTCTATAAAAATATATCATTGGTTCGAGACTCATTGATAAATTTGATATTAATCATTAAAAATTGGTGATGTTATCTATTTTAAGAAATTTTTAACATTTTAAAACTCACCCTGATTTACATGGATAATGAAAATTGAGCTTTAACCTCTATTCTTTAGAATATGTCCAAAATAGACTATAAGAGCATTGTTGGTGTTCATGGAGCCTATGTGTGGTCCTGTTGATCCGGCTCGGGTCTACTCATAATATTTTAGAATAATAAGCTGCAACGCATAAAAATATATTTATAAAAAAAACATGATAATTTTTTATTTTAAAATCTTGTATTGTCACTTTGAGAGTGACCGCCAATAGAATAATAATTTATTATATGATGAAAAAGTAAATCTGCAGAGCATCACCAAATACACTCTTCAACTTACTTATTTATGTTCACGTTTAATAATAATAATAATAATAATTAAAAACAAACTCTTAATTGATCAAAATAGCACACAATAACTTTTTATGTTTTTTTTCTTGTTTTATATGAAAATGTTCCTGCCATTTGTTTTTTTTTTAATGAAACAACATTGGTTATGCACATTCATACACCAAACACATTATGCTGAATAGTATAAACATACATACACAATCATATCCGCATACAAAATTATCGGCGTACACACAAATTCAATATTCAATAACATGTTAAAATTATTCAAAAACTCATTTAAGAGGGTTGAATTTGACCTGTGAATGGTTGAGGCTGATCAAAAGTAGCTAGAATAAATGATGGTAATGTTGATAAAATGAACAATACTAGTATGTGTGGTCCACGCGTTATCACTATCGCACATGGAACCACGTGTCACCATTATCGCACGTGGAACCACACGCCACCACTATTTAATTTTTTTTTCTCTATTTTGTTTTTCACCTAAGCAAAACTTTCTGCCTAAAAATCTCTCCTCATTTGTTTCTCTTTCACTTTATTTTTTCTCAATTTTTTGCTCTTCCGTTTGATGGTGGCCAGAGTATTTATTTTGGCACCTCCCCCTCATCTCTAAAAAATATCTTCTCTATTTATACAATTTCTTTTAGGAATATTTTTATTCTTGATCTTTTATTCTAAGAATATCTTTATTATATATTTTTTTATCATTCAATTTATACATAGTTATCATTACGCTCACGTAACCTTTTTTTTTCTTTGTTTTTGATTTTTTTTTGGTGTTTTGGAAAATATTTTGGAAATTGATGTCAAATTTTGGGCTGTGACACATGGATCTATTTTTTTTTTAATACAGATGTTTTTATAGTAATTAAATTTGATGATTAATATTATCAAACTAGATCTACAACTTGATAGGGAAGAAAAATAGAGTTTCATAGAGGAGAAGCAATTGGTTTTCCATGCTGCGTCTCGCCGCATTGGGGAATTGTGGGCCCCAAATAACCTTCTACCTCGCTTCAATTTTAGGCTCTTCACTCCCACCTCAGCACGCTTCCACTTCTCATTGAGCACCTATAGATATTTTGTGAACAAATCTTAATAGCTACCATTCATTTTAACATGCTACAGTTACTATAAATTTGGCATACACTTCAGTCGAATCTGGGTTTTAATACCAATGAAGTTGTCTTTGATATAGATTTTTCATTTCTGACAAAAATAACTGTACTTGTGATTCTGATTTTGAGAATTGAATATTTGTAGTTTGATTCGAAATGATTTGTTTTTATTAGTTTATTTTAAGAGTGATTATTTTTTTGTTTGGTTTGATTTTTATTAAAAAAAATAACCAAATTGAATTTTTTTTTAGAAAACCAAAACCGAACCGAAATAGGTTCAAACCGACTGGTTTTGGTTCGATTTGGTTTTTTTGGATAAAAACCGGTTCAAACCGATTTGACTTGGTTTTTTTTGGTTTGGCTTGGTTTTTTTGGTTTGGCTTGGTTTTTTTCCGGTTTGGGTTCGGTTCCGTTCGGTTTTTTCGGTTTCAAACTTATAAAACCGAAACTGAACCGAACCGGTCGGTTTTTTTTTTAAAATTTTAATTGGTTTAATTGATTTTTTTTCACGATTCGGTTTTTTTAGTTTTTTTTTTTAATTTTCTCGATTTAATCGGTTTTTCAGCTTTTTTACTCCCTCTAAGTTCATTTTGTGATGTTTTTAATATGGGATCCAGCTCCCCGTATTAGTTTTATTTTTGTAGAAATTAAAGATCGATACATGTGTTATTATCTAGCCCAAGTCTTGGAAAATCCAAAAGAATAATTAAGAAAAAAAATAATGACAAAATTGGAACAGAAAACATTACCCAACTGTAAGCTATGTACGCTGAAGGAAGTGGGAATGAAAAGTTTTCGGAATAAAAAACCATTAATGGTGCTCTTAAAATGTAATTAATGGAGATCTTAATTATATCTACTTTGTGTTCTTATTCTCAAAATCACTTTTATTGGTGGGCAATGACAGTGATGAGCCTCGTAGGGTGCGCTGGAGGTCTACATATTCCTCAAAGGGCTGATGAAAATGCTGGAAGAAGGTTTTGGTCATGTCTCCCTTCTCAGTTTCAAGACGAGGAGGATCAATTTCAAGACGAGGAGGATAAACTCAAAGGATGATATATGCTACTTTAAGTGGGATGATGATGATGATGATAATATTCGTGGAAGGGCAAGAGACGTGATTAATGGTCTAAAAAATAATAAAAAGAGCAGACTAAAACAAGAGAACTGAATATTATATGAATTTGATGGGCAGTTAAAAGTGTTGAAGATTCTATAAGTTTCCGTTGTTCTTTCGGGCAATTTCAGTATGAAGAAAGTAATGGTAGTGTTGTCGATCCAACATTTTCTGGGTTATCCCTCTTGAAATTGATTATTTATTATATTTATTGTTGTTGTTGTCGGAATTGCTTTGATAAATCACCTCTTGAAATTGGTTATATATGATTATTGTGTGTTTTAAAATAACTTTTCACTTGAAAATACATTAAAATAATTTTTTTATATTTTTTTATTTTCGACATCAACACATTAAAACCATTATAAAACACTAAAAAAATCAATTTAATATTCAAAAATACTTTTAAAAAGCACCTAAAAGGAGAAGCTATGTCTAACACCCTTTAAATCGAATAGAAGAGCACAATTGAAGAAATTATAGTAAATGATATAAACAACCACCATTAGTAGACGGACGAGATTGAGGTCCTTCTGGCGAACACATTGATGCGCCAAAACCAACCAAAATCATCATCAAACTATCGAAAGCGACGACAAATGAGGCATATGCGCCGAGTGAACAATGCAGTTGTACTATCAAGGGAAAACTATAGTTTCACAGTCTTGACTAAGGCAAAACCATATTTCACTTAGACTAGAGGCATTTAGGTAATTTCCAAAGTCAAAATTTTATTTTTGTTTTAATTTATTTTACTTGTATTTGTAAAAAAATAATAATTATGCTTGTATGTGTCTTAGTGGATGTTTGATTAAATGCAATGTCTATAGCGCCTCGTAGCATGTCATACCCGAAAGGCCTAAGACCCCCAGTTGTTTTGAGGAAAAATAAAGATTATATCAATTTTCCAAGATGGAACTAAGAGGATGAGATTGTAACTTGATTTTGGAGGATTATTTGAGATGAGTGTTGGTCCTAATGTTTACCAAATTAATTAATACTTGAATGATTGATCGACCATTGATTTGTTAGATTGATTATTTAATTAATAGTTACCATGTATGATTACCTGTTGATTTATTGATTGACTGCATATAACATACTTCATGAATTGTTTTGTCAAATCAAATCTCGAACTATTGTTCCCACTCCTACCTTTAATGCCTATTGCATGGTTTTATCAACATAATCATTTTTATAGCTTTTAAGATCTCCCTAGAAAAACCTAAAAGAAAAAAAATAGAAGAAGAAAACTCCATGTTATTTTATCCTTAATAGTTATGGGGATATTAATTAAAGATGAATGTAAGCACGTAAATTGGTGAAACCTAACCCATAATGGTTCAGTGAAGAATATTGTAGTTAGGTGTTGTAGTTGGTAACAAGTACCTCACTATAAATGCTAATAGATACTCGATGAATATTAGTTGTTAGATTATTTTTATGTCATAACCATCAACTCGAGATGAATTTTGAGGATTGTTGAATTAATTTCAAAGCTTGTGTTTTCTTATTGGTTCACCTATGAGTGGTTCGTTTTTTAATTGATCTTTTTTTTATATCAAAATCTTGTGTTTAATTGGTCAACCTATTAGCAGTTTATTTTGACTAGTTGATTTCAAAACCTGTATTTTCTGATCGGTTCACTAGTTCTTTTTAACCAATTGGTTTCAAAACCTCATTTTTTTTATTGGTTCACTTGTAAGCAATGTTTTTTAATCAATCCTTTAAAAACTTGTGTTTTTTGATCAGTATGCTTATGAGAGGTTTGTTCTTAATTGATACTTCAAAAACTTATATATACCAATCTGTTCACTTATAAGCAATTCATTTGACTGATTGTCCTTTTTAACTTGTGTTGATTCACCCTTAATGGTTCATTATTGATTGAGCACTTGAAAACATATTTTTTCTTAATGTATTTTTATATACATAATTTCTTTTATGTGATAATGCATTGCATTTTATATATATGTATATACATAAATAAAAATCTTGGATGGATGGTTGGCTAATGATGATGATACTTGGTGTATTGTTTGTATCCAATTCAATTAGGGATGTTTCACCTTGCGTTAAAAAGTTGATATAAATCAAGAATTTCATCTTTTACATTTGATAATTAGAATCTTATTTGCTTATATGCTTATGTGTTTATTTTATTGTGTGAACTATTGAGTCGCAAGACCATCATTCTCATAAGAAAGGGATTCTTATGTATTCACTTTTGTTTTACTTTACTCTTTTTTTTTTTTTGTATCCCGTGAGCATTATATCTAGAGGTTTTTCTTATGATTAATATGTGCACTGCAAATGGCCTTAGGCCAAATGCTGGAAGGTCATTGTTGGTTAAGTTCATCTTTTCTCCACGTAACCAACCACTTACATAGACTCTGTTAGATAAGCTATTATGTTCTTGAGACCATTGGTGGTGACTCCTTTACCTATGTGTGTGATATATGTTCATTATTTTTCTCATCCCATAAAAGGACCCTTATCCAACACCATCCATGAGGATCAGAGTCAAGTCGCGACCAATGATAAGATGGCGACTTTACTATAGAATGGTAGTTTTTTGGTTAAGTTTTGTATGCATTTTTTTTGTTCAAGGGTGAATCCCCATCTATAATAAATTTAGCTATGCATAACTTTTATATAAATAGAAAGATGAAGGTTTCTAGAGGGATTTTCAAGATTGCCACCCAAAATAGAAGTTGAGGTCTTTATGCATATAATACCTAGAACTGTTTTTATAGCTCAATCGCTTTATCGAATAGTGACTACAGAGTTAGAAGAATTAAAAATTCAGCTAGAAGAATTGTTAGACAAAAAGCTTATCCAATCAAGTAACTCACCATGGGGTGCCTCTGTGTTATTTGTAAAAAAGAAAGATGAGACTTTTGACTTTGTATTGGATACAAAAAATTGAATAAAGTGACAATGAAAAATAAATACCTGTTTCTATGAATAAATGATTTATTCAACCAGCTAAAAAGGGCGTAAGTGTTTTTTGAAGATAGATTTAAGAACATGATATTATCAGTTGAAAATTGAAGAGTCTGATGTCCCAAAGACTGCTTTTAGGACTCGTAATGAGCATTATAAGTTCCTAGTGATTGCATTTGGGTCGGTAAATACTCCGACAATGTTTATGGATTTGATGAATAGAGTCATTCGGCTGTATTTGAACAAATTTATGGTAGTATTTATAAACAATATTTTGGTCTATTCAAACTTACATTTGGAGTATGAACAACATTTGAGATGTGTGTTGTAGACATTGAGAGACCATCAATTATATGTCAAGCTGAGTAAATGTGAGTTATGGCTAAAATAAGTGGTCTTCATAGGGCATATCATATCAGGAGATGGAATATATATATATAGATCTAAAGAAGTGGAAGGAGTATTGAAGTGGGAGAAATCCATAAATATGATGGAGATTCATAGTTTTCTTGGACTTGCTGGGTACTATAGGAGGTTTATTAAAGGGTTCTCCATAATAGCAACCCCTTTCACTCAATTAACTCGGAAGGCAGTAAAGTAGGAATAGTCGAGAGAATGTGAAGAAAACTTACAGGAGTTGAAAAAGAGGCTTACAACTAGCCCTGTATTGATGCTTCCCTCAGGATTGGAAGGCATTGTTGTATATAAAGATGCATCAAAGAAGGGATTGAGTTGTGTGTTAATGCAACATGGAAAGGTGATTGCGTATGATTCAAGACAATTCAAACCCAATAAGACCAACTATCCTATTCATGATTTAGAGTTGGTAGTCGTGTTGTTTGCTTTGAAAGTGTGAAGACATTATTTGTATGGTCCACAAGTCTAAATCTTCACGGATTATAATAGTTTGAAGTATTTGATGTCATAGAAGTAGCTAAATATAAAACAAAGATGATGGATAAAGATGATTAAAGATTATGATTGCATGATAGATTATCACATAGGGAATGCTAATGTTGTTATTAATGCTTTCAGCTATAAGGAAAAAGCAGTGGTTGGTGAATTGGTTGCCTAAGATAAAAGAGAAGTAATAGAATTGAAGAAGTTCGATGCACAATTAAAAATTGTAT
>Ga0325401_1005552_pt1 | contig 12107 bp, 9 predicted proteins | sample PopdelMetagenome_FD_205666 | JGI IMG/M metagenome (GOLD analysis project Ga0325401, IMG submission 205666) | Populus deltoides microbial communities from Bellville, Georgia, United States - Xylem-PdKOR-R2 | ecosystem: Host-associated > Plants > Phyllosphere > Stem > Wood/Secondary xylem | place...
GCTTCCGGAAACTCCTGTAAAAATTTGAGGGCGATCCAACGGTCGGATCAAAGTTATGGCCCTTTCGAACCGGTACTCTAGTCTCGAGCGTCGAGACCTCCGCCTCGTCGAGTAGCAATTCCACATGCACTTTAAAAAAAGAGGCTTCCGGAAACTCCTGTAAAAAATTGAGGGCGATCCAACGATCGGATAAAAAGTTATAGCCCTTTCGAACGGGTACTCTACTCTGAAGCGACGAGACCTCCGCCTCACCGATTAGCGATTCCACATGTGCTCCAATGAAAACGGATTCCGGAAACTCCTGTAAAAATTTGAGGGCGATCCAACGGTCGGATCAAAAGTTATGGCCCTTTCGAACCGGTACTCTAGTATCGAGCGTCGAGACCTCCGCCTCGTCGAGTAGCAATTCCACATGTACTCCAAGAAAAATGGCTTCCGGAAACTCCTGTAAAAATTTGAGGGCGATCCAACGATCGGATCAAAAGTTATTGCCCTTTCGAACCTGTACTCTGGTATCGAGCGACGATACCTCCGACACACCGAGTAGCTATTCCACATCTACTAGAAGGAAAACGGCTTCCGCAAACTCCTGTAAAAATTTGAGGGCGATCCAACGGTCGGATCAGAAGTTATGGTCCTTTCCAACTGGTACTCTAGTCTCGATCGACGAGACCTCCTCACCAAGTAGCGATTCCACAATTACTCCAAGGAAAACGGCTTCCGGAAACTCCTGTAAAAATTTGAGAGCGATTCAAAGGTCGGATCAAAAGTTATGGCCCTTTCGAACCGGTACTCTGGTCTCGAGCGACGAGACCTCCGCCTCACCGAGTAGCGATTCCACATCTACAACAAGGAAAACGGCCTCCAAAAACTCCTGTAAAAATTTGAAGGTGATCCAAAGTTCGGATCAAAAGTTATGGCCCTATCGAACCGGTACGCTGGTCTCGAACACCGACACCTCCGCCTCACCGAGTAGCGATTCCACATCTACTACAAGGAAAACGGCCTCCGGAAACTCCTGTAAAAATTTGATGGCGATCCAAAGTTCGGATCAAAAGTTATGGCCCTTTCGAACCGGTACGCTGGTCTCGAGCGCAAAGACCTCCGCCTCACCGAGTAGGGATTCCACATCTACTCCAAGGAAAACAGCCTCCGTAAACTACTGTAAAAATTTAAGGGCGATCCAACAGTCGGATCAAAAGTTATGGCCCTTTCGAACCGGTACTCTGGTCTGGAACGACTAGACCTCCGGCTCACCAAGTAGTGATTCCACATCTACTACAAGGAAAACGGCCTCCGCAAACTCCTGTAAAAATTTGAGGGTGATCCAAAGGTCGGATCAGAAGTTATGGCCCTTTCAAACTGGTAATCTGGTCTCGAGTGACGAGACCTCCTCCTCACTGAGTAGCCATTCCAGAATTACGCCAAGGAAAACGGCCTCCGGAAACTCCTGTAAAAATTTGAGGGCGATCCAACGGTCGGATCAAAAGTTATGGCCTTTTCGAACCGGTACGCCGGTCTCGAGCGACGAGACCTCCGCCTCACCGACTAGGGATTCCACATCTACTTCAAGGAAAACGGCCTCCGGAAACTCTTGTAAAAATTTGAGGACGATCCAACGGTCTGATCAGAAGTTATGGCCCTTTCGAACCGGCACTCTGGTCTCGAGCGACGAGACCTCCGCCTCACCGAGTAGCCATTCCAGAATTACTCCAAGGAAACAGGCTTGCACAACCTCCTGTAAAAATTTGATGGCGATCCAACGGTCGGATCAAAACTTATGGCCCTTTCGAACCAGTACTCTGGTCTCGAACGCCGAGACCTCCGCCTAACCGAGTAGCGATTCCACATCTACTACAAGGAAAACGGCCTCTGGAAACTCCTGTAAAAATTTGAGGGCGATCCAACGGTCGGATCAGAAGTTATGGTCCTTTCCAACTGGTACTCTAGTCTCGAGCGACGAGACCTCCTCACCAAGTAGCGATTCCACAATTACTCCAAGGAAAACGGCTTCCGGAAACTCCTGTAAAAATTTAAGAGCGATCCAAAGGTCGGATCAAAAGTTATGGCCTTTTCAAACCGGTACGTTGGTCTCGAACGCCGACCCCTCTGCCTCACCGAGTAGCGATTCCATATCTACTACAAGGAAAACGGCCTCCGGAAACTCCTGGAAAAATTTGAGGGCGATACAACGGTTGGATAAAAAATTATGGCATTTTCGAACCGGTACTCTAGTTTGGAGCGACGAGACCTCTGCCTCACCGAGTAGCGATTCCACATCTACTACAAGGAAAACGGCCTCCAGAAACTCATGTAAAAATTTGAGGGCGATCCAAAGGCCGGATCAAAAGTTAAGGCCCTTTCGAACCGGTACTCTGGTCTCGAGCGACGAGACCTCAGCCTGACCGAGTAGCGATTCCACATCTAGTACAAGGAAAACGGCCTCCGGAAACTCCTGTAAAAATTTGAGGGCGATTCAAAGGTCGGATCAAAAGTTATGGCCCTTTCGAACCTGTACTCTGTTCTCGATCGACGAGACCTGCGCCTCACAGAGTAGCGATTCCACTTCTACTACAAGGAAAACGGCGTCCGGAAACTCTTGTAAAAATTTGAGGGCGACCCAAAGGTCGGATCAATAGTTATGGCCGTTTCGAACCGGTACTCTGGTCTCGAGCAACGAGACCGCCGCCTCACCGAGTAGCGTTTCCACATCTACTATAAGGAAAACGGCCTCCGGAAACTCCTGTAAAAATTTAAGGGCGATCCAAAGGTCGGATCAAAAGTTATAGCCCTTCGAACCGGTACTCTGGTCTCGAGCGACGAGACCTCCGCCTCACCGAGTAGCGATTCCACATCTACTACAAGGAAAACGGCCTCCGGAAACTCCTGTAAAAATTTGAAGGTGATCCAAAGTTCGGATCAAAAGTTATGGCCCTATCGAACCGGTACACTGGTCTCGAACGCCGACACCTCCGCCTCACTGAGTAGCAATTCCACATCTACTACAAGGAAAACGGCGTCCGAAAACTCCTGTAAAAATTTGAGGGCGATTCAAAGGTCGGATCAAAAGTTATGGCCCTTTCAAACCGGTACTCTGGTCTGGAGCGACGAGACCGCCGCCTCACCGAGTAGCGATTCCACATCTACTCCAAGGAAAACGGCTTCTGGAAACTCCTTTAAAAATTTGAGGGCGATCCACCGGTCGGATCCAAAGTTATGGCCCTTTCGAACCGGTACGCTGGTCTCGAGCGCAAAGTCCTCCGCCTCACCAAGTAGGGATTCCACATCTACTCAAGGAAAACGGCGTCCGGAAACTCCTGTAAAAATTTGAGGGCGATCCAATGGTCGGATCAAAAGCTATGGCCTTTACGAACCGGTACTCTGATCTGGATGCGACGAGACCTCCGTCTCATCGAGTAGCGATTCCACATCTACTACAAGGAAAACGGCCTCCGGAAACTCTTGTTAAAATTTGATGCCGATCCAACGGTCGGATCAAAAGTTCTGGCCATTTCGAACCGGTACTCTGGTCTCGAGCGACGAGACATCGGTCTTACCGAGTAGCGATTCCACTTCTACTACAAGGAAAACCGCCTCTAAAAACTCCTGTAAAAATTTGAAGGAGATCCAAAGTTCGGATCAAAAGTTATGGCCCTTTCGAACCGGTATGCTGGTCTCAAGCGCAAAGACCTCCGCCTCACCGAGTAGGGATTCCACATCTACTCCAAGGAAAACGGCATCCAGAAACTCCAGTAAAAATTTAAGGGCGATCCAACGGTCGGATCAAAAGTTATGGCCCTTTCGAACCGGTACTCTAGTCTCGTGGGACGAGACCTCCGCCTCACAAAGTAGCGATTCCACATCTACTACAAGGAAAAAGGTCTCCAGAAACTCTTGTAAAAATTTGAGGGCAATCCAACGGTCGGATCAAAAGCTATAGCCCTTTCGAACCGGTACGCTGGTCTCGAACGTCGACACCTCAGCCTCACCGAGTAGCGATTCCACATCTACTACAAGCAAAACGGACTCCGGAAACACTTGTAAAAATTTGAGGGCGATCCAACAGTCGGATCACAAGTTATGGCACTTTCAAACCAGTACTCTGGTCTTGAATGACGAGACCTCCGCCTCACCGAGTAGTGATTCCACATCTACTACAAGGAAAACGGCCTCCGCAAACTCCTGTAAAAATTTGAGGGCGATCCAAAGGTCGGATCAGAAGTTATGGCCCTTTCGAACTGGTAATATGGTCTTGAGTGACGAGACCTCCTCCTCACCGAGTAGCGATTCCACGATTACTCCAAGCAAAACGGCCTCTGAAAACTCCTGTAAAAATTTGGAGGGCGATACAAAGGTCGGATCAAAAGTTATGGCCCTTTCGAACCGGTACTCTGGTCTCGAGCGACGAGACCTGTGCCTCACCGAGTAGCGTTTCCACTTCTACTACAAGGAAAACGGCGTCCAGAAACTCTTGTAAAAATTTGAGGGCGACCCAAAGGTCGGATCAATACTTATGGCCCTTTCGAACCGGCACTCTGGTCTCGAGCGACGAGACCGCCGCCTCACCGGGTAGCGATTCCACATCTACTAAAAGGAAAACGGCCTCCGGAAACTCCTGTAAAAATTTGAGGGCAATCCAAAGGTCGGATCAAAAGTTATGGCCCTTTCGAACCGGTACTCTGGTCTCGAGCGACGAGACCGCCGCCTCACCGAATAGCGATTCCACATCTACTGCAAGGAAAACGGCCTCCAGAAACTCCTGTAAAATTTTGAGGGCGATCCAACGGTCGGATCGAAAAGTTATGGCCCTTTCGAACCGGTACTCAGGTCTCGAGCGACGATTCCTCCGACTCACCGAGTAGCAATTCCACATCTACTCCAAGAAAAACAGCTTCCGAAAACTCCTGTAAAAATTTGAGGGCAATCCAACGGTCGGATCAACAGTTATGGCCCTTTCGAACCGGTACTCTGGTCTCGAGCGACGAGACCTTCGCCTCATCGAGTTGCGATTCCACATGTACTCCAAGAAAAACAGCTTCCAGAAACTCCTGTAAAAAATTGAGGGCGATCCAACGGTCGGATCAAAAGTTATGGCCCTTTCGAACCGGTACTCAGGTCTCGAGCGACAATTCCTCCGACTCACCGAGTAGCAATTCCACATCTACTCCAAGAAAAACAGGTTCCGAAAACTCCTGCAAAAATTTGAGGGCGATCTAACGGTCGTATCAAAAGTTATGGCCCTTTCGAACCGGTACTCTAGTCTAAAACGACGAGACCTCCGACTCACCGAGTAGTGATTCCACATCTACTACAAGGAAAACGGCTTCTGGAAAATCCTCTAAAAATATGAGGGCGATCCAATGGTCGGATCAAAAGTTATTGCCCTTTCGAACCGGTACTCTGTTCTCGAGCGACAAGACCTCCGACTCATCGAGTAGCGATTCCACATGTTCTCCAAGAAAAACGGCTTCCGGAAACTCCTGTAAAAATTTGAGGGCGATCCAACGATAGGATCAAAAGTTATGGCCCTTTCGAACCGGTACTCTCGTCTCGAGCGTCGAGACCTCCGCCTCGTCGAGTAGCGATTCCACATGTAGTCCAAAAAAAGCGGCTTCCGGAAACTCCTGTAAAAAATTGAGGGCGATCCAACGGTCGGATAAAAAGTTATGGCCCTTTCGAACGGGTACTCTACTCTGAAGCGACGAGACCTCCGCCTCACCGAGTAGCGATTCCACATGTGCTCCAATGAAAACGGATTTCGGAAACTCCTGTAAAAATTTGAGGGCGATCCAACGGTCGGATCAAAAGTTATGGCCCTTTTGAACCGGTACTCTAGTCTCGAGCGTCGAGACCTCCGCCTCGTCGAGTAGCAATTCCACATGTACTCCAAGAAAAACGGCTTCCGGAAACTCCAGTAAAAATTTGATGGCAATGCAACGGTCGGATCAAAAGTTATGGCCCTTTCGATCCGGTACTCTGGTCTCGTCGACTATACCTCCGACTCACCTAGTAGCAATTCCACATCTACTTCAACAAAAACGGCTTCCGAAAACTCCTGTAAATATTTGAGGGCGATCCAACGGTCGGATCAACAGTTATGGCCCTTTCGAACCCGTACTCTGGTCTCGAGTATCGAGACCTGCGCCTCATCGAGTAGCGATTCCACATGTACTCCAAGAAAAACAGCTTCTGGAAACTCCTGTAAAAATTTAAGGGCGATCCAACGGTCGGTTCAAAAGTTATTGCCCTTTTGAACCTGTACTTTATTATCGAGCGACGATACCTCCGATACACCGAGTAGCTATTCCACATCTACTACAAGGAAAACGGCTTCTGCAAACTCTTGTAAAAATTTGAGGGCGATCCAACGGTCGGATCAATAGTTATGGCCCTTTCGAACCGGTACTCTGATCTCGAGGGTCGAGACCTCCGCCTCGTCGAGTAGCGATTCCACATGTACTCCAAGAAAAACGGCTTCCGAAAACTGCTGTAAAAATTTGAGGGCGATCCAACGGTCGGATCAAAAGTTATTGCCCTTTCGAAGCTGTACTCTGGTCTCGAGCGAGGAGACCTCCTACTCATCGAGTAGTGATTCCACATCTACTACAAGGAAAACGGCTTCCGAAAATCCTGTAAAAATTTGAAGGCGATCCAACGGTCGGATCAAGAGTTATGGCCCTTTCGAATCGGTACTCTGGTCTCGAGCGTCGAGACCTCCACCTCATCGAGTAGCGATTCCACATGTACTCCAAGAAAAACGGGTTCCGGAAACTCCTGTAAAAAATTGAGGGCGATCCAACGATCGAATCAACAGTTATGGCCTTTCAAACCGGTACTCTGGTCTGCAGCGACGAGACCTCCGTTTCACCAAGTAGCGATTCCAAATGTGCTCCAATGAAAACGGCTTCCGGAAACTCCTGTAAAAATTCGAGGGCGATACAATGGTCGGATCAAAAGTTATGGCCCTTTCGAACCGTACTCTAGTCCCGAGCGCCGAGACCTCCGCCTCACCGAGTAGCGATTCCACATCTACTCCAAGAAAAACAGCTTCTGGAAACTCCTGTAAAAATTTGAGGGCGATCCAACGGTCGGATCAAAAGTTATGGCCCTTTCGAACCGGTACTCTTGTCTCGAGCGACGATACCTCCGACTCCCCGAGTAGCAATTCCACATCTACTTCAAGGAAAACGGCTTCCGGAAACTCCTGTAAAAATTTGAGGGCGATTCAACGGTCGGATCAACAGTTATTACCCTTTCGAAGCTGTACTCTGGTCTCGAGCGAGGAGACGTCCGACTCATCGAGTAGCGATTCCACATCTGCTACAAGGAAAACGGCTTCCGGAAAATCCTGTAAAAATTTAAGGGCGATCCAACGGTCAGATAAAAAGTTATGGCCCTTTCGAACCGGTACTCTGTTCTCGAGCGACGATACCTCCAACTCACCGAGTAGCAATTCCACATGTACTCCAAGAAAAACGGCTTCCGGAAACTCCTGTAAAAATTTGAGGGCGATCCAACGGTCGGATCAAAAGTTATTGCCCTTTCGAAGCTGTACTCTGGTCTCGAGCGAGGAGACCTCCGACTCATCGAGTAGCGATTCCACATCTACTACAAGGGAAACGGCTTCCGGAAAATCCTGTAAAAATTTGAGGGCGATCCAACGGTCGGATCAAGTGTTATGGCCCTTTCGAACCGGTACTCTGGTCTCGAGCGACGATACCTCCGACTCACCGAGTAGCAATTCCACATCTACTCCAAGGAAAACGGCTTCCGGAAACTCCTGTAAAAATTTGAGGGCGATCCAACGGTCGGATCAAAAATTATGGCCCTTTCGAACGGGTACTCTACTCTGAAGCGACGAGACCTCCGCCTCACCGAGTAGCGATTCCACATGTGCTCCAATGAAAATGGATTCCGGAAACTCCTGTAAAAATTTGAGGGCGATCCAACGGTCAGATCAACAGTTATGGCCTTTCGAACCGGTACTCTAGTCTGCAGCGACTAGACCTTCGCGTCATCGAGTAGCGATTCCACATGTACTCCAAGAAAAACGGCTTCCGGAAACTCCAGTAAAATTTTGATGGCGATGCAACGGTCGGATCAAAAGTTATTGCCCTTTCGAACCGGTACTCTGGTCTCGTCGACGATACCTCCGACTCATCGAGTAGCAGTTCCACATCTACTTCAACGAAAATGGCTTCCGGAAATTCCTGTAAAAAGTTGAGGGCGATCCAACGGTCGGATCAAAAGTTGTTGCCCTTTCGAACCTGTACTCTGGTATCGAGCGACGATACCTCTGACACACCGAGAAGCTATTCCACATCTACTACAAGGAAAACGGCTTCCGCAAACTCCTGTAAAAATTTGAGGGCGATCCAACGGTCGGATCAACAGTTATGGCCTTTCGAACCGGTACTCTAGTCTGCAGCGACTAGACCTTCGCGTCATCGAGTAGCGATTCCACATGTACTCCAAGAAAAACGGCTTCCGGAAACTCCAGTAAAATTTTGATGGCGATGCAACGGTCGGATCAAAAGTTATAGCCCTTTCGAACCGGTACTCTGGTCTCGTCGACGATACCTCCGACTCACCGAGTAGCAGTTCCACATCTACTTCAACGAAAATGGCTTCCGGAAATTACTGTAAAAAGTTGAGGGCGATCCAACGGTCGGATCAAAAGTTATTGCCCTTTCGAACCGGTACTCTGGTCTCGAGCGACGAGACCTCCGACTCATCGACCAGCGATTCCACATCTACTATAAGGAAAACGGCTTCCGGAAACTCCTGTAAAAATATGAGGGCGATCCAACGGTCGCATCAAAAGTTATGGCCCTTTCAAACCGGTACTCTAGTCTCGAGCATCGAGACCTCAGACTCACCGAGTAGCGATTCCACATCTACTACAAGGAAAACAGCTTCCTGAAACTCTTGTAAAATTTGAGGGCGATCCAACGGTCGGATCAATAGTTATGGCCCTTTCGAACGGGTACTATGGTCACGAGCGACGAGACCTCCGACTCACCGAGTAGCGATTCCACATCTACCACAAGGAAAACAGCTTCCGGAAACTCCTGTAAAAATTTGAGGGCGATCCAACGGTCGGATCAAAAGTTATGGCCCTTTCGAACCGGTGCTCTAGTCTCGAGCGACGAGGCCTCCGCCTCGTCGAGTAGTGAATCCACATGTACTCCAAGAAAAACGGCTTCCGGAAACTCCTTTAAAAATTTGAGGGCGATCCAACGGTCGGATCAAAAGTTATTGCCCTTTTGAACCGGTACTCTAGTCTCGAGCGACGAGACCTCCGACTCATCGAGCAGCGATTCCACATGTACTATAAGGAAAACGGCTTCCGAAAACTCCTGTAAAAATATGAGGGCGATCCAACGGTCCGATCAAAAGTTATGGCCATTTCGAACCGGTACTCTAGTCTCGAGCATCGAGACCTGCGCCTCATCGAGTAGCGATTCAACATGTACTCCAAGAAAAACAGCTTCCGGAAACTCCTGTAATAATTTGATGGCGATCCAACGGTCGGATCAAAAGTTATAGCCCTTTCGAACCGGTAGTCTGGTCTCGAGCGACGATATCTCCGACTCACCGAGTAGCAATTCCACATCTACTTCAAGGAAAACAGCTTCCAGAAACTCCTGTAAAAATTTGAGGGCGATCCAACGGTCGGATCAAGAGTTATGGCCCTTTCGAACCGGTACTCTGGTCTCGAGCATCGAGACCTGCGCCTCATCGAGTAGCGATTCCACATGTACTTCAAGAAAAACGGCTTCCGGAAACTCCTGTAAAAATTTGAGGGCGATCCAACGGTCGGATCAAAAGTTATTGCCCTTTCGAACCTGTACTCTGGTATCGAGCGACGATACCTCCGACACACCGAGTAGCTATTCCACATCTACTACAATGAAAACGGCTTCCGCAAACTCCTCTAAAAATTTGAGGGCGATCCAACGGTCGGATCAATAGTTATGGCCCTTTCGAACGGGTACTATGGTCACGAGCGACGAGACCTCCGACTCACCGAGTAGCGATTCCACATCTACCACAAGAAAAACAGCTTCCGGAAACTCCTGTAAAAATTTGAGGGCGATCCAACGGTCGGATCAAAAGTTATGGCCCTTTCGAACCGGTGCTCTAGTCTCGAGCGACGAGGCCTCCGCCTCGTCGAGTAGTGAATCCACATGTACTCCAAGAAAAACGGCTTCCGGAAACTCCTGTAAAAATTTGAGGGCGATCCAACGGTCGGATCAAAAGTTATTGCCCTTTCGAACCGGTACTCTAGTCTCGAGCGACGAGACCTCCGACTCATCGAGTAGCGATTCCACATCTACTACAAGGAAAACAGCTTCCTGAAACTCTTGTAAAATTTGATGGCGATCCAACGGTCGGATCAAAAGTTATTGCCCTTTCGAACCGGTACTCTAGTCTCGAGCAACGAGACCTCCGCCTCGTCGAGTAGCGAATCCACATGTACTCCAAGAAAAACGGCTTCCGGAAACTCCTGTAAAAATTTGAGGGCGATCCAACGGTCGGATCAAAAGTTATTGCCCTTTCGAACCTGTACTCTGGTCTGGAGCGACGAGACCTCCGCCTCGTCGAGTAGCGAATCCACATGTACTCCAAGAAAAACGGCTTCCGGAAACTCCTGTAAAAATTTGAGGGCGATCCAACGGTCGGATCAAAAGTTATTGCCCTTTCGAACCTGTACTCTGGTATCGAGTGACGATACCTCCGACACACCGAGTAGCTATTCCACATGTACTCCAAGAAAAACGGTTTCCGGAAACTCCTGTAAAAATTTGAGGGCGATCCAACGGTTGGATCAAAAATTATGGCCCTTTCGAATCGGTACTCTGGTCTCGACCATCGAGACCTCCGACTCACCGAGAACGATTCCACATGTACTCCAAGACAAACAGCTTCCGGAAACTCCTGTAAAAATTTGAGGGCGATCCAACGGTCGGATCAACACTTATGGCCTTTCAAAACGGTATTCTGGTCTGCAGCGACGAGACCTCCGACACACCGAGTAGCGATTCCACATTTACTCCAAGAAAAACGGCTTCCGGAAACTCCTGTAAAAATTTGAGGGCGATCCAATGGTCGGATCAATAGTTATGGCACTTTGGAACCGGTACTCTGGTCTCCAGCGACGAGACCTCCGACACACCGAGTAGCGATTCCACATCTACTACATGGAAAGGGGCTTCCGGAAACTCCTGTAAAAATTTGAGGGCGATCCAACGGTCGGATCAAAAGTTATGGCCCTTCCGAACGGGTACTATGGTCTCGAGCGACGAGACCTCCGACTCACCGAGTAGTGATTCCACATGTACTACACGGAAAACGGCTTCCGGAAACTCCTGTAAAAATTTGAGGGCGATCCAACGGTCGGATCAAAACTTATGACCCTTTCGAACCGGTACTCTGGTCCCGCGCAACGAGATCTCCGACTCATCGAGTAGCGATTCCACATCTATTACAAGGAAAACGACTTTCGGAAACTTCTGTAAAAATTTGAGGGCGATCCAACGGTCGGATCAAAAGTTATGGCCCTTTCGAACGGGTACTATGGTCTCGAGCGACGAGACCTCCGACTCACCGAGTAGTGATTCCACATCTACTACACGGAAAACGGCTTCCGGAAACTCCTGTAAAAATTTGAGGGCGATCCAACGGTCGGATCAACAGTTATGGCCTTTCGAGACGGTATTCTGGTCTGAGCGACGAGACCTCCGACACACCGAGTAGCGATTCCACATTTACTCCAAGAAAAACGGCTTCCGGAAACTCCTGTAAAAATTTGAGAGCGATCCAACGGTCGGATCAATAGTTATGGCCCTTTCGAACTGGTACTCTGGTCTCGAGCGACGAGACCTCCGACACACCGAGTCGCGATTCCACATCTACTACAAGGAAAAGGGCTTCCGGAAACTCCTGTAAAAATTTGAGGGCGATCCAACGGTCGGATCAAAAGTTATGGCCCTTCCGAACAGGTACTATGGTATCGAGCGACGAGACCTCCGACTCACCGAGTAGCGATTCCACATGTACTACAAGGAAAACGGCTTCCGGAAACCCCTGTAAAAATTTGAGGG
>Ga0325401_1005557_pt1 | contig 12102 bp, 9 predicted proteins | sample PopdelMetagenome_FD_205666 | JGI IMG/M metagenome (GOLD analysis project Ga0325401, IMG submission 205666) | Populus deltoides microbial communities from Bellville, Georgia, United States - Xylem-PdKOR-R2 | ecosystem: Host-associated > Plants > Phyllosphere > Stem > Wood/Secondary xylem | place...
GTGATGGTCCCCTGGTTGACGGCTGTCGAGACCGTGGTGGTCTTGTCCTTGGTGCTGACGGTGACGTCGACGCCGGTCATCAGGCCCGTGAAGGTGTTGCTGGCCGAGCTGATCGTCACGGCGCCGTAGCCGGCGGAGGAGTCGCCGATGGTGATCTGGGCGTTCTGCCCCTGCTTGACCACGGTGGAGACCGGGTCGCCGTCGCTGTCCGTGAAGCCGGTGCCGGTGACGGAGAAGACCTTGTCGGAGCCGGTGTCCTTGGCGGTGAGCTGCAGCCGCTGCGACGAGCCGTCGTTGACCACCGTCGCGGTCACGGTGGCGTCGGCAGCCTTGTTGATCTTCTCGGCGAGCTCCGTGACGGTGTCGGCCGCGTAGTCCTTGCCGCCGATGCTGATGGCGGGCGCCGGGGCGCCGGAGCCGGTGGCGACGGCGTCGCTCAGCACCACGTGCGCGGTGGCGAGCTGCTTGACGGTGAAGGTGATGGAGCCGCTGGTGGCCGAGGCGGAGGCCGTCGCCGAGACCGACGGGTCGGTGCTGCTGGCGGAGGCGGTCGTGTAGACCTTGGCAGAGGCGAGGTCCTTGGCGACGCTCGTCATCGAGGCGGCCTTGGAGTTGATCGCCTGCGCGGCGGTGATCTGCGTGTTCGCCACGTTCAGGTCGGCCTTGAGGTCGTTCTGAGGCGCCTTCGCGATGGACATGAGCTGGCTGATGAGGGTCTTGGTGTCGAGACCGCTCACCAGGCCGCTGATCGCGGACGTGGAGGCCATGGGAGGCGCCTTTCGCTCGGACGTGCTCTTCGGAAGAGGCATCGGCACGTGCCGACGGGGGCTTGAGCGCGCTGGTCAGCGCGGGGCGGCGCTCACGCGGGCGCTGGAACGGCGGCGGCTGCCGCCCCCGGTGTCGTGCACCGGGAGCGGCAGCCGTCGGTCGACCGTCGGGCTGAGCTGTCGCTCAGCCGCCGGATCAGCCCTGGAGCAGGGACAGCACCGACTGGGGCAGGTTCTTCGCCTGCGCCAGCATCGCGGTACCGGCCTGGGCCAGGATCTGCTTGCTCGTGAACTTGGTCATCTCCTGAGCCATGTCCACGTCGCGGATGGAGCTCTCCGACGCCGTCAGGTTCTCGGTGGCGGTACCGAGGTTGGCGATGGTGTGCTCCAGGCGGTTCTGCACAGCACCGAGGTTGGCTCGGGTGGTGGAGACCGTCTTGATGGCGTCGTCCAGCAGCTTGATCGCCGAGGACGCGCCGGTGCCGGCCGCGAAGACCGGGGTGGCGTCGGCGATGTCCGTCGCCGAGCCGGAGAGGGCGATGCCGCCAGCGCCGGTGTAGCCGCTGACCGCGTCGGCGACCTTGAACGACAGCTGGGTCGGCGCACCCGTGCTCACCGAGAACGGGTTGGTCGTGACGCCGAGAGCGTTCTTGGCGGCCGTGTTCAGCGCGGTCAGGGCCTCGGTGACGTCGGTCTTGCCGTCAGCGGAGGTGTCAGCGGCCTTGCCGTAGTCCACCGTGCTGAGGTCGAAGACCTTGCCGCCGAAGCTGATCGTGCCGGTCAGGTTCTTGAACGAGTCGACGGACGCCGTGGCGCCGGTGCCGACGAAGTTGTCCTGCGTCGCGCCCTGGGCGTAGAAGGTGACCGTGGCGGCCGACGTGGTCGACGCGTTCGCGTACACCGCGGTGCCGGCGGCGGTTCCGCTGGACGCGGAGGTGTACTTGCCCGTGCCGGTCATGTCGACGCCGGAGACGCCGAGGCCGGAGGAGCTCATCGACGTGCTGACGCCGATGGAGATGGTCTCGCCCTGGTTGGCGCCCACCTGGAAGGTGCCGCTGAAGGAGCCGTCGAGCAGCGCCTTGCCGTTGAACGTGGTGGTCTTGGCGATGCGGTCCAGCTCCGACTTCAGCTGGGAGACCTCAGCCTGGATGTTGGACTTGGCGTCGCTGTTCACCGAGGCGTCGCTCGAGGCCTGGACGGCCAGCGTGCGCATGCGCTGCAGGATCGAGGTGCTCTCGGACAGGGCGCCCTCAGCGGTCTGGACGACGTTGATGCCGTCCTGGGAGTTGCGGGTCGCCTGGGTGAGGCCCTGGATCTGGGAGCGCAGCCCCTCGGAGATGGCCAGGCCGGCCGCGTCGTCCGCAGCGCGGTTGATGCGGTAGCCGCTCGACAGCTTCTCGAGGCTCTTGGACAGCTGGGACTGCGTGGTGCTCAGGTTCCGGTACGTGTTGAACGCAGCGGTGTTGTTGTTGACCGAGAGGCCCATGTCGAATTCCTCCATGACTGGTGGGGTGGTGCTGCGATGCCCGTCCGTGGGCGATCACCAGGTCCATCGGCCGACACCCAGGAGCGCTGAAGGTTTTTCGCTCGGCGTCCGTGTGACACCCGTTCGGCTCAAGCCGTGGCGCTGTACCGCCGACAAGGTGAGGGTGACCGCCTCGGAGAACACGCTCGCGACCACCGTCGTCGTCCACTGCGGCGAGCTCGACGGGGGGAGGCTCGAGCGCCGCCTGCGCGAGGTCGCGTCAGCGACCTCCACGCACGCGCGCATCATCGCGACCGTCGTCGCCCCGCGCCGGCTGTCTCCGCGCACGGCGCAGCGGTGCGAGCTCGCCGTCGTGCGCGACGGAGCAGCAGCGCTGCTCGCGGCGGAGGTCGCCGGCGCGGGCCCCGTCCTCGTCCTCCCCCTCGGTGCCCGCACCCGCCCGGGGTGGGACACCCAGGTGCTGGAGCAGCTGGACGGGCACGTCGACGAGGTCGGCGTGCTCCGGGTCGGGCCGCAGCACCTCTTCGCCTACCCCGCGTCCGCCACCCGCCTCGACGTGCCCCGCTTCGCCCTGCGCACGGTGGACGCCCTCTCCAGCCGGTCGGGCGACTCCGCCCAGGGCGCAGGGCCGACGCTGGGGGCCGTGCTCATCGTCAAGGACGAGGCGGCGCGACTGGGCGACTGCCTGGCCGCGCTGGACGGCCTCGACGAGGTCGTCGTCTACGACACCGGGAGCGTGGACAGCACGGTCGCGATCGCTCGCTCGGCCGGCGCGACGGTCGTCGAGGGTCACTGGGACGACGACTTCGCCGCCGCCCGCAACCGCGCGCTGGAGCACGCGACCACGGACTGGGTCCTCTCCGTCGACGCCGACGAGGTGCTCGTCACCGAGGCGGGCGCCCTCAGGCGCTGGCTGCGCACGGCTGACGGGGACCTCGCCCTGGTCCGCGTCGTCTCACCGAGCACCTCGACCAGCGTCGAGGGCGACGAGGTGCGCGCCTACCGGCTCTTCCGGCGCAGCAGCGCGCGGTGGGAGGGAGCACTGCACGAGCAGGTCGTGTCCCGGGAGGGCGTGGCGCGGTGGGTTCCGTGCAGCACGCTCCCCGAGCTCCACCTCCTGCACTCGGGCTACGCCCTCGGCCACGAGAACGTGGCCGGGAAGGCGCAGCGGAACCTCCTGGTCGCCGAGAGCGCCCGCCGCGCCATGAGCGAGGACGACCCCCGCTGGCCGGAGGCGACCGTCGCCCACGCCAGGGCCCTGGGCCAGGCCGGACGCCACGACGAGTGCATCGACACCCTCCGGACGGTCGTCCACAGGGAGGTGACGCCGGGCAACGTCGTCCAGGCGGCGCGGGGAGTCGTCCCCCTGCTCCTGCAGCGGGGGCTCCTGGACGAGGCCACGCAGTGGACCGAGCGAGCCGCTGGCGCCGGTGAGGCTCCGGGTCTGAGCCGGCTGCGCCGCGCCCTGGTCCGCTACGGACGCGGGGACACCCGGGGCGCCGTCGACGACCTCCAGGGGCTCGTGGCGGCCGGGCGGACAGCGACGGACGTCGACCTGTGGGGGCGTCCCTTCGACCTCGACATGGCGGTCATCGCCGTAGCCGACCTGCAGGTCGGCATCGGACAGGCCCACGCAGCCGCCACGAGCATCGTGCAGCTGATGGTGTCCGCACCGCACAAGGTCCCCCTCTCCACCCTCCTGCAGGCCGTCCTGTCGGCCGGTGGCGACCTGCGCGAGCTCGCCTCCCACGCCCCTGAGGTCCTGGTGGAGCGCTCGCTGCGCGAGGCTGCGGTCGCGGTCCCGGACCTGGCGCTCGCCTGGACGGCAGCGCTCGCGGACGCACATCCCGGCGACCCGCGCCCCCTGGTCGCCGGGAGCGTCCTAGCGGCCCGCACGAGCGTCGAGGTCGCCCTCGAGTGGTCTGTCAGGGTCAGGGAGGCCGGGCTGAGCGACCTCTGCCCGCTGCGGGCGATCGGCGTCGACGACGACCTCCACCCCCGGTCCCGGCTCCTGGCCCTCGGGCTGCTCCACCACGGTCTCGGCGACTCCAGCCTCGACGACCAGCTGGAGATGCTCAGCGCTGCGATCGACCCGGTCGACGGCGAGCAGGTCCTCTCCCAGCTCCGCCGGTACGCGCCGGACGCCGCGCTCGCCGTGGGCAGCGCGGCGTGACCCTGGCGACCGAGCCGGGCCAGCCCGTCCACCTCTGCCTCGTGCAGCCGGCGGGCTACCTGCACTCGGGTGCGCTGCTCGACCCCCTGGTCTTCTTCCAGGAGCAGTTCGAGCGAGCAGGCGCCCGTGTGACGGCGTCCACGAACGAGCTCGTCGCAGGCGCGGTGAACTACGTGTTCGGTGCGCACCTCGGCTTCGGCCGCCACCTGCTGGAGGAGCAGCGGTGCGTGCTGGTCAACCTCGAGCAGCTCGGCCCCGGAGGGGCGCAGCTGCCGCCGGGGTACGTCGACCTCCTGCGCTGTGCGGACGTCGTCGACTACCACCCCGACAACCTGCCCTCCTACGCGGGTGGCACCGGTTCCGCGTCGCTCGTGCGGCTCGGGCCGGTAGCGCACCTCGGCTCCGAGGCAGTCCCCCTGGAGCAGCGCGACATCGACCTCCTCTTCATCGGCAGCCTCACGCCGCGGCGCCTCGAGCTGCTGCACCGCGTCGAACGAGCCGGGCAGGAGGTCACGGTGCTGCAGCGGCCCGTCTACGGCCCGGAGCGCGACGCCCTCGTCCGCCGGGCTCGCGCCGTCCTCAACGTCAGCGCGTACGAGGCCAACCGGTTCGAGCAGGTGCGCGCGTCCTTCGTGCTGTCGTGCGGGACTCCCCTCGTCTCCGAGGCGCGGACCTGGAAGGCTCCGACCGACCGCCGCTTCCTCCCCCTCGTCCACTGGTTCGACCCGAGCCGGCCCGACGACTTCTTCCGGGAGGTGTTCGGAACCTCCGCCTTCTTCGAGGACTCTCGGGGCATGCTCCAGCTGTGGCGCAGCGAGGACGTGCACGAGGACTTCCGGAAGCTGCTGGCGGCCGCCCCCGTGGAGCGAGCGCGATGACCGGCGGCCACCTGGAGGCGGCGGCGACACCTGGTCGAGCCCCCCGCCTCTCCGTGGTGATGCCCACCTACAACCGTCCTGCGCTCCTCCGGCGAGCGCTGGGGAGCCTGGCGACGCAGACGTTCCGGGACTTCGAGGTCGTCGTCGTGAACGACGCGGGGACGCCCGTCGACGACGTGGTGCAGGAGTTCTCCTCCACGCTGCAGGTCGTGCTGGTGGACCACGTCACCAACGCGGGCCGCTGCGGCGCGCTCAACACCGCGCTCGGCGTCGCCCGCGGCGCCTTCGTCAACTTCCTGGACGACGACGACATCGCGTACCCGCACCACCTCGCGTCGCTGGTCGACGCGACAGCCGGGGCCGAGGACGCCGCCGTCTACTCGCACTGCATCCGGGTCGTGGAGGACTCGGCCGGCAGGGTCGTGCAGCGCGAGGTCTTCGGTGCCAGCGACTTCGACGCGCAGCGCCTCCTCGTCGAGAACTACATCGTCGGGATGTCGGCGCTCGTGCCCTTGCAGGCCGTCCGTGAGGTCGGCGGCATGGACTCCGGGCTGCGGGTGCTCGAGGACTGGGAGCTGTGGATCAGGCTGTCGGCGGTCCTCCCGTTCCGGCACCTGCCGGTGCCGACGGCCGAGTACCGGTGGCGTCCTGGGACCGGCAACCAGTCGGTGCGCGAGCAGTTCCGCTTCCACACCGCGCTCGAGGCCATCTACGCCAAGCACCCCGTGCCGGGCTCCTCGCCCCTGGCGGCGGCCAGGGGGCGGATGCTCGACGGCTCCCGGGCGCGCCTGGACGCCTACCCCTACGAGCTCTCGGTCGTCATCCTCTGCGAAGGCTCGGACATGAGCGGAGCTGTGGAGTCCGTCCAGGACTTCGCCCTCCACCTCGGCAGCTCCTCGGGTGTCGAGCTGGTGCTCGCCGTGCCCGACCTCGGCGAGTGGCACGAGCTCGTCGCCGCCCTCGACGGCGACGTCCAGGCGTTCGCCACCGGCGGCGTCCCCGCGGGTGACGTCGTCGACTTCCTCCGGGCTCGCGTGAGCGGGCGGAGGATGGCCACCGTCGCGGCTGGTGCCCACCTGGACCTGGCCCGTCTCGGCGACCTCCTCGCCCAGCCGGGTGGGACCACTGACGTGACCAGCCGCGAGATGGCCACGAGATGACCGCAGACCCGGGGGCCGCCCCCTTCACCTTGGTCATCGGGGACGGGGCGGAAGATCCGCGAACACCGCTCGGTGCCGCCGTCCTGGAACTCCAGCGAGTCGTCGGGACCTCTGCCGCAGCGGGCTTCGACAGCACCGCCGCCGCGGGGAGCTGCCTCCGGGGAGGCCCTCCCGAGGTGATGGCCTGGTGGAGCAGCGCCGTCGGGCCCCTGCGCGTCCTCACCGATGCCCCCGTCGAGCTGCCCGGGAGCGAGGACAACCTCGTGGCGCTGGACGCCGACAGCCTCCACCGCCGGCTGCTGGACGAGGCAGCCTCCGGGAGGGCGCTCGACGCCGGTGGGGCGGGGCCGGCCCTCAGGGTCACCGACCGCGTCCCGCGCGTCAGCATCCTCATCCCCGTGCACAACCAGGAGCAGTACCTCGACGAGACGATCACCTCCGCGCTCCGGCAGGACTTCGACGACTACGAGGTCATCGTGCTGGACGACGGATCGACCGACGCCTCGCTGAGCGTGGCTCGCAAGTACGAGTCCGAGCGCGTGCGCGTGCTCACGCAGCCGAACGTGGGCCGGACCGGTCGGCTCGACCTGGCCTTCAACCGCTTGGTGGCGGCCTCCCGCGGTGAGCTGCTCGCCTGGCTGGGTGGCGACGACGCCGCACTCCCCCACCGGTTGCGGGCGCAGGTCGAGGCCTTCGACACCGACCCGCAGCTTGGTGTGTGCCACGGCGCGGCGGAAGTCGTGGACGCCCTCAGCCGGCCGGGAGGACTCTCCTGGCAGCTGCCCGTCGCCTACTCGGACCTCACCGCGGCGAGGGACGTCGCGGCGCACAACTTCGTCGGCCACCCGTCGGCAACTGTTCGCCGCAGCGTCCACGACGAGCTCGGCGGCTTCGAGCAGGGACTGGTCTGCGACTACCACTTCTGGTTGAAGTCAGCGGGACGGGTGCGCTTCCGGTACCTGCCCCGCCGCCTGGTCCGGTACCGCGTCCACGACGCTGGGCTCTCCACCTCGGAGTCCGGGCTCCCGCGAAGCACCCGCGAGGCCGACCGCGTGCGGACCGGGTGGGTGGCCTCGAACGACCTGACGACCTTCTTCCCCGAGCTCGACGGGGCTGAGGACCCACGGGTCTGGCGCGAGGCCGCACTGGCGCTGGGCAATCGGCTCCTGACCACCTCGCCAGCCGCCGCTGAGGACCTGTTCCTGCGGGCTCGTGAGCTGCACCCCGTCCCCGGTGACCTCATGAACCTGGCGGTCAGCCGTGCCCTCCAGGGGGACCTCGACGGTGCGCTGGAGACCCTGCGGGGCATCGACGACCCAGCCCGCGCCGCCCGTGCGGGTGCCGCCCTCAGGGCGGGTTCCGTGGCCGCTGCGGACCTCACCTCGGCGGGTCCCCTCCTTGACCGGGCCCTGGCCGTCCGCACCTCGGCCGCCGGTCCCGACGTGCGCCGCTGGGACGGGACGCTGCTGGCCACCGCCACCGCGTACGCCGCGGTGGCGCCGGAAGCCCGCTACCACCTGGGGGTCGTGGGTGCGGCGCTGGAGCGGACGCGCGGACACCGGGACCGGGTGCGCTGGACCGTGCCCACCCTCGGACGACCCGTTGAGGAGGTCTGGGAGCAGACCTGTGCGGACCTCGCCGGCTGGGACCTCGCCGACGCCGCGGAGGTGGCGGTGGAGGCCGTGGACGACCTCGGCCTGCTCCCGCCGGACGACACCCGGCTGCAGGGGGTGCTCCGGACGGACGGCGACGCCGCTGTCCTCGCGTCCTGGCTGGCTCGCGCCGCTGGGAACGAGGACGGGTCCGCGGTCGCCCCCCGGGGCTGAGGCTGCGGGCCGTTCCCCTCAGCGCCCGGGACGCCGCAGCCCCGCGCGCTCTACGAGGCGGTGGTCGTCGCTGCGCCGGTAGGTGGTCGCGAGGGACTCGTCCTGCGGACGGGGCCGCAGCTGGTCCAGCCGCGGCAGCGCGTGCACCAGCAGCAGCCAGCCGTGGTCCAGCGCCCGCGCGTAGACGTCGACCACCTCGTCGACCTCGGGGTAGAGGCTGTACGTGGTCTGGGCGATCACACCTCCGTCATCTACCCCGGGCGCGATGTCGTGGAGCGTCACCCCGTGGGACGTCTCGCCGTTCTCCAGCGCCCACGCAATCGGCGACACGCCGCGGTACCGCGGCAGCGGCCCGTTGTGCAGGTTGACGGCGCGGTCGCAGCGCTCGAGGAAGGACGGACGCAGCAGGCGGTCGTAGAACACCGAGATCGCGAGGTCGACGCGCTCGGGCACCCCGGGCAGGGTGAAGGCGTCGGCGGCGGCGCCGCTCTCCGCCACCGGCACGCCCCTCGAGCGCGCCCAGTCGCCCAGGGACGCGGTCCAGGACGGCTCGGGCACCACCGGCACCACGCCCTGCAGGTGGAAGTCGTCGCGCTCGAGCAGCCACTGACCCAGCCGCACCGTGAGGTCGCCCTTGCCCAGCAGGACCACGCCGCGGGGCGTGCTCACCGCACGACCGCCAGGAGGGTCGCGGCGACCCGCTCGGCCTGCTCCGCGGTGAGACCCGGGCCCGTGGGCAGGCTCAGCACATCCCGGCACCAAGCCTCAGAGACGGGGAACTGCCCCGCGCGGTGAGACCGCCCGGAGTAAGCACCGGACAGGTGCGGGGGCACGGGGTAGTGGACGGAGCACTCGACACCTGCGCGGTCCATCTGCTCACGCACCCCGTCCCGCTCCGGCAGACGGACCACCTCGAGGTGGTGCGAGCTGGTGGTCCCGACCGCCACGGGCACGGTCCGCACCGTGCCGTCCGATCCCCGGAACGCCCGCTCGTACACGGAGGCGGTGGCGCGGCGGCGCGCGTTCCACTCGTCGAGCCTGCGCAGCTTCACGCGCAGGAAGGCCGCCTGGAGCTCGTCCAGACGGGAGTTCACGCCGATCGACTCGTGGTCGTACTTGGTGCGCGATCCGTAGTTCGCGAGCATCCGCACCCGGTGCGCCACCTCGGCGCTGCGGGTGGTCACCGCACCGCCGTCCCCGAGGGCTCCGAGGTTCTTGCCGGGGTAGAAGCTGAACGCCGCTGCGTGGCCGAAGGCCCCGGCCCTGATCCCACCGATCTCGGCGCCATGGGCCTGGGCTGCGTCCTCGACGACGGCGATGCCGGCGCGCTCGGCGACGGCCCAGAGCTCTTCCATCGGCGCCATGTGCCCGTAGAGGTGGACCGGCACCACCGCCGCGGTTCGCGGCGTCACCGCCGAAGCCACCGCCCGCGGGTCGATCACGGGCCGGTCGGGGAGCACGTCCACGCCGACGGGCACGGCGCCGACGGCCTCCACCGCCAACCACGTCGCGATGAAGGTGTGCCCTGGGACGAGCACCTCGTCACCGGGCCCCACTCCGAGCGCCCGGAGGGCGAGGGTCAGTGCGTCGAGGCCGTTGCCCGTGCCGACGCAGTGCTCGGTGCCGCAGTACGACGCCCACTCCTGCTCGAAGAGCTCGCACTCGATCCCGCGAACGTAGACGCCGCGGTCCACGACGGCCTCGAAGGCGGCAGCCAGGTCGGTCCGGACCTCGTCGTGGGCGGCGCCGAGGTCGAGGAAGGGGATGCGGCCGACGTCAACCGCGGACGACATCGGCCAGGAAGTCGTGGTAGTCGCGGTAGTAGTCGGCCTCGTCGTAGGGCTCAGAGGCCAGCACCATGCAGACGGACCCGGAGGAGAAGTTGTCGATCTCGCGCCAGACCATAGGAGTGACCAGGACGCCCATGTAGGAACGGTTCAGGTGGACGAGCTTCTTGCTGAAGCCGTCGTCCAGGAGCACGTCGAAGCTGCCGGACATGGCCACGATCAGCTGGTGCAGCCCGCGGTGGGCGTGCCCGCCGCGGCGCGCACCGCCCGGGACGTCGTAGAGGTAGTAGACGCGCCGGATGTCGAAGGGGACGTGGACGCCGGCCTCGATCGCGGTGAGGTTGCCTCGGGGGTCGTTCACCACCGGCAGGTCCACCACGTGGCAACGGCTCAGCGGCGGTTCACCAGCCGCTCGACGAGGGGCCGTCACGTCGAGCCTGGGCTCGGTACGGGCGAAGACCACGGCTGCTCCTCTCGAAGGTGTTCGTCTTGATGACCTCTTCGTCCCGATCGTCCGCCACGAGGAGCTCCTGCGAGCGCAGCCACGCCGATACGGCACAGACCTCCGTCTCAGTGCGCCTCAGCGAGGACGCGACGGTCGCCCCCCAGCGGTGAGCCGATCCGGAGACCGGGTCTGGGGCCCGCCCCCACGGCCAGCCAGTGCCTCGGGAGGATGTCGTCGGTATTGTGCGAACGGTCCGCGAGGAACGGCCGCGGGCCAATGACGACCTGCCGGTCGTGCGCCCCCAACCAGGCCGCCCACCAGCTGTAGGTGCTGTTGGCGATGATGTGGTGGTCGCACGCGGCCATGAGGAGCATGTCCTCCACCGGAGGTGTTCCGGCAGGGGCGTGGAGCACCGTCGTCCGCTGGCCCGAGAAGTTGGCCTCGCACCACGCGGGGTCGTCGGAGAACACGAAGAACCACGGGTCTGAGACGGTCCGGGCGACGACCTCGCAGGCGCGGGCGTAGTAGTCGAGGGTGCAGGTGCCGTGAAAACTGTTCGTGTGCGCCTCGGAGACGTAGTCCCCGCGCCTCACGTGGACAGCGACCGGGACTCGGCCCCGGTCTCGGTGCTGGTCGATGAGGGCACGGGCGGTCACCGCGTAGCTGGTGGGGGTGCTCGTACGCCGGAAGTCCCGCCGCAGGACGTCCTCGATGTCGTGGAAGTAGTCCTCGCTGACGTAGTTGCCCTTCATCAGGACGTGGGGACTCTCCAGGTCCAGCACCGCCCGGTCGACGTGCAGGTGGCGCGGCCTCACCACGACGACGCCCTCGTCCGCCGGACCGCAGATCTCGTCGGCCTGCTCCGGGCTGAGGAGCACAGCCTGGACGTCGAAGTGCTGCAGCTCTAGCTGGAACTTCGTGTAGGTCCGGTAGTTGCGCGGGTCGATCAGCACTTGGGCGCCGTGCTTCAGCGCGAGCCGGCGCGCGGCGGCGTAACCGAACATCTGGCTCGCCAGGCCGCCTTCGATCTGCGCGATGGTCATGGAGGGTTCATCGTCACCCGATCGGCTCATCTTGAGGACCGTGTCCGCTCTCGAGCTTGACCTCTTTGAACGCGCGCTGTTCGACCGAGCGCCTCAAGGACTTCACCCGATCGGCCGATGCCTGTCCGGTGACCGGTGGACGCACCGCCGGCGGTCCTGTGGAGGCAGCAGTGGAAGCCCTACCGGTCTCGGGTGAGCGCCCCAGCCCTGTGGCAGTGCCCGTCCAGCGCGCCAGTGCCACCGCGGCACGCCAGCGCGTGCTCGTGACCGGCAGCGGGGGCCTGCTCGGCAGCGCCCTGCGCGGCGCCGTCGCCGGCCGCAGGAGCGACCTGGACGTGTTCTTCGCACGCCGCGCCAACGCCGACCTGAGCGACCACGGGGCCGCCCGCGCCCTGCTGGAGCGGACGCGCCCCGACGTCATCGTCCACTGCGCGGCGCGCGTCGGCGGGATCAAGGCCAACGCCGCGGACCAGACCGGCTTCCTGCTCGACAACCTGGCCATCGACACCTCCCTGTTCCGCGCCGCTCTCGACGCCG
>Ga0325401_1005564_pt1 | contig 12096 bp, 10 predicted proteins | sample PopdelMetagenome_FD_205666 | JGI IMG/M metagenome (GOLD analysis project Ga0325401, IMG submission 205666) | Populus deltoides microbial communities from Bellville, Georgia, United States - Xylem-PdKOR-R2 | ecosystem: Host-associated > Plants > Phyllosphere > Stem > Wood/Secondary xylem | place...
TTGATCCTTCATAGTCTTCGGCCGACATCGTTATTATGAGAGGAACTTGATTTGTTGTCAACATAAGTTAGCATCATGAATACCTAATAAAATTTATAAGTATGGTGTTACGTAAATAAGATGATTAATATGATTATGTTGATAATTTATAAAGAGTTTATACTTTAGTTATCTCTAATACTATTAGTGGATCCTCTAACCTTGACATTTGTTTTTATCATTGTTTAATCTTTACATTTATCTTACATCTCAAAGTCCTCTTTAACTCATCATCACTATCGTCATCATGTTCACTGTTGTTTTCATTATTATTATTATTATTAATTATAATTTATATAGTTCACCTCCCTGTGGTTTGACCCTGTTCTTGCCGGGTTATTTATTACTGTGACACTCCTGCACTTGGGATAAGACATCAACTCTTTGATCGTGTCAAGAGTCTTGTTTCTTTTTTTAAAAAAGAGTTTATTCTTTTCTTATTATTTCAAAGTTTGCATCAAACCCTATATCAAAAAAAAAAAAAATCATCTTGTCTAATATCTCCCTATAAAATTTCATCTGATATATGATTTGAAAGATATGATCGATCTAGCAAAATTGATCAGCAAACATTTTAAGGCCAAATTTAGAGCTGACTTGATTAGTAACACCCTCACTTTCTTTAAAAAGATTTGACCTCAAACTTGTATCATGAAAAAATATTATAAGGTCAATAAATCAGTACCAAGCTAAATAATAACATCATCATCAAAACCAATAAGTACTTTGTTAGTAAAGAAGGTCCCCCTAATATATAAGCTCTTCTTTTCAGCTATCCTCCTCTTCTTCAATTTCAGTTGCTCCTCATATATTTTATTAGGTGTCAAAGATACAAGAGTTATAGGTCTTCTATTAATCTCAAAGGAATACCTATTTATCACTCCATCATGCATAACTATCCTATCATACTGTCATGGTCTATCAAGTAATAAATGACTAGCTTGCATTGACATAACATCACATAACATAACATCATAACATTTATTAATTGATGAAAACAACTAAAACCTATTCATTCATTTTCACTTCACCATTATTGTCATAACCTATTTTTGGGTTATTCTCCAAATTCATTTTCTCTCTTCCAAAAAAAAATAAAAATACATTCGGACTAAAAACAAAAACAATTCAAAAAATAATAATAGTAAGATAAGGATGTCGGAGCACCCAGAAAATGGCTAGAATTTGGTTGAGGATGCTCAAAAATTCAAAGATTAAAATTTGACAGTATATTTTTTTATAGATAAAGAGCCATGTTGACAAAGAAAATTCAATTTGAAGAAGAGAGGTCCAAAACAAAATATTTATAGACTCAATTAAATTTTATTGGAGGTTTAATTGAATTTATGAAGGGTTTGATTGCATGAAAAATTGTTTTTTAAGTCAATTTGGGCTTTAATTGCAAGAAATTAAAGTTCTGAGGTTATATTAAAATTTTTGAGAGTTGATTTGGTCAAATCAGGGGCTTGATTGCATAAATATTACAGTTTTATGGCCATTAGGGACTTGATTGAAGAATACAAAACCAAGGACCAAACTGGAAAACATGCATAAATAGAGAGACTGAAATTGACCAAATCAGGGGTCAAATTGAAGAAATTGGAAGTTTATTGATCGATTAAGAGTCAAATTGAATAAATCCAAAACAAGGACCAAAAGGAAAATAGGCGTTGAAATCTGGGGTTTCAATTGAAGTTTTTTAGGGGTGAAATTGAACAGAATAGAAAGTTTGAAGTCAATCAAGGATCTTTTTCTCCAGCGAGGTTGCCCGGGGGCCTCCTCCCCAAGGTGTTTGAGGCCTTGTTTCTTTCCCAAAATAGATGAAACCTGCACGAAAACGATCTTGTGATACCTGACAACACACTAGTATCAATCTTTTGGGCTTATCGAGGCTGTAGAGGCGGTGACACCGCCCCAAAGTAGCCAACCCGACCAGCTATTTTCCTGCACAAAACTGGCAGTTCATAATTGCTTCTTCGAAGCAATGGTTGGAGTGCTTTCGGGTCGAACCAAGGGCTGACATTTAGCACTAGAAGAGACAAAGTGTCCCTCTTCCACCACCTATAAATAGATGTGATTTTCATGCTCCAAGGGTGGAGAAATCTGGGTCCAAAGAAAGCAAAAAAACCAGCCTCCCTAACAATCTGCCATCTTCACTCTCCTTCTCTCTCTCTGCCACCGGCTGCCACCGCAGCACTGCCAGTGAAGCTGGTGTCCTCAGCCAGACCAGCAAGGGCACCTCCTCCTCCACACTAAGTAACTTTTCTTTCCCTTCCAATGTCTCCTTCGTCTTCATCTCCTCCTACATGCAGAACGAATATCATATGATCTTGATCTGAAAAGCATAAACAAGATATTAATGAAAGCAAAACTTAAACATTATAAAAATACAAAGAAAGAAAGCAAGAATATGATATTGATCTGAAAACCAAGATGTCTAAATATATGGCAAATACCTCTTTTTATAGGCTAAAATTCAGAACTATTGATTTGATGACTAATTATTGAATGGGTGGCCACCTCTTGACTTGGTGACAACCATTATCTTCTTGTCTGAACAAAACGTCATTGTTAACGTCAGAATTTGAACAGATAGTCCTCATGAAAGTTTTGGGCATTTGTCTCAGCTTTCCAACAAAATAAGAATGAGCTCATTTGAACTTCTAGAACTCGAGATATGGGCTGAACACTGAACAGTATCTGGGCTGCAGGACAGATTCTGACTTCTCTTTTGTTGCTACAATTTAAACTTGAAAATGGTTTTTTTGAATCTTAGACTCTTCATAAAAAATTTAGGCTTATTTTTTTAGCTTTCCATCCATATAAACCAGACCTAAATCCATCTTCTACAACTCCATTTATGATCCAATAACCAAATGATGTTCCAGTTTGAATTGAAACAACATCTCTTCTTTAAGCTTAGCCCTCTCTTTGATTAATTTTATTCATGTTCAAAAGGGGCTTGTAGGGGATCATCCAGACATTACACAAACATTGGAATAAGAAGATTCAAATATGATAGTTTTGACCTTTTACTACTGTATTGGCCATAACTTGATCTAAATAATGAATTTTGAGGCAATTTTAGTTGCATTTAAAAGTAGACATCTATATATTTCTAGTAATATATGGTAGACCTTATAGTTCTTCAAGACAAGGAAGAACCATTCATTTGAAGTTGGGCTTTGATTCTTCCAATAGATTACGAAATTCAATTTTGGTCTTGTTTTAATTAGTTGAGTTATTATTCATTATTTTATAGTTTATTTTAGGCCCTGTGACATATAAGGGTTTATTTGGGTTATGTTTTATTTTATTATTTTAGTTATTTTGGGCTTATAATATGTTAAGTCCTATATATCAAGTTCATGTCCATTAAGTCAAATTAAGGTTAACTTTCTACTATATAAACCAATTGTTAACATTATTTTTTAGTTTATGAAATTTTCTCTAAAGTTTTCATATATTGTTTGCTTTGTTTCTCTCTGTGTAGTTAAGTAATTCTCATATTAAGTTCTTGATTGAACTTGTAAACTTTTTGAAGAATTGATCAACTTTGGTGTGATTTATACTTCTCGCTTGTGTCTTGTTATAGGTGTTATAACCCATTTTTAGGTTATTCTTCAAATTCACCTTTTTCTTTCCACAAAAAAAAATATTGGTATTTTGGCAAAAGCAAGCTAAAAGGATTTCACATGTAGAAAAAAAAATCAAACTGCAAGTTTGGATGGAATTGAGAGCCTAATTCTATTCTATTTTACCCAAAACTGGAGAGACAATGCAAATTCAAGGTCAACTTACATGATTATTGGATGAATCTGCATAAAAATTAAGTCTAAAGATATAATTAGATTTTTAATAGGCCAATTCGATTTAGTCATAGGACAAATTAAAATTTAATTATGTTTGACAATTAATTTGTGTTTAATTGAAGCATATTAGGTGCAAGGACTTAATTACACTTTAAATAGGTCAAATTAATTTTATTAGGGGTTTAATTGGTGAAACATTAAGTTTGAGAGCCTAATTTGGGCTTAATTAGGAAGATTGAAATGTTAGGAAACCAAAATTTTTAAAAAATCAATTGTTTGAAATCAGGGGTAAAATTGCAAGAAAATTAAAGTATAAGGGTCAATTAAGAGCTAAATTGAAGAAATTCGTAGCCAAAGACCATTTTGAAAAAGGCATTGTACTCTAGGGTTTCAATTGGCTAAAATCAGGGGTGAAATTGAAGAGATTTGAAAGTTCAATGATCAATTAGGGGTTTAATTAAAGAAATTTAAAACCAAGGAACACAATGAAAAAGGCGTTGAAATCCGAGGCTGAAGTTGAAATTGAAGTTCGTTAGGAGCAAAATTGAATAAAATTAAAAGTTTAAAGACAATCGAGGTGTAATTGAGAGATATTATAAGTTGAAGAACTAAAATGAACTTTACCAAAACAACGTTGTTTTGGGTTAATTGTTCATCTTCTTATTCAGGTTTTCAGCCGAAAAGTTGCTTGAGTGACCTCCTTCCTAAGACATTTAATGCTTCATCTCTCTACCAAATTTGACAACTTGCACGCAAACGATGGCCTAACATCTGACTACACTTCAATGTAGTCTTTTTTGGCCGATTGACGCCACAACGGTTGTGGCACCACCCAAGTGGCCAACCCGACCAGCCCTTTCCTAACAAATTTGACAACCCATGATAGCCGCTTTAAACCAACAGTTGAGATCCTTCCAGGTCAAATCAAGGGCCAAGATTTGGTCTCATTAAAGATAAAATGTCATTTTTCCAGCCCCTATAAATAGGGGCTGATTTTATGGTCTGAAAAGGGGGGAAATCAGAAGCCAATGTTACAAAAAAACCAGCCCCTACCCCTGTTTTCCAGCCCTTTTTCTTCTCTGTCTCCTCCACTGCGATTTGCCAGCACGACCATCAGTCGGCCACCTCACGTCAATAGCAGCCACCACGAGCTTCCCTCCCTCCTCTGCAAGCTTTCGCTTCTTCTTCCATAGCTGACGTCGACCACCATTTCTTCCACCAACTCCTTCTAAGCCACCGGCTAGACCTTCTCATCACGGCCACGACCTTCATGGCAGGCAACCTTCCCCTTTCTCCTCCTCCTCCTTCTTCCTTCGTGGCCTTTACATGCAGAACTCATTTCTGCATGAAGTGACTAATTAATTAACATGGTTGCTGGGCTAGGTCAGCGATCGCGTGGGCCGTGGGCTAGACCTGTTCCAACTCGCACCATATGGTTGGGCCGGGTCCTGCCCACCATAAAAAAAAAGACAAGAAGAGACTAGGTTGGGCTGGACCCATTTCAGCCTAGCCCATATATTTAATAATAATATTATATTATATATATAAAAAATTAGACGCTAAAATTTGGACTTTAGAACAATTAGGATTTCACCTAATAAGATAGAGATTCCCTCATGAAGGGAGATCTGCCTTGGACCTTAGAAAAAGATCAACAAATAGAAACTTGACCTAGAAAAACAATCAAATAACAATACAGCTTATCTCATGTAAAGTGTACTCGGGGTGATGCGTGAAGCCCTTGCATAACCAGTCCCTTACTCAGATTCTCGCAGACCATAGGTTTCCTAAGTGGCAACTCCTGCATCTTCGTCATAATTTTATAATTAAACCCAAAACCCTTTTCTTTTCCCAATAACACCTCTTAGGAGGCTTCAGTGCGCCATTCGACATCGCCCTGCGACAGGATAGTGACTCCACTGTGGAAAGCCTTGTCTGATTGGACTAAACTTTGCTTGTTTGATTGTTCATTTGTTTTGGTCTATCTAATTTTAGCAAGCACTTTCATTGCTTTAACATTTTTTTTTCATTTTCATACATAAGTACATCAGGTATGGATTAATGCCCTCATGCATTTTAATTTCACGAATAAATCCATTTTTAGATTAGGTAGGGAGTAGTTGTCTGCCTCTTGACTTTCAATCGGGGTTTAGATTCTTGAAACATCTAACTATGAACTGAGTGTTTACTCAATAATGGCGGTCACATTGTACTTCAACCATTCCTTATAAACCCTTATACTAGTTTCACATAAGGTAGTCACTAGGTAATTCATAGACCTTTTTTAGACCAGGTAGAAAGCTTATTAATAATCTTAAACTCTATAGGATTTTCTGAGCTAAAACCATGACTTTTATAAAAAGAGTATGCGATGACTAGACTATGGGTTTTCATCATCCATACCTGATGTGCATATACGCATATTTGCATCCATAAACATACATTCATTCCTTGTAAATAACATATATACATGCATTAGGTTGAAATATAGGTCCCCAAAGAGTCTACAACACCCGACTTTGACTAAGAAATATAGAAGATGAAGAGCGTGCTCATCGTGACGCTCATTTCCAATAAGAGTTGAAGTCTCTGAAAGTTAGTGTGGCTCGCTTCACTAGCTTATTTGAGCAAGCACTTAGAAATTCCTTTAGTGAAGGTCCTTCTAACCAACCTGTCACTTTTGTTCAGACCCCAACAACAACTCAGCCCAAAGAAATAATGGGTGAACAAGGTCAAGAGCCCCAACACAATCCAATATTTGTGTAGTCTGCAGCACCATTAATGGCCCTTGCAGTTATAAATGTATTTACTAATGAGTCCCACAAGACCAAGTCATTCAATGACATTGATCACGATAGCATGGTAGCACTAGAAGCCAGAATTATGGCTATTGAAGGGGTAGGCTTATATGACCCAGTACAGGCTGTAGAGATGTGTCTAGTACCAAAGAAATTTCAAGTTCCTAAATTCGTCAAATACACTAGAACATAATGCCACATTACCCATCTCAAATCGTACTACAACACAATGCCCTGGATCTTGGTGTTGATGAGAAGCTATCGATGCACGTTTTCCAAGATAGTTTGAGTGGAGTGACATTGAGTTGGTACATGAACTAAACAACACCAAGATCTACAGATGGAAAGATCTAGTAAATGCTCTCGTCAAGAAATATAAGTACAATATGGACATTTCTCTCAATATAACTAGCTTGTCCAATATGGAGAAAGGGAACAAGAAAAACATAAGGGAGTACGCTTAAAGATGGAGAAATCTAACTATATAGGTGCATCCCTCACTTTTGGACAAAGAGATGGTCACTCTATTTGCCAACACGCTCAAGGCGTCGTACTATGAGCATGTGATGGGTAGTTTGACCCAAAAATTCTCTAACGTTATGGTAGTAGTTGAGCGTATCGAACAAAGAGTCATAGGTGTTATAATTTCTATGCCCACCAGGTAAAAAGGCTTCGAAGAAAAAAGGAAGGAGGTTGACCATGTTGAATGTGACTATAAAGGTAGGAAAAACCTATTTCAAAACTACCACACTCCATCCCAAATTGCCAACATCATTTTCAACCTTTCATTTCCTACTAGAAAACCTTAAATAAAAAACCAAACTAAGAGTTTTTAAAAAGTCTAGGAATAACAACCATCATTACCACTACCCCTAAATGAGATGTATCAGAAGCTACTAAGCATTGAACATATAGCTCTTAAACCCCTAACACCTCTGCAACCACTTTACCTTAACCGGTACAAACATGACCTCACCTACGAGTACCATGCTGGCGTTGTAGGGCATAACATTCATACCTGCAGTGCCTTCAAGAAGAAGCTCATTTAGTTGATTAAAGCTAGATGGGTAACATTCAAAGAAACTCTGAACGTGAGTACACATCCTCTACCCAATCATGCTTCAAGTAGTGGATCAATAAATACACTAAAGGCGAAATGCTTGAGAAATTTAAAAGCACCAATGGTAAGAGCAGGGTGTGAAAAATGCAGGATGAATACTTGAGGGACTTGAATTTAAAAGGGCATCCATAGAGGATGAATTTCTACCGTAGTTTTTTGTCCACACTGTGGATGAGATCCCTGCAAGAGCTTTCGTAAAAAGGCTAGCCAGAGGGGAAGTGTTCCAAAATCAGAAGATTGAACCTACCCCTTTTATTGCTTTTTGTTTGATCATGTCTATTTTGACCTCTTTTAGTCTTGTTGGCAACTTGGCTCATAATGCCACAAGATTTTCTTTATCAGATGAGCTTTTCCTTTTAATAAGATCATGTGTTTTTTTATGTTTATGATGTGCTTTCATTTTTGTTGTTTCATGCAAATAAGACATCTACACAAACATACCATTCACTCACAAAACCACTGCACTAAGAATTATTTGGTATTTTTCCCTTTCTTATAAAACTATGCATGATCTCATGTTTTCACATGGATTTTTAGGAAATCAAAGTCTCAATACAAAAAGCAAAAGCCAAATTAGTGTTTGTTCTAACAGATAAGTTCTGGAAATTCAAATGATATCTTAGAAAGGTGATCATACACTTAGAAAAAACCCGAAGAACAACCTGAACACTATAAGATGACATCAAAGCTGAGTTTTAGCTGAATGGATAATGAGAAACCATTTTGCATATTCACATGAAAGAAAGCAAAGCTTACCGATTCTGAATACATGTGTTTGAAATGAGGAAATGACAGCTTTGATAGTCCTTTCACAATAATAAAAAATCCCTTAGAGTCCTCTTTTGAACCTAATACGTTTTTCTTAAAAAATAATCTTGGCTAGGATCACACCCCACACTATGGGGAAAGTACAAGAAATATGCAAAAAAATTCCTCAATAATTAAAAGTGCCTAAACAAAGCTGAAGAGCATGAAAGAATCTAAAGGGTCCAAAAGTTTTGATCATACCATAAAAATAACTAATACGATGATGCTCCAAACCAAATGAAGAAAACAAAGAGAAAAAGCCCAATCTCGACACTGAGGGGCATTATGAACCATTTTGTAAATCAATTTAACAGACAAAAAGGTCTAGAAACAAACACTAGTGATTCTTAGTCTTGAAATCCCTTTAACATCTTTTGAGCATATAAATATCTTTTTACTTCATAACCAGAGTCTAAGCCTACGTTACGTGCCCAATCAAGCCCTTTCTGATCAAAAGCAGACAATCTGGATTAGTAAGCAATGCTTTCTCATGCGAAACAAGCTCCATTATTCATACAAATAAAATGAATGCTTTGAAGAATGGTTCTCTGAAACCCTCAAATTGAAGCTTGAACCCCTTTGACCAATAAAATATCACTTCACATTTTCACCAAAAGCAAAAAAAAAAAAATCAACACTTATGAAGACATGTCCATAGGAATCACTTGAATTTCTTTAGAATAAGTTTGCTTTAAACCGAAGTCAAAATGATTTTTGTGTTAGGAATAGCTTTGAAATTCCAAAAATTCTCCATAAAAACAACTCGTTGTAAATAACCAAATCTTCTTTCGCATAGTCTCATCCCGAAAAAAACCCTAAATTAAACACTTAGGGACATGATTAGGCTAGGGGCCATTCCAGAAAACACATAATAGGGTTGGCTCCACAATTCCTTTTATCAAAAAACATAAAATATAAGGCAGAGCTGATGACTTTTGAGATGAAGGTTTGTAAGTATGCTGATGTTATGCCCTTCTTAAAGGTTAAGATCACAAACTTGTGACTCAAGTAAGTAAGAGTGAAAAAACCATCAAAGCTTACTACAGAGACTCAAACTTTCAAGAAGGAGGAAAGTCAATGAAGAAAAGAGACTTATATTTCTCATGTACGTATGCATGTATATTGATCATAATGCATTATCCCTTTCTCTTTTGAATGCGCTTTTAAGCCCTCACTTCGAATATTTTTAGAAGGATTGACCATTTCTTGATCTAGTGAATTTGTTATCACCATTCCTTTTTCTTCTTTACAAAGCTTACTATCTAAAGTCTCTTATGAGACTTTTTATCATAAGCATTGTAAAGAGGGGGCAACTATCATAACCCATTTTTGGGTTATACCCATTCACCTTTTTCTTTCCAAATAAAAATAAAAAAATAAAATAAACACTAGCATTTTGGAAAAAACAAGCTGGGAGGATTTCACATGTAGAAAAAAAAAATCAAACTGCAAATTCAAAGTCAAGTTACGTGATTATTGGACGAATCTGCAAAAAAATAAGCCTAAAGACATAATTAGATTTTTAATAGGCCAATTTGATTTAATCATGGGCCAAATTAAAGTTTAATTATGTTTGAGAATTAATTTGGGTCCAATTAAAGGATTTAATTAGATGTAAGGACTTAATTATACTTTAAATAGGTCAAATTAATTTTATTAAGGACTTAATTAGTGAAATATTAAGTTTGGGAGCCTAATTTGGGCTTCATTAAAAGGATTGAAATTTTAGGAGATCAAATTAATTTTTATCAAGTCAATTGTTTGAAATCACGGGTAAAATTGTATGAAAAAGGATCGTTTTGAAATTAAAGGCTAAATTGAAGAAATTCACAGCTAAGAACCATTTTGAAAAAGGCGCCGAACTCTGAGACCCAATTGGATAAAATCAGGTGTGAAGTTTAAGAGATTTGAAAATTTAATGGTTAATTAGGAGCTAAATTGAAGAAATTCAAAACCAAGGACAAAAAAAAAGGTGCTAAAATTCGGAGCTGAAATTGAAGTTTGTCAGGGGGAATTGAACAAAATTGAAAGTTTGAAGATAATCAGAGGTGTAATTGAGAGAAATCATAACTTGAAGGACTAAAATGAACTTTACCAAAACGACGCCGTTTTGGGTTAACTGTTTATCTTCTTCTTCAGGTTTTCACCTGAAAAACTGCTTGAGTGGCCTCCTTCCCGAGGTATTTAATGCTTCATCTCTCCATCAAATTTGACAAAACTTCTTTTTTGGCCGATTGACGCCACAACAGCTGTAACACCACCCCAAAGTAGCCAACCCAACCAGCTCTTTCCTGTAACAAATCTGATAGCCCATGATAACCACTTTGAACCAACGGTTAGGATCCTTCTGGGTTGGAATCAAGGGCCAAGATTTGGCAACATTATGGACAAAATGTCCCTCTTCCACCCCTTATAAATGGGTGGATTTCATGGTCTAAAATGGGGAAAATCAAAAGCCAAAGTTTGAAAAAAACCGACCCCTACCCCTATTTGCTAGCCGTTTTCTTCTCTCTGCCGCTGATCTCAGCCGCTTCTCCTCCTCCTCAATTGTTGTGTCCTCACTCACCACGACCTCAGAATCACCGAGAGCTGCCAACACGACCACCAGCCGGCCATCTCACATTGGGAGCAGCCACCACGAGCTTCCCTTTTCCTTTACAAGCTTCTACTTCTTCCTCTCACAGCTAACATCGGCCGCCATTTCTTCCACCAACGCCTCTTGAGTCACCGCACAGACCTCCTTATCACAGCCACGACCCAAGGTGCTTTGGTCCAGAAAGGTTTCCAGACCCAAAATGTTTGGACCTAACCAGTTGCCAGACCTAAGGCGCTTAGACTAAACGCCAGCCACGTCCAAAGTGCTTGGACTTGGTGGGCTAGAAGTCTAAATTAACATGGGTCTGGAATGTTTGTCAGACTCAAACTAACATGGGTCAGGCATGTTTGTCAAACCTAAGTGCCTGGATTACCAGGCCCGCAAGCACCTGGCATGGTTATTTTTTTATGTTTTCTTTTTAAAAAAAAATCAATTTTTTTTAAATAATGCATTATTTGTGTATATTTTTTCAAATAAATTTTTGGTTTATGTTTTAATTAGATTGTGCTTATTTTTAAATGACATCAAGTGTGTTTAGTTTTTAAAGAGGCATGTATGATTCATCTGTGATTTTTTCTTAATTTAATATAGATTAATTTTTTTTAATATTAAATTTTTTATAGAATTTTTAATAAGTGCATTCATGCATTGTTTTTTTATATATAATTATTGTTCAATATATTTTATGTGGGTGTGGCATACATGGTTGCCAAAACCAAATGTCACTTGGGTCTAGGTATTCATAAATTTAACTTTCAACTGTCATTAATATTTATATTATTTGTGAATAACATGCAGGTCATCTATCTAATTGATGCTATAAAAAGGCCCTACAAGCTCTCCATTTATCGTCACACAAATATTAATTCAAAGTCGGAAAAAAAAAATACTGCCAAGTAACTTGATATAAGAATGGGAAAGCTA
>Ga0325401_1005565_pt1 | contig 12090 bp, 8 predicted proteins | sample PopdelMetagenome_FD_205666 | JGI IMG/M metagenome (GOLD analysis project Ga0325401, IMG submission 205666) | Populus deltoides microbial communities from Bellville, Georgia, United States - Xylem-PdKOR-R2 | ecosystem: Host-associated > Plants > Phyllosphere > Stem > Wood/Secondary xylem | place...
CAAATATGTTGTTTTTGCTCTTTGTTTTAAAAATTAAAGCTGTTAAATAAATAAATACCTTCTAAAATCAACAAGAACGAGTAATTTAAATGGAAGATGCATACAAGAGTAGAATATATTATATGTATTTTTTTTATTATAATCATTTGTTTTTTTTTTAATATTTCAACTAATAAATAATTAATTGAAAAATCGATTAATAGCAAAAAAAAGATTTATATAATTGAAGCAGGTCCCATAAAATAAATTACTAGAAATTTGAAAATAAATAAAAAATCATAAAGGCCAACCAAAAATAAAATAAAATGGATGGAGTTATTTACTTATTTTCTTCATTTAAAATTACAACGTACAATAACTGTTACGAACTGGTAAGTAAACAATTGCAAACTGGTAAGTAGTTTACTTATTACTTCGTAAAATTTATTCGTAACTTAAAAGCTACTGTAACAAAACACCAACTTCTCCCGCGCACAATTGCACACAAAAAATCAAACTCCACTCGCTCTCTCTCTCTCTCTCTCTCTCACTGGCATTTCATTTCCACTCTGCAAAAAACCTAATCCCCCCAAATGGCATCAAATCCGGCAACTATAGAAGATCCCAGTCAAAACTCCAACACCGACGAGGAAACCATCGCTCTCAGGAAGAAACGGTCGCGGCGCGTGAGCTTCGCTGACCGCGAGATCACTTCCGTCCATATCTTCAACCGCGACGATGAATACGAGACCCCTCCTGACCCCCCTTCCACGAAATCCCCCATATCCGACACAGACGATGAAGTTCGTGCTTTTTTCGGTGACCTCGCCGATAGCGATGATTCTAAAGAAATATCATCTCCCACTGGTGCCGATGATGACGATAACGATTATTCGATCAATTCCAGGAAGTCTTTTTTTCGGCCAGTCGAGTCGCCGTCTCCGGGGGGCAGCAGTATCGTTGGCTCTGCTTCTTGTAACGATGGTTTGTTCTATTTTTATTATTATTTGGTTTCAATTTTACTTGCTTTTTTTTAGGTCATTGTTGTTGGAATAGTGAATAGCAAATTTTTTTGGGGAAAATGTTGAAGAATTTTTGTTGCCGTTACATTTTGTAGAGGACAACTTTTTTGGGCCTGTGTCAGCGAGTTTTATTAGAGCTGGAAGATTATCTGATTCTGGTGCATCGGATTGTAATCTTGATGTTACCATGGATTCGACTGCATTTTCAATGCATTACCGAAGTCTTGTGAGGTCAGTGTCGGGAGAAGAGTTTAAGACACCCACTGAGGTTCGTGTCGCTGCGGAAGATAAAACACCTTCGAATATTACCACCCCTTCTGATCCAGGGAGTTCCATGGTACTGACAAAAGATAAGAAGGTAACTTCGCAGAATGTTTCTGGTTTTGTGCAAGGTAGTGGGGGTAGAGATTCAAATGATATGAGTCTTGTGGGAGAAAACTTGAAGAGTTATGACTATGGGAAACTTTCTCCTGGTTTGGAAGCACTTTTATCGGAAGCTATGAAGGAGCCGCAAGCAGCATCTGGTTTCCTTTCTGATTCTAGTAATGCGAAATTGTTGGAGAGGAGTGAGGTTTCTATGTTTGATGAGAATGAGAGCAGTCGCATGGGTAGAAAGGATTGCGAAGATAAAGAAGTTGGCAAGTTTGACATGCTTGACATATCTACCAAGGGAGTATCTGTGGCCAGCATGGAATTGGATGAGGCAAATGTCATTTCTGTGAGCACCAATGCTGGCCAGTGCAGCACACCTGATAGAACTCAAGGTGTGGCAGTGGATGCATTCACTCATCACCAAGTACAAAGCCCTATTCAGCTGAGCAAAGTGCAAACTGCTGATCAGCTGGGTGGAGTGCAAATGCCTAATCAACTGAGCAAAATACAAACTCCTAATCAGATGAGCAAATTACAAACTCCTAATCAGATGATGCCTGTAAGATTTTTCTCCTGTGGGTTGGATCCTCCATTTTGCTGGTTCCTTCATTTGTATGAATTCAATAAGTTAATCTGCATAGGTGGTCTTTTACAATTAGTGGCCTGGATTTGTTCTGTAAATTCTCTGCATGATCTTTTCATTCTGTCTTTAAGGGTTGAGATATGATTACGTGGGCATGGTTTCGTTCTGGACAACTCTTGGCTAACCATTTCTAGGTGTTTAGTTGGTGTTTCACAGATTGTGTTGGGGTGGTTTCCCTATTGCATTTTCTCTGAGTGATCATGAAGGTTCACAATTTTGCTTAACATTTACTGATATGCATTCTTGTCTTTTACAAAATGAAGATGGTTGTTTATGCACAGTTTTTGTTTTCCCTATTGTAGGTGAATAAGGACCACAGTAAAGATGCAATTGCAATGGATGTGGAGTTGCCTGCTGCTAGTATCGGCATCACATCTAATATGGATACTCAAGTTCTGAAGCTCGATTCATTAAAAAAACATGAATCTGGACAACATTCAGCTGACATTCTTAAAGATCATTATTTTGAGGATAGAAGAAATCAATACAACACTGATCATAATTCTGATCAACAACACAGTTCCATATCTTCTTTGTCTGCTAAAAGAAGGCAGGAGATATTTTTGGATGCTTCTAATTCCTGTAGACAATTATCATATGCGACTCCTTCACCGAAACAACCAGATTCCTTTTTAAGCAAGGCGAACTTAAAAAGCAGTGGGATTCAGCCTTCTCCCCTTGTGTCTAGTTTGAAAGATAGAATTGAAATATCAAAACTCAGATTATCAAAGTTCATTTCTTCAGCAACTTCTTTCAATTCAGTGGTGGAAGAAAACAACAAAGCAGATAAAACTAGCAAACAGGTGGATTCCCCAGTTATGAACTTAGAAAAACGTTTCTCTAGCATTGACCCGAAGGACAGAGATCATGAGAGGTTAAGGTTAAGGAACATAGTTGGCTATGGTACTGTGGCTCCAAGTGATTTTGATAATTTGACTAACAGTGGAGGAACTGTAAGCCTTTCAGAAGATGGGGAATCTCTTATGCACATGTCTGCATGTATTCTTTCCAAGGAGAGGGAAGTCCGACCACATATTTTGGCCAAGAAATCCGTGGACAGGACATCAGTTATCCCTGAATCCGCCTCCTCATCAGTGGAGATCAAAGTGGATTTCGCAAATCTTCTGAAAACAACCAATGCATCTGATAATTTTGTTTCTCCTCCATTGAAGGTTTTGGATCAGGGGTTATCATCACCAATACAACATCTCTCTGGCGACATGAAGCAGCAACTGACATTTGATGAACTTGTTAGCGTTGGCTCCAATCAAGACAAGAATTCAGTAGGTAATGTTTCCATCAGTGCCCATGCCACTGCAGTAACTGACAAATTGTTATCATGGTTTGCTGAAAGGAAACCACAATCTGGTTCACTTCTTGATATTAATTATTCGGAAGACAGTTCTCAAGTGAAATGGGTGGATGACAGGCAGAGTTATCTTCAGAATAAGCATGGTGCATCTAAATCTCCAATGAACTTCCAAACTCCTTTGAGGGAGAGGGATGCCTCAAATATTCATCCAGTAAGGCCAGACAGGAATATCCTAATTGTTGCTCCTGACCTGAGACATTCTGAAGAGGAACTTCCCGTGGAAAGAAATAAATCTTCTCTGTACACTTCAGCTTCCGTCTACAGTCCTAAGAATGTAAATGGCCCGTCACTTAAGGTCATAGAGCTCTCTCTCTCTCTCTCTCTCACACACACACACACACACACACACACACACACACTGAGACACAAACACGCTCACGTGGGACTCCATAATTTACAGACCCAGTTTCCTGCACAGGATATCCAGAGTTCTTCTGGTCGAAAAAGAAGAATTAGAGAATCAGTTCTTGACGATGCAGAACATGCAGAAGAAATTGGGAGGATAAAAAGGAGCCCAGAAAATAGGAATCCGCATTCTGATATGGAGTCTTATGAAAGCATCAATGATAGGGAGATGGTTATAGATGACTCGACAGTGAAACATTGGACTGATGTATGTATAGATGTTACTATTCCCTTATATTATTGTACCTGCTTATGGTCAATTTGTCAATAGTTGAGGTACCATTTATCATAGGTGTGAATTCGGTCTTGCACCTTGTGGTTAGGCCCAATTTCACCTTTTATGTTGTGGTTTATGCTGTGGTGTTTTCTTCCCAGTGGTTTGTTCCATTACTTTGTCCACAAAAGTTAATTTGTACTCTTTAACATTAAAGGCGGAATTTTTTTTTTTGTAGATTGACCATAGGAGAAACAGTACATTTTACTTCCATAGGAGTATAAATGAATGATAGACATGCATGACTTTAATCAGAAAAACTAGGAGATTTTTTAAGAAAATCATTCCTTGATAGCAAATAGATAACGGAACAAACCCTTGAGGAGTGTTATGTTATTCAGAAGACACAAGGTGGCACAACACAAACAAGGCAATGGCACCGGGGCCCTTTCTTTCTAGCTTGTTCCAATTTTAGTGTCTACAATACCACAAAGTAGTTTGGTATAATCTCACCCTGTATCTTTTGGATTCTCTCTAACTTTGTTAACACCTTGCAGATTTCACTAAAATTCTCGGGGGACACAAAACAGTTGCTCTCTCCATCAATTGATAAGCTAAATATTAAAATGGTAATGTAGAATTTAAAACGTGATAGGCATTGGTGATCCCCACATTTTTTCCTTTCTGCATATACCTATGTGATTATGTTTCTTTTCTTTTCTGTTCCATTATGTAGATTGGTGTGTTGCAAGATATTTTGGTTCACCTGCAGAAGGTTAAGAAGTTTGAGATGCTTTGTTCCCAAATTAAACCTCAGCCTCAGCCTCAGGTATGCTTATTAAATTGACTCTGACATTTTATGGTTCTAATTATTAGTTCTTGGGATGGTCAAAAAATCTAGCCCCATCATTTCTTCTTATGAAAATGATAACAAATCAAGCTAACCATTTGCCTGCTAACACTGTTTTTCCATTTGTTCTACAGAAAACATGTGACCTGTCCAGTGAAGTTAAGAGTAAAAGGTGGCTACTCATCATGTTGTTAATATGTCATGGATGCGGATGGTCATTGGTTCTTATATTACTGGATGGCATGGTTTAGCATAACTGCTTACAATGTTGAGTCGATGTTGTTGCAGAATAGATGAAACAAGGTCGGTGCTTTCCAAGTTAGTGTTTGAAAGGGCAAGACTACAATTAATGTCTGCCAAGCGTGAGAAACTGCTGGTATGTTTCCTCTTTTGTGTTTTCCATTCTTAAGGTATCCATATCCTTAATCCCCTGCCTAGTATCTTCCATGCAGAAAAGAGCACAGCAACTGAGCTCTGCAATTCAGGAATCAAAGATTTTGAAGTCCAACAGTATCTGGCATCCTTCTGTGCCTGGTGAAGTTGATGATAATCTTCAAAATTCATGCGTGGATAAAAATGGCAGAAAAATAGAGGTATAAAATCAATTTTAAGATATGCATTGATTTATGTGCACTATATGCCCTTCAGCCCATGAAGTGCACTATTTATCACTTTTGTTTTGTTATTTCATTTCTGTATGCACCTGTTATTACCCAAAAGAAGAAAAGAAAATGAGAATGATTCAAACTTGGTGCTCAAATAATGTTATGGAAATTTCTCATGATATCTTAATAACACGAACGAAGAGCTTTCAGAGGAATTAATGGGAACAACCTGCTTTCTGGGGACCTAAAATGTCAGTTTTTGGATCTTTTAAGAACTTAGATAACATTGAATACTTTCCTCGTCAGTTGTCACCAGATGGTGAAAATTGTTCATAAGAATAATAACAAGATCCTAATTATAGCAAGTATTACAAAAATAGAACTTCCAAATTAACAAAAATATCACAACTAATAAAATTGCAAATATTTTGAAAATTATTCTTGTTGTACTGCACCATTCTCATCTGGATGGAGAAAACTCAATCCTCCAATTTAAAATGTTTGAGAAGTACCACAAGTTTGATTCTTTTATCCAAAGCTTGAAGTTGCACACACCCTTGAACTTGAGATTAACAGTCCTTGGACATGTTTGTAAACAATGATGGCAATGGCATTTTTTTTTCAACCACTGCACCATTAAACTTGCATGGAATAATGAAGTCAATTTGATCAAACAACTTTCTCTTCTTCAACATACATCTTTAATGGTGGAACCTACATTCTCCAGCATAATATATCTGTTCTTCAACTTGATTGATGTTTCTTCTTGATGCTCCTCGTGACAAACTTGTTCTTTGTCAATACCATTCACCATGATATCATAGTTTTGATTTTGTTATCGAGCCAAAAACTTTCCAAGCATACTGTTTTGAGTATGTCGAGTCAGATAAGCCTCTCAAATGTCATTCTTATCTAAACCATAAGGTGATACAGCCCACTTTCAAGATTAGCGTTCTCTCTTCCAAATTTCTGTCACCCATGACCTTTCCCCCACCCCACCCCCCAGCCCTTTTCCTATTCTGTTTTATTATCTAAGATTTGTTTTCCAGAACTTCAATTATAATGCCTTAATTGGAAAAAAAAGGACAACAAGAGCACTATAGAATTAGATACATTGAACAGTGGCATCATGTCCTTCAAACAAAGGTCATTAAAATTTTGAAATTGCAGCAGCAGAAGGTGTTTGTTTTTTGTTGCTTGGACTGCAGCGATGGTTTTTTTCTTTTTTGCTCAATGGTTCTTTCAGGGTTGGGATCGAATATGGCTCTGCTGCCAAAATTGATGTAGGATAGGATAAGTTAGAAAAGAAGATATATAACCTCAAATCCATGAAGGAATTATGGCTGTTGAATCCACAAGAGCAGATAAACAAAGAGGAAGATCCACCTCTCAAAGTGACCACACAAAGTCTTCATTTAACTGATGATATCTTATTATCATTCATGAACCACCTTCAGATACAGTGCATGATGCTTTATATGCACACAAAAAAGCCCTAAAAGAGTACTGACTAAATAGGGAATAGAATCTTCCTATTACTGCAAATATTACTATAAGAATACTTCCTAAATAATAGAAATACCTCAGGATTAAAAAAATTAAAAATATCTTGAAAGTTATTCTTCTTGTACCGCATCATAGTGGTTTGTCCCCTTTTGAGGCTATATGGTTAGTGCATACCATTTTATAGGATCGATGCTCGTACTCCCTCTGACCCATGAAAATAGTCCAATTTGATTAAAAAGAAAACAGTCAGTCTTAGCAGAGTAATAGAATTTTATAAACTCATTTTATTACAAAGTGGATTGACGGAATTATGGAAGTGCAGTGCAAACATTGAAAAATTATTTGAATATTCCATAATTTTTAAATCCATGGCTGAAATGACTTATAATTAATGTTTTAGTTAAGTGCATGAGGAAAAATTATAAAAAATTGTGATTGGCCAAAAATCCAAATTGAACTTGCCCAATAGACTTGATTTGTACCCATTCTGATTGCATATCAACTTCACTTCAAGTTTCTGAAGGAGATGCTCCTGTTATTGTCTGGCAGGATTCCAACGAGAAAGTAATCACAATGAGGCATGAAGCTGAAGCTTTAGATAGGAATATAAAGAGTTTAACTAAATCTTTCTATAGTTACTGCAAAATGAAAGGCGAGCAAAGCTGTGGCGAGACTATTGCACTAGTTAATGATCATCTGAAGAGGAGAACCTCTTGCAGGTTCATACGCAAGGATTTGCAGGTCTTTCAGCTATTGTAATGACCTTTGTTACTGCTTGAATTTAAATATCTTATTTCATTGAGAGACAAATCCTGTCATCTATTTCCTCAGTTGTGGGAAGTTGAGGATCTGAGGAGCAGGAACGGTCAACTAAATTTTGTCCTCAACTACCATGGCTTCATCAGCCAAAGGTTCCTTCTTTGCTGGAACTTTTCTCCTGGTTGAAAATCTGTGGTTGAGATATAAACTGCTTATATACTTGAGTGTGTTCTTTTGTTTTATGAAAAACAGGTTCACAATAAATGCTGTTCCCACCCGTAGTATATCTATTGCAAACCAATTGAATCACACAACCATCATGAAGGTAATCAAGTCAAATTGTATTCTATATGTTCAATTAATTTTCAGTACTTATTCCTAATATGTTTCTTGTTCATTAGATCTTCCCTAATATGGATGCTTGTGTAGCATTTTCATATGCTCTAAATTCTGAGACTACTAAGAAGTATGCAGGCTTCAAAATTCTGGCACAAGAAACACAAGTACGTCATGGTATTATTTTGCATTCAATTCTTTTATATCCTGCATTGAGACTCTTTGGATGCTATTATGTCTTTTAGCTTACACAGAAACTTCCAATCTAATTACAGCTGAAAGGAATGCCATTTGCACTTTCTGTGTTTAATTTTCTTTGCTTCCCATCTGGGTTATTCTTACAAGTTACAAGTAATTGATGTTTTAAATCCTTAACTATTATTGTTGTGATGCAGGTTACCAGTTCACTATTGCGCAATCTACTAGATGTGACTGAGGAAGTACAGCAGGCACAAATAGAAATCAGAAATCTGGTTAAGACAACCTTTTCTTCTCCATCTGGTATAAACCCCCCCACCCCCCCTGGTCATCTCCAATCCCTCTCCTATGTCTTCATTTACTTGTTGGTTTGGGATCTATAACCTGGCCAAATGAATTATATTCTTAAGAAGAAGGTTGTCTACATTACATATTGCAGCACTAAAATCAAATATTGAGTTGTTATGGTTTACATTCATAGGACCAATATTGAATCTGAGTGTCGAATGACTTTCAGTCACTACAGTTTGCGCGTGAACAAGATTAATTTTGAACCTGGGTAAAGCCTTTTGAATCTTGATGATTGGTACAAGACAATAGAGCTGTGCCTGTGCAGTAATCAATGGCACCATACTTGGGATGGAAACATGCAAATCAATATGCATTACATAGTGATGCACTCTTTGTTTTCTGTTAATCCTGCTGCCTTACAAGGTGACTAGGTGATCATAGAAATGTTTGCGTATTCAACACATGCATCCTGGTTTCCTATTATCTTATCTGTGTAAAATTTATTTAATAATTGATGCAGTTGATTCATCGAACCTCCTGCATCTGTGTGATTTCTTGATTGTTTATGCCATTTGAACATGCCATAGAAGCATGTGCATTTAGTCTGCTCTGCTTGGGTATGGTATATTACATATTATTATTATTTTATTTTTTTTGCAGTTGAAAAGCTTGATTTGCTGCTTTGTTTCGTTGATTTTAACACTGGTTGGAAGGTGGTAGTGACTCTTGACATGACATGTTTGAATCGGTAAACCTACTTGTTCATTCCTTTTTCATACGTGGAAAAGGTCTTGCAAACTTCAATGCACTTGCTTAATTATATTATTATAATTGATAATAGATATAGAATATTCTGTATGTAAAAATAAACATTTTTTTTTATCTAGTTTTGCATTCCTACATGTTTAGTGGAGAATACTTTCAGCTGTTTACTTTCTGCATGTCCCATCTCCTTGTTGGTCTATTTACGCAGTGTTGGTCTAGCATACAATCTTAAGTAGGTCCTAAGGGGGTTAGTCTGTATAGAGGCTTACACTTCTGATTTTTGTATCAATTGCCTACTCCCAAAACTCAAAAGAAGTCCCAGCTTGAAAGCTTTACCATCATACCAGATCAAATAAAGATGCTATAATTTTAGCATGCACTTGTTTACTTTAATCATGTGTGTGTATTATTCCTAGAAATAATTTACTAGTAAACCTGCATGTTATGTGAGCCCAATAATTTGACACGATTCTGGTTGGTATGATCATTGTAGTTTTGTAATGTGATTCTTATGTGATACTACTTATCATCAATAGGGACATCATAGGACTTATTGGCTAATCTGCTGAATACACTCGTTTGGATGTGTCCATCCTCCATGTAACAGGAATGTCAGCTTTTAGAAAATTAATCATTTTATCAACCTTATAATAATTGCAACCATTATCTTTGTGAGAGCGTTGTTGTTGATGTCCATGCTCATTCTGTTAAAGTCACAATCAACTATAAAAATGATAATGAATTGACAACTAAGTGAAGTGAAACAAAATGAGAGTTCACATCCCAACCAGGAGCTGAGCTTTGTCTCACAGTATGCATCATGATTGAGAATGCAAATCAGATTATTTACCAAAAAAAAAAGCAGATCATTTGAGTTGATTGTTGTGTAAATTTTAGTCCAACCTGTTTTAGGCATTTCCATGAAAATGTTTTGTTGTGAAAGGGTAAGGGCATCTGTCATTTCTTGTATTGGATTTATTTTTTACTACAAAGAAAGTTTCATAACAAATTAAGCATTAACTTCAGCAATTGTAGATTTGGGAAAATAAATGAATCTAAATCATATACCACTTTGAGGAACTTGGACCTGTGGCCTGAGATCACTACTTTCATATGCTGTCTTCATTTTTAACAATATTTGCTACTCTTTACCCAGGCATTTACTCTATGTTTAATGATTGTGTTGTCTGATAACTTGGTTTTTGAAACAGTGGAGTTTATCCATTAGCAGCCGTTCCATATGAGTTACAAGCTTCTACTAATGGAACACACAAGTTGTTTCCCGAGTCACTCTCAGCTCAAGTAAAAGCTGCTGTTGATAATCTTAGAATCGGCTTTTCAAGGATTGTAAGGCTTTGCAAATGCATTTCTCAGGTGATGCAATCCTTAAGCACTTGAATGCAGTGAAGGGTCCATCTGTATTCTGTACTTACTTTCTGGGTGTTCTGGTCAGTTTGCTGATTTTACTATCATATCATTCTCTACCTATAAACATTAGTAGAGATGTATTGTTCACGAGTATTTGGTGCAATATGGATGGAGTGAAACTTCAGAATATTTGCATCACTATCACGCCCAGGCAACTTCTGCTGGGACAATATATAATCTTTGGTTTAGCTTCTCTTTGGTGTACAGTCAGGGTCCATTAGAGGAGTCTTTCTACCTGATATCTGCTGTGATGGGATAGGAAAGGATTCTGAGATGTATGTGCTCTATATGTAGATGCGTGAGCTTTTATTTTCTGTTTTTCAGAATCCTAGTTGCCTTAGGGGTGGAGATCTATTTAGTTCCATTCCTGTGAGATTGACATTAATTTGTTATAATTTAGGCTGTGTTTCCCTTGCTGGTGAAAATCAGTGTCGTTACAACAAATGGACTTGTTGACTTGTGGTTGCCTTGTTGCAATGAATTCTAGATAGCCCAAGGACTAGTTAATTAACCCCCTGACTGCTCGGTCAGCAGTTAAAAGAGATAACATGGATATTCATGAGTGTGGTAAACACTACCATTACCAAAACCTCCTTAAACCATGGTAATATGGGGAGTTTAACAGTAGATAGATTTTGTCAAGAAGTCTAATCTAAGTCTGTAAACAGAAAAATGTTGGAGTGATTAATAGGGTACTTGTAGAAGATTGGAGGAGATAACTTCACTTGTTGTTTGGTGCATGCATAGAACATGGCAAGAAATAGTCCTCTGCCTATAAAATACCTATTCTTTTATTAAATTTCTATTTAAGTACTCCATCTTTAATTATTTATTTGAGCTGCTTATCTTTTATAATTTATATGTTATGGTGGCCTTGATGAGTTTCATCAATGGAGTGGTGAAGTAATTGTTGAGATTTGAAAAAACAAATTGATATAAAAAAACATATTGATAGTTTTTTTTTCTTCCTGGATTAGAGGTTTTTATACAAGGGGCATTGATAATTATCCCAATGCTATATAATACTTTTACTTTTGTAATCACAGCTCTATTAAATTTACTCAAGATATATAGTAAAGGTCTAATATAAGAAATATATATTATAATTAAAAGGCATTTATATTAAGGAGAAAATTAGAAATTAAACAAGTTTTCATAAAGGATTTTTCTTGAGAACGATAAAAAATAGAGAACAAAAGAAAGCCATTTGAACGAATTGTATTTTTAAATAATTTGGAAAGTACAATCAAACATGAGCTTTTTTGGAGAGCTTTTTGTTTGAGAAATCTTTTGGGAGAAATTTGAAAAGTAGAGTTATGTTTCTAAAAATTATGACAACATTTTG
>Ga0325401_1005566_pt1 | contig 12089 bp, 3 predicted proteins | sample PopdelMetagenome_FD_205666 | JGI IMG/M metagenome (GOLD analysis project Ga0325401, IMG submission 205666) | Populus deltoides microbial communities from Bellville, Georgia, United States - Xylem-PdKOR-R2 | ecosystem: Host-associated > Plants > Phyllosphere > Stem > Wood/Secondary xylem | place...
CCCAAGTGATATGATATTTGCCTCCATCCTTCACAAGGATTAGATCTTCATCAATTTATTATTATTTTTTATTTATTCCTTCAATAATCCATAACATAAACACAATTTATTATTTTTGTTTAACAGTAAAGTATCATTTAACATTCCATTTATAATCTGACAAGTCAGTCATCCCGACAATATTAACACTACACAAGTAAGTTTAACTCAAGTTGCATATTCCGGTCATTAGAAAAAAAATGATGCCACTAGCCTATTAACGAGTAACTAGTTCCTTCGCCCATCTTATTCCACAATTTCTAATCAATATCCGCCTCTTCAAGACTAAATGAATACTCCTATCAAGATGTCAATCCCCATTTCATTAACACTTTTAATTATTCCTTATCAGAAATACCATTATAATACCTCTCCCTCGAAACTTAAAAGGGAATGCCGACACTAATGAATTTATTATAAATGCCAAAATCAGGACCGACCAATCAAGTTTCTTGCAAATGCCAAAATCAATGTCACCGATTGATGTTATTGACTATTTCTAACCTGGAATAGCCAATCAGATTTTTCTTTTCATAATACCTTGAAATATTTCTGGAATGTTGATGTCAAGATTTTTGACATCATTCGTTTTCACTTCAGGAATAGCTAATCAAATTTCATGTGATTGCCGATATCGACAGCACCAGATGATATCATTAACTATTTTCACCCGAATAGTTAATCAAGTTTAATATCCCTCATTTTCAAGGATGATTATGTCGATGTTAGTAAACCTTACTAACATCATTAGCCTCCGTATTTGGGACCGGCTAATCAAGTTCGGGGAACGATCATCAATGAAGTCTATTAATGTAATTCATATTCTTAAACCAATCAAGTACTCGAATCCATTTTAATTTCTTGTTTATTTCACTTTATCCTTTCTCTTTGTGGTTTCACCCATAGATGCAAAGATCAAGAATTTAATAAGTTAGTAAGTTAACACAATGTAAAAAATATAGGTATAGAATGCCTACCAGCTGCAGAAGCTTAACTCGTGCTTCCTTATTGTTGTTGTGCCCCTCCTGCAGTCCTTCCTTAAGCTCCTATTATACGAGCTCCTGAGAGGTCGAGTTAATGCTTCTCCTACATTTCTTTATAACATCCTGAATCAATATTTGAATCTTCCCAATTTATTCATAAATTCACAAAATCAAATACTTCTGTAAATAATTTCCATGGATGTATTTTATTTTCTTACTTGTCATTTAAATTCATTTACATTAGAATTTATTTACACTAACATTAAACGTCCAATTAACTCCATTCTTCATTAATGATTTTCGATGTCCAAAAAACATGACTTTTCGTTACCGGTTTTCTTTTCTTTTTTTTCCTGGTGTTCAAAGACATGAATTCTCGTCACCGATTTTCTAATGTCCCAAGACATTAATCTATTACCAAACAATATAATTTGACTTAAATTTTAGCAATGACTACACATCCAAATTTTTCCAAAGCACGCTCAAAATGATTCCTTATATTATAATTCAATTTACAACATCCCTTACCATGATTTCCTATTCCAATATAACCAAAGTATTAATCAATCACTATTCTTTATAGAATTTAACTATACCATCACTTATCAACATTTCGAACATGACTCAAACACAACACAAACACTTCCATCATCATTAAACCCATTGCCATTATTTTTAGTCTCAAAACATACTTTTTATGCTAAACATCAGATTCTCATTCAATGTTTCTCAAACCAAACTTAAAACATCATTATGTAAATTTAGAATTCAATAAATCCAAATAGTGGAATTATACATCATAATCATTAGAATAACATATGCAAAATTAACAGACATCCAACAGGTAAATCTTCCTATATAAGAACAATACCGAATTGACCTGAACTTTGGAGACTTACTGTTCGAGAAGTACAATTTCTGGTAGGAGTGTCTGTTTCTGATCTTAACTGTTTAGAATTTATATAACATTTGGATGAACAAAATATTCAAAATCCAGACCAATCCAACAATTAAAAGATGATATAATGGCCGACGAACGAGGCTGTCTTGAAGGGTGATTTTTCAGAAATGTTCTTCTGGTGATAGCCCTCAAACAAAGTCTGCTATATTGACAATCCCTCCGGTCCGAATGTAGGTAACATTGAGCATAATAGCATATCCAAAAATCAATCTAATCCAGCAGTGAAAAGTCAAGATATGGCTGCCGAAGTTCCTGCCCGGTTGCAATCCCAAAACCCATAGTTTCAAATCAATTTATTCCTTCTACTTTTCAGCTAATCAAGCCATTATCATGTAATTAACCTCAAAATTAACAAGAACAATTATTCCCTCAAAATATTTATATGAATCCTAGAATTTGAAACTTGAAGGTTTTCTTCTCCTCGTGCAAGAACAAGAGAGAAAAACGAACCTTTGCTACTTTAACTTATTTAAGTGAATTCTTGTAAAAATCTACAAAAATCATGTCCTCCTGTTCGAATTTCCAGCTTCTTCTATGCGTTTCTCTCAAGCTCTACCTTGGGTAATTAATGCAACTAAATATGAATAGTGTCTTTATCTTATGTTGTTTATATATATATATATTCATCACAATGCTTCGCGTGTGTATAATTCCAAACACCTTCTCATGATTTAATCAAATTCAATTTAAAAACCAAATTTATAATTGTTAAATGGGAAGCATAAGAACCTAATAAAAAAAAAGAAAGATGCAAATTAAAAAAGAGTTCGGAGGACCCAATAAAAGAAAAAAAGAACACAAATGAAAAAAACATCATGATAAAATAAGTTTGAAAACCCAATAAAAAATGAAATGATGCAAGTTAAAAAAAAGCTTGAAATGGCTCAAAGTGTTTCTACCAATAGATTTTTAATATATAATAAAAATGTTTTTAAACTTTTTTCAAGCTTAGTAAATTCATTATCCAATTCAATTTCATTTCAAATCATTTCAATCATTGATTAAATTATATTTGAATGCCCAAGCAAGCAATTTAGTTAACTCGATAGAGCTCAAGTCATATATAATTAAATTAATTATAAAAATTAAAAAAACACTCAAACTCCAATTAACAGGCTTTGAAAGTCATCAATGTTTAATATTGTAATTCAATTTTATTTTTGGAAAGTTTTAAAAATTTTTATCTATAAATTTTTATTTTTTAATATTTTTTTAATATTTTTATATACAGATATAAAAAATAAATTAAATTTTTTTTAAAAATAATTACTATTTAAAAAACAATTATATAATTTTAGTGGAGGTGTTGTTGTTGAATTCTGATGTGTTGATGTTAATTTTCGTGATATTGATGATCGTACTGCTCTTCATATTGCTGCTTGGCAAGGCTTTACTCAAGCTGTTTCCGAACTAAAGCAGGCCAAATTGATCTCAAATATCGCTGGGGCAGCACTGTAAGTATTTGGATAGTAAATTGTGTTTTTGTGAATTGGGTTTCTTGGAATTGTTCAAATAGTTGTGTTTATAAGAGTTTGCTAGCTTGCTAATCTTTTTATAACGGGGTTGATGATGACGTTGTTCCGCGGAGATTTGAGTCTGATTTCTAAACTGTTTTGATTTTAGAGTAACAATGAGCTGCGTGCTTATGGTTAGATATATTATGTGGATTATAAAGTTAGAATTTTGGATATGGATTACTGTCATCTTAAAAAATTTGTTTGTTAATTTTGGGGATGCTATTTGAAATAGTCCTGGCAATTTGCACAAGCATTTTGTTTTGAGATGAGGGATTTTCAGATTGCCTGTTAAGAGTGGGTTCTGTTGCTGATGCTATGTATTCAGATATGGGTTGATTAAACTCTTGGGGTGCATGGAGAACATGATAATTAAGAGCATTCTTGGGGTTCTTTTAAGAGATAAAATGCAGTATTTGGTTTGGTATTTAACTGAAATTCGGTAAAAATCATAGTTTTTTTTTTAGTTAACTAATGTTGCTTAAACAGCTTCTTGCAGATGCTATATATATTTCAAAACCACGATGTGATTAAACTTTTGGAGAAACGTGGTGCTGGTGCAAAGCCTCTGGTATGTTTTCAGTTTTTGTTGTTTATATGAGATGCTGTAGTGTACTTTTTTGGCCTTCTTTGGTTTGGTTTTGTTATTATGTTTGGGTGGCTTTGTTTATCTAGATGGCTCTTATGCACGTGAGGTCCTGGAATACGAAATCAATCCCGATGAACTTGATTTTACTAACAGTGTAGAATTAACTAAGGTAACTTGTTCTCCTTGTCTTCTTTGCCAGCTAGAACTGATGAGCTTCTGTGGCCTTGTGATGACATTTTTTTTTATGTTGTGAAGATCAATATCAGTTTCTTTTATGTTGATCATTATTGTCAAGTGTCACAACTTGATTTAAAATATTGTTGATGATTTTCTGAGTTCATCTCTTATATAATTATATTTGTGGCTTTTGATCCCTCTACCATAAGCATTCGATTTGGGTAAGAATAATATGATTTGTTACTTAGGTAATGAAACATATATTGTAGATAAGATCTATGAAGTGAGTTTCTAAATCTTTGGTCTGCCTGTATTTGACCTGTTTAAAAGCACATTTCATTTTCAAGTTTACTGCATGAAATTTGTCACAGGGAACCTTTTGTAGCATCATGGCGAGGAATTTAAGTTGCTGTTAAAAAGCTTGGTGAGGAAGTGCTTCTAAAGTGTGGTTTATTTATACCCTGAACCGTTTTTGTTCCTCAATAGTATTTGGTTGTACGTTTAGGTTCTCATGATGGTTAGTTTTGTACAGTGACCATTCAGAGATGAACTTGCATTGCTTCAGAAAATACAGCATCAAAATGCGATCCAGTTTCTGGGTGCTGTTACTCAAAGTTGTCCAATGATGAATGTGACGATATATTTGTCTAAGGTTTGTTCTTCAATGCTTTTGTTCACCACTTGGAATAACCTTTTTCCAATCTCATTCATAGCATATTGCTTTTTGCTGGATCTTTGGTGTTGTCAGATCTCTATTATTTGCATGTTATTTTCTTTGTTGACTGTTATATATCGTCGCCAATGTCTGTTAATGTGATTTTTTTTCCGACCTGATTTCTTATTTTATAATCATGTATTTTTATGCTCCATTGAATTTGATGGTGATAAATCTGTTCCCCTGATAAGTCCTGCTTATACTTTCACTCAGGTGGATAAGATTTCTTAAATAAACTAAGAAAGTATTAACAGTCTATTCTTGTGAAAATTTCTGCATCATAAGTGATGGAAATTTTTGTCCTTTGGATTTGGTTTGTAACTAAGGATGCCAAGACCATCCTCCATCTCTCCTCTTACCTGCCTTTCTTCTAACCTAAAATTCACTAGTATTGAAATTGGAGACTGGTTGCTCATGTTGTGCTCTTTCACTACATTATAGATGACACCATTGTCTTCAAGTCATAGTGGTGGATCCACATCTTCTGTGTTTTGTCATTTATCTTGTTATTTGTACAGAAGAAATTTAGGGATAAAAAAGCTTTAAGATGTTCAAGTCAGCGAAAGCTTATATCATAAAATTAACATCTATTGGCTTTTGCTTTTCCACTAATGTTACAGGGAAATCTTGGTGCATTCTTGAAAAGAAAAGGAGCATTAAAACGAATAGCAGCTGTGAGACTTGCACTTGATATTGCGAGGTTCTTTATTATTATTATTTTTAACTTTGCCATTAATGCAAACCCCTCCCCATAAAACGCCTGTTTATTTTTTCATGGAGTTTATTATTATTCTGAATATCCAATCTTGATAATTGTTCGATTGGATGCTTATACATTAGTTACTGACCAAGAACTTTAGTTAACATTTTGTAGTTATATCACTTTGTTTGCTTGAAGAAAATATTGAACTCAGCTTGAAAGTTGTGGAGCTCTGTGTTAACAGATTGACAATGAATGCCTAGTTTGCCCCCCAAAAGAAACGATTTGGATTCCTCTTCTCCCTCTCTTTCATTGCGAGCGCTCGCACACCACCAACACACACAGACACACGCACACACTGAGGTGTTAGACTTGGTACCCAAACACAGAGTGATGTTGAAATAAAAAAGCAACATTTTCTCTCTCTTTTTTTTTTCAGTGTTCACAAGGTGCATTTTTAAAAATTTTGGTCATTTTTTTTATTTTTAATTCTAGATTGTTGAGATTTTTATGTTTTGGTTCAGAACTTCATTTTATTTACATTTTAGTCCTTGAGTTTGAGAAAAGAGAGAGAAAGTGGTTGGCTAGCTATACTCTATCAATAAAAGAAGTCATTCTTGGTGTTAATGAGTTTCATTTGACAAAGAGAAGTTCTATTGAGGTGTTTTTTACACCTTATCTTGCTAGAAAAAGTAGATCAAGGCTCAAGATTGTTTTTTGAATCGGGGTTAATTATTAGGTTTTTAAATGATTAAAGGTTGTTTTGAGGTTGGTTTATGAGTGCTACTTTAGGTGTTTTCAGGTGAAAAAAGGTTGAAAATAAGTTTTTTAGGGTCCAAGTAGTCGGGACCGTATTTTACAGCAACTTTCAAGTGATCAGAAAAAAAAGTAGTAGACGTGTCTCGCCTTTTTTTAAGACAAAAATTGTCCTCTATTTATTTATTTTTGAAAAAGAAGGCCAGGTGTGCAGGCTTGACATTGCAGGCCCATGCATTTGGCCTCTTTTTTAGCTTTTCCCCCCCAAATTTTTGATAAATTTTTTGCCTTTATACTTTCTACTACAAAGTTTTCTGAGTGTGTCAACTGATCTTTCATCTTACAGGTTGATTGAGGAGTGCTGGCATGAAAATAAAGCTAAGCGACCGACTTTCAGGCAAATACTAACAAGACTGGACACTGTTCATAACAGCATGGCTCACAAGAGGGCGGAAAGGTTTCTCCTCTCTCTGAATATGTGTGTGTGGTGATGGTGTACTGTACTTGAATGAGTAACCAAAATTTTGACATTAAACTTTATCTGACTACCTCTAAAGCCTGCTCCTTCAAAGAGCCAACCTTTTCTGTGTTGAATGGCTTCAATGCTTTATTTTGTCCCTAGTGGAGTTAATACATTCCAGTTCTTTTCCTTTTCTTTTTCTGGGTTGTGTGAGTAGAAGTTGTGATGATAAAGCTTGGAAATTGATAATTTACCCAAATTATATGAATTGAACCTTCTCTTGAGAGCTACATTTTTCAAGTTCTCGTTCTTTAAAATAGTGTTTTGTCCCTCCTACACGTTCCTGGTGTTCCAGAACTTTTTTTTTTGGCACTGTAACCTGTACAGGTCAGACCACTGACATGCTTTCAGAATCTGGAGGCAATGTTGTAGAAAGATCGTAGTCTAAGCAGCTGCAGTTCACGTTCTACCAGCAGTACATGAATTTTAGTTACGCCAAAAAATAATGTGATTGTAGTTTTTGCTTCTGATATGTTTTTGGTAAAAATTATTAAGAGTATTGTACAATTAAAATTAGCTATGACCATTGACCATAACCATAAAAGCCTCAAATTTATGCTTCTCCGATTGGTGGTCTTTGATGTGGCCAAAAGCATGGTGGAAGTAGTTTTTTTAACAAAACACTTTGGGTATTGTGTTGAGAGTAAAATTATCTTACACCGCAGTTCCAAACAATCACCAAGTCCATCTTTCTTTTCGGTTCGATCACACGAGTAAGATTGTGTACTCGTTTATTTGGTTCAATCAAAGACTAATTAGGGAATTCATGAGGATTCTTACCTTTTCTCTTACAACTGCTTAGGTTTGAACCATTATGGTTAAGTTGTGATTAATGCAGTACTGAAATGGAGGAGAATGGGGTGGGGATTCCTGGGCTGGCAAAGCCTGAAACCATCTCTCAGAATGCAGTGGCAGCAAGTGAATGAGGAGCAATAATGTTTTTTTTTAATTAACATTAATATTTGAGTCAGTTTATATATATCTCGATTAATTTTATAAATCTTATAATTAACAAGCTTCCAACTATTTTTTTTCTACTTCTAAAACAACATATAGTCCAAAGTAAAATTAGGACATCATGGGTAATCATGGCTGGATGGAATACAGAAAAGGGGGGGAGAACAAACAGCAGGTTTGTCCAATTGGCTGTCATTTTCCATGAAAGTGACAATACATGCCGTGGATTTCACTTGAGACTGACAATTCATGGCATACCTCTACCGAACCTCTCACGTTTTCAAAGTCCAAACTAAATTTTTAACTAGTATATAGTCTTGATTTGTATCTAGAAAAAGATCGTGGACCACTGTAGGACAGCAAAAGTTGTAGAGAGACATGGAAAGGATGATAATGTTAAAATGCAATTATGTGGGAGTGCATTATTGTAGAATGTATGCTATTTCTCCTTCTCTTTCTCATTCAAGATTGCGACAAGTCCTTGCTTTGGGAAATCTGGAATCACATAGAAGCAGAGAAATACATATATATTACTCGGAAAAACACTCATCTATAGCGGTTTGGCGACAACTCCACCACTCGCACCTAACTCTTTTTTCAAGGATTTCTTCTTCTTTTTTGATCCTCCTCAGAGGCAAACTATCTATGTAAGATTGGGATTTGGGATTCGGAATATCTTCTTAAGATTCTTACAACTTTGCAATCAAACTCGATGATAAAAAAAATATTGAAAAAAAAACACTTATTTAACTATTATATCAACCCCTTTATATTCACTACAACTTGCTTGCAAGCTTGTAGCTGTTCCTTTGCTCAATTGCATAACCAGTGTTTGGCAACAAAGCCGGTTTGTGGAGAACCAATTTTGCAATCCGTTTTCTTCTCTGCTCGAAGGAATGTCTCTCTCTCTCTGTTTTTTTTTTCATCGGAAAAAAAGCAAGACAACTTGTCTAATCAAATTCTGACATTATACTATCTATATGGTTATACTAGCGACCGGTTGTGAATATTTTTTTTTCTTGGAAAAGAATGTATATAGAGGCTTTTATGACATATTTATGTTTCTGTACGTTAAAAAATTCTAAGCGGAATTTGAAAAGTTTATGTATATTTTTAATTAAATAAATTAAAAATTAACTATACAACTAAAAAAATTATGAAGCATGATCTCTATCTAACTAAAATTAATCAGTCAAATTCTTGATTCGGGTCGTGAAATTAATTGGGTTCAATATTTTTTTAATATTTATTTAACAAAAATAAACACCTATAAAAATAAAAACCAATCAAATATCAAGGTGATTGGAAAAAAAATCAAATCAAAACAAGTTATATTGTCTAATTAATAATCAATCAAATATTAAATGATGAAATTGAATAAAATATAAGCATGAAATTGGGATCTTTTTAGGCTCTAACAACAAAACAATTGGCTCCAAAACCTATAATTAACCCAAAAATAAAAATCATTTTAGTCTCATATCTATGATTTCAAGCAAGTTTATGAGAAAACAACACCTCTTCCCATCAAAAGAAACATATTGACACATAAATTACCCTTTTTGTGTTTAGAATTGGTCTCATATGAGATTGTTTTTCTCTACCACTAGAATCTAATCACTTCCTCTCTCATCTCTCAAATAAGAGATCAAGAAATAAAAAAATAAAGTTCGAGATCAAAATTAAATTTTATAAATTTATAGGGATTGAAAGTTTATAATTTGAAAAGTTAGTGTATGAAAGTGAAAGTTTATTTTTGAATCTTATCTTTTATTAATAACTGTGCTTTAATTAGCTATCAATGGTAGGGAGAAATTCATGCCAACCATTATTCAGCCTTATTCAATGTTGCAAGTTTATAAGAACAGACAAGAGCAATGTTGGGCCAGGCATTGGATGATACAGGAGTTAAATTATAGCAGAGAGGTAGTTTAGTTCACTAAAAATTATTAAAAAAACAAAAAAAAAAACATGAAGAAAAGAAATACACTGAGAGCGCCATCATATCATTGCTGCATTTTTTAGGTAAAATCCACGACAAAATCATAGAAAGCCTGAAATTCTATGAGCTTGATTTGGAATTGCTTTAAATTGGCCATGGACCACCCTTTCGAAACTGGAATAGATTACCCTCTTCCTAGTTTAAGCTCAATAAGAAATTTGACATGTCTTGCAGATTGAATTTCAAAAGGGCCTCAAAATAGGTTTTCGAAGAGGATTTTAAGAACATAAAATTATTCCTTTTATTTTCTAACTTCGGGGTTAGACTCAATTTCTTAAAACTAAATCATATTAAATTGCACTTGATTTAGTTTATATTGTGAGAGTTTAAAAAATGCTCACCTTTTTTTTTTTTGTAGTTTCTGATCATGAGATGACAAGGACACATAAACTTATCATTCTGGTAAATCTTTTTTTCTTGTACGAGTAAAAATAAAATAAAAATCAAGCATCTAATTGCAGAAAAAAGAAAGGAAAAGGGGATCAAGCATCTTTTTTTTTTTTGTGTGGTAAAAGTGTTGTTATTCCCACTTTATAATTTGTTAATCCTACTCTATGATATATTTTTATTACTTACATAGATCAAAACACTTTTTCCTTTTTCAATGAAAGTATTCTATTTTTACCTTTATAGATCATTATACTTATCATCAAATTTAATTTCTTCTAAAAAGTTTATTATAGTACTTTTTTTTTGTTTACAAATTATTTTGTGTTTCCAAATATTATTCATAAATAAGATATTGATTTAAAAAAATATAATAGATGAACTAAAATCTTGAAAACTTTGATTTTATATATTTTGTTAGAGAATAATATAAATCATATTTTAGGACCTCACACCTCACTTAACAGTTTAAACTATTGGGTTAATATGGTTCTTTGACATGGTATCAAAGCCTTAATGACCAAACGGTCAAGAGTTCGAATCTCAGCATCCCTATTTTTTTTTGATAAAAGTTAAGCACAAGATAATATGGGTCTGTGCCAGTTTTAAGTCCAAAGAGCTTTTACTTGATCCAAAACTATTAGATTGAGATGGTTTTTTGACACATTTCTTGTTTTTATTGGAATCATTAATTTTTAAGAATAATGATTAGAAAGTAATATTTTGATAAAATATTAAATAAGATATAATCCACTAAGATTTTCTCATTCAGCATAGTAAATTATAAATCAGTCCCTTCTTTTTTGAAAAATGAACTAAATAGTACTTCTAGTTTGAAAATCTAATTAATAAGTCCACCGACTAATATTGAACATTTGCTTAATTTAGTAGAGCTCTTGTTTCGAAACATGTGGTCAATTTTCATCAATCTTTCAACATCACCTGCTATTTTTTTCTTCTCATTTTCTATTTCTTAAAAGTAATTAAAAGAATGATACAGAGGAAGATACTTAAGGTATGAATGAATTTAAAAATACAAGGATTAGATGATAAAGACTGATTAATTAGTTTTAATAAATACATAAACCAACCTCTAATTAACCCGCAGAACTTCTCTTCTAAATTCATGGAATCCAGCCCTGCGGACGAGAACGTCATGAGTTCCTTGGGTGATTAAAATTGGCTAAAGGTAAATTCCATATTAGGAAAGTTCCAAATGTGCAAGGAAAGGTGGTGCCTTGTTGTTTTGTGGATATAGGCCGTATGCGACAAGGCAAAGGCGCGATGCATGAACACCTGGGAGAGGTAGAGGGTAAGAAGACTGATTTTTTTCTGTCCACGATGGTTTTAGTTCAAATCAATCAAGGAAGTCCTCTCCTCTGGAACCTGCAAGTCACTCTCACCCACAATTATCAAATACTATTATTAATAACAATAATTATACTAATAATGAAAAAAGTGCAAGGTTTTGCCAAAATCCCAAAACCAAATCCATGGTTCACGTTCCGATATATATATATATATATATATATATTTTGACTTCTAAAATGGAACATAGCATGATGGCGCATATTTTTTTTAAATTCACATTTTTTTTTTATTTCACTCGTGTTGCCTTGTTGTTGTTGGGATCCTCGCCTAAATGGCTACACCCGACTTGATTTGGATAAAGTTTTTCTGTCTTTTTCTATATTTTTTGACACATTGTTCAATATCCATATATGAAAATATTTATTTTGATTTTTAAGAAGTGAGAATACAACATTATGCCTTGTCATGCACACAAAAT
>Ga0325401_1005569_pt1 | contig 12088 bp, 6 predicted proteins | sample PopdelMetagenome_FD_205666 | JGI IMG/M metagenome (GOLD analysis project Ga0325401, IMG submission 205666) | Populus deltoides microbial communities from Bellville, Georgia, United States - Xylem-PdKOR-R2 | ecosystem: Host-associated > Plants > Phyllosphere > Stem > Wood/Secondary xylem | place...
ATATATATATATGTTAATTAGTCTAAGTTAATGTTTGCAATCATCAAGGAAATATATATGCACAAAACCAAAAACGAAAAAGCAAGTTTTATACATGGAGGGGGCATCCTTTTTATGAAATCTACTTACATTATAGATTTATCTAGAATTTAGATGCGTTGATTTTTGAAATCTAAACACAAAATGGCTAAGTTTTCTTGTGTGAAAGCTAATATAAGGATATTAAATTTATAATTATAAGAAGTTGATCAGATGGTTAAGAACATTTGGTTGTTCAAGGCAATACTTAGAAGTTTTCTAAATATACTTAGATCAATGTGAGAGATATATCTTTAAAATAAATAAACCAAACTTGAATGATAAAAAAACACTAAAATTACTATTTATCTTGATATTTATTCTTGTCAATATTCGTTTTGAAGGTATATAAATATGTAAATTCCGATGCATTTTCATCTTTCTCCTTTTTTTTCTTGATATATATTTTCATATAACTAGAAAAAATATTGATTCATAATATAGAATCATTCAACTGAGCATTAGTTGGTGGCTTATGTCTACAATCATAGCTGATGGAAAAATGTCACCAGCAATATTCTTTTCATGGATTTGTGTTTCATCGTAGATTTTATTGGTAAATTTTTTTAATGAATTTACCGATAAAATATTCATACCAAAAAATTAGATTTTATAGTCTATTTCTCGTTGGAGTTCCATCAGCAACATTAATTACTAACAGAATATTTTGTTAGAAATTCACCTTAATTGTCGACGAAATATTCCATTGCATATTTCGTTGAAAATATTTATTCATATACTCCATCGGACTATGAGTGGTCATTTTTTTTTGTTGGTATAATCCCCAAAATGCATTTGGGATTATAATTCTAGGAACTCACAACAATAACAACAACAAAAATCTTGTTCAACAATAATTATATTAAAATGAGTTTCATAAACAAAAGTTATATTAAAATAAATTCCAAATAAAAGAAACTCAAACATATTAAAATTCCATAAAAGATGGAGGAGGAGAAAAAGATCTTAAACTGAAAGCGTCAGGAGGGGAAAGAAAATGTAAATCCAAATATGTGTATTTCCTCCCTTTTTTAATTTTTTTTTTGTTTGACTTATGCTCTTATTTGTTTCTTTTATTTATGCCCTTATTTCAATCATTTGTTCTTTAACCCTATCTCGAACCAATATATGACTTGAGCTAGGATGAAATGTGCCTACCATTGAAATACTATGGCTTGTCGTTATATCTCATATCGATGTTAAAGGCATACCATCAACTTGATTTTTATTGGGTCTATTAGTTGTTTCAACCTATAACCATAAAAAAAATCCATTTTTTTTCATAGGTTTCACTTTTAATCCGTAAGACTTAAAACAAATTACACATTTCTTGATTTAATTAAACTTAATACCTTTAAATGGGCTTGGTTGAAATTTCTAAATCAAAGAGAATAAAATTCTCCTTTTTTGATATAAAACTCCTAATTCTTAAATAATTTATCTATTTCATTTAAAACCATCTTCTTACATTAATGAAGCTCAAAAACTTTTATGCCGTGAAAAGCAAATCATATCGAAGCTTAAAAAATTTGAATGAATCATTTTATCTTTAATTATTTTTTCAATGTCAAATGTATCTCATGAAGAAAACAATCTTACTCCAACTATATACTTAACAAGTTTTTTTGACAAAAACAATTTAATCTATAATAATTTGTGTTTAGATGTGAAAGGGACACTGAGCTCTTTAAATTTTTGGTTTATATTTGAAAATTTATAATTTATAAAGTTTCTCAAAAAATGAAATGATAATTTGCTGACATATGACAGCTGCTTCCCATTCCAATTGTACAGTGAAGTTGTTGCCACAGCTCTAGGGTCATGGCTTTAGAGGTATTTAGGAGTGTGATAATGGTTATTTTTTAAGGTGTTTTTTATTTAAAAATATATTAAAATAATATTTTTATTTATTTTTTAAAAATTATTTTTGATATCCGCACATCAAAATAATCTGAAAACACCAAACAAATATTAATTTAAAACAAAAAAAATAAAAAAAATAATTTTTTTTATAAACACTTTTGAAATAAATAGACCTTCAATCATGTCGTTTGTGCAATCATGATACATATGTGGCCGAATCGACACGAGCTTGTTTATTAGATGCCATGATTTTAAAGCTTCTTTTATCAATAGTTTTCTTGGTGAAGCCATCGATGTTTATTGCATGTACACAATGAGAGGTCATGAGTGCAAGGGGAAGGCCGCTGATAGGGATAGGGAGACAGAACAGTAACCCTTGAATTAACCACTGACTTCATCCTCATCCTCATCCTCATCCTCATCCTCACCCTAACTTGGCTAAGATCAGCCTTGTGGCTGCGGGTCGACCATTTTGGATGAGGACTGGAACCAGCAAAGGTGTCCAAAGGCAAGAGAGCGCCAGCAGAAGATTCGCAAAAGGGAAAGTTGCCAAAGTCGATTTCATGATTTATTTCTGTCAGAATTATGTATTCCAGCTACACCTCAAGGTGATATATTTTAGCGAGTTGCGAAGGAAATTTCTGCTACTCAGTCTCTTCGATTAAATCTATGATACAGAGGATTCATGTGAAAAGAACGAGTAATGTCAACTCCAATCAACCTTTTATTTATTTATTTTTTATATATAATATCTACAATAATAGCGAGCTGCTAAGGAAATTTCTGCTAGTCAGTTTCTTTGATTAAGCCTATGATATAGATAGGATTCAAGTGGAAATTAAGAACGAGTAATGTCTACTCCAATCAACCTTTTATTTATTTATATATATATATATAATATTTACAATAATAGAGATTTGATACTTCATAATTAAATAATATTTGGATGCCAAATAGCGTAAATTTTATTTTTTGTGTTTTTTTTATAATTACATTCCCTCAATAATTAAAAATAAAATAAAAACTATCAATCAAGATGATCATAAAACATAGTTTATTGTAGATTGAAATAGTAAAATGATGTTTTTACTATTCTTAAACAAAATCATTTAACTCGTTATTAGAGGCAAAACAATTTTTTTCATAGGATTTATTTGCTATTATTATATTAATTATGAATAAATTGGTTTTTTTACATTTTAGAGCACATTTTAATGACTTAAATACACTTAAATAAAATAAATAAATAATAAAACTAGGGTGCCATAACTTTTAGGTATTTTACTACTTTGATTGCAAAGTATAATGACTACATTGTCTTAAGATAAAAAAAAAAAATTTGATGTTCAGTGGTATTTTTGTATTTTCATTATAGTTTTTTTTTTTTTGTTATAATCAATTTGGTCTTTATTTTTTATTTTTATTTATTTATTTCAATTTTCCCTCAATATTTAATTTCATTTAATTTTTTTTTATCCAATTTGATTCTCTTTTTTTTTTCATTTTCTAGATTTTTATTTTAATTTTCAACTTAGTCCCTCATTATTTTCTTTTATTTAGCTTTTATATCAGATTTTATCCTTATTTTTTTTATTATTTGTTTTTTTTAATTCTGGATGATTAGAAATTTTGCTTCATGATTTTTTCATATTTTTCTTCTATGAGATAATCTCGTTTGTATTTTCATTATAGTTTTTTTTTGTTATAATCAATTTGGTTCTTATTTTTTTATTGCTATTTTTTATCGTTTATTTATTTAAAATTTCCCTCAATATTTAATTTCATTTAATTTTTTATCCAATTTTATTCTCATTTTTTTATTGCTATTTTTTTCATTTTCTAGATTTTAATTTATATTTTCAACTTAGTTTCTCATTAATTTCTTTTATTTAGTTTTTATATCAGATTTTGTCCTCATTGTTTTGATTATTATTTGTTTTTTTTTTTTAATTTTGGATGATTAGAAATTTTACTTCTAGATTTTTTGTATTTTTCTTCTATGGGATAATCTCGATCTCATGACTTTAGTTATGAGTTTTAAGGATCAGCTCAATTTAACTTCCATATTTTTTTAGATTTTTTTTACAAATTGATTTTTTTTCCTCCTTTGATGTTAGGTTATTGGGCCTTGAGTTTCGTGAATTTTTTTTTGCTTTTTTTTATGTGGAGTTATCATGATCTCATATCCCGAGTCACGAATTAGTCAAATTAACTAAGGTTTTTTTTTCAACTTTTTTTAATGTTCGTTTTTCATCATTTAGTTCGCTGAAAAGTTGACATCAATTGTTTTATTCAATTTCTTCTATGCAGGGCTATCCTGGTCTTACGACCAAGCCATAAATTTAGCATGCTAACTTAAATTAGGTTTTTTTTTTATCCTTCTTAAAATTGAATTTTTTCAATTTGTCCTTTAACATTTGCTTTGCTATTGATTAAGCTTTATATTTCTTTTATTTGTTTTTTTATAAGATTATCATGTTCTCATTTAATTTTTGTTTTGTTATTAAATAAGATTGTTGAGATTTTTTAAAAATATTTAGAGGGTATCTTTTCATGATACTGACAAACATTCATTTTTTCTCAATTAGTCACTGATCATTTTTGGAGTTTTTTATTGTCATTGGTTTTTTTAATCATATTATTAAATTAACCAGAAGTATTAAACTTATTCGAATCAATAAACTGGATCCCAATGTTTTCTTGCTTTTTAAAAAACACTATCATACTTCTATTATGTTAGAACAAAATTTAACTTGGTTGGTGGCGCAACACAAACCATCTATATTATCTAGTTAATGGTTATTTTTGAAATTTCATCCAACCTCATACATAGATTAATGATTATTTTTCATATTTTTTTTTATTTTTAAAAAGTAGTATCATAAGTAATCACTATTGTAAACGATAATGATTCTATGTGTTGCTTGCAACCTTCTTTCAAAGTTACCAGCTATTACTAAAGGACTGGAGCTGGCTTGGGATTTGAGAATATCGCAAGATAATCTACCACTCAGACTCAAAATGCTCTTAGATTGTTATCTGCTAATCAACTTCCTGCGACAATGGTTTGATGATATGGGAGGTTTGCAACTTCCTGCGACAATGGAGGCTTGCAACAGCTTCTTCTACTAGATATCATGGGAATTAGCTTCCCTAGAGTTGTTTAGGTTTTTTTCTTCAACTTTTCTTTATTAAAATTTATTTATTTTTTAATTTTTTATTTAATATTAAATTATTAGATCTTAAACTTTATTATTTTTTACTCTTTCCTTTACGTGGAAAATATAGATTATCCCGGTTTGTTATCATTGTCTCAACAATTTTTTTTTAGCATTGACTACATATCTAATAAAACCTAAACCTATACTTACATGAAACCAAACCGAACTGGAGCTGGCCCAATGGACCAACCAGCTTGGGTTTTAGCATTTGGGAAAGTTTTTAGAGAAGTGGGAGCATGTCTAATTAGCATCATGCCTGAATGAAAATTTCAGAACGTCCTATGGAGGGAAAGGACTGCTCTCTCAAGAAGAAGAAAAAACGCTACAGAACGTAAAAAGGTACATTAAGTATGATATTACCAGTCGTAAAGCTAGGAACCCTTGCTCTCAAAACATTTTGCAAGCCCATTGCTAATCGTCTCAAGAAGGAAGCAGGGTTGCATCCTAAGTTCCGTCACTTCATCATCAACATGGCCCAGGTTTTCTTTTTTCTTTTTTGTTCTTTACATTTTTAAGTTATTTGCTTTATGGGTTTTGTCTAAAAATTTGTTCTTGTTAATGTCATACCTTTTCTTTTCTAATTTTTATTGTTTTTTGGCATTAATAGTGTTGGTTGGTTGCTTGATCACTGATACTGTGTTTCTAAATAATGGGTTGGTCTTGAACTTGGTAAATGTAACTTCATCAAATTAATTGATTGGAGGGTTTTGTCTAAAAATGTGTTCTTGTTAATGGGGTACCTTTTGTTTTCTGGTTTATTTCTTGGTTTTGTTATTAATACAGGGTTAATGGTCTTGAACTTGGTGTATAGATTCATTAGTGGTACTACAACCCTGTTGCGTAAGCAAGGTTATGTTGTTAAGTGTTGCTCTGTTAAGATTTGATTCACTCTAATCAATGCCAGATCATTTGTAATTGTGGCCTTTATTACATTCAGTAGGTAATCACTGTAATACATACATGCTATGGCCATTTTCATTGTGTACTCTGCCTGCCTGCCTCCTATAGCATGGAAAGTTTTTATCCATTCAAGGTTGATTCTTTTCTCTTACTTTACGGGCTGGGAATCCACATGAAATATGTTTACCTTGCGTGTGTCTCATGATTAGGTGGAAACGTTTTTGTTGTTATGCTGAAGAAATTATGATTGTCTATGTTTGCAATGAAATGCGATGTTAAGCTGAAAATCATCATCTATTTTTGCACTGCGCTTCATTGTGTCTTTCGTCCCCGGAAACTTGTTTTGTTGTAATTCATGATTTCTCTTCTCTTGTTTGAAATAAAGAATGTAAGAAATATGTTCATTTTGTGACTGAATCAGGCAAATCATAGATTCACAACAAAAATGCAAAGACGCATTTATGGCCATTCAGTTGATGCTGTAATACGACCATTGGATGAGGAGAAGGCTGTCCAAGCTGCGGCAGATCTTACTGGGGAACTCTTTGTGTTTTCGGTACTGGCATTTCCTGCCTTTATTGTTCGTGTAATTTGGATCTGAAAAATCAAGCATATCCATGGTAGGAAAAGTTTATTGTATGTGTGTTTTGTGTTTGTATATGCTTCCTATACATGAATGAGTCTGAGCTGCATGCTTGTGTACTGAGACTATGGAGATACTAGTTGGTTGGTTCTAATACCTCTTGTCACAACCTGTGATGTGTCTACCCTGTAAGGACTAGTCACGAGTTACAATCATTCAAATGGGCCTGGTATGATGTTGTACACACTATGGTGATAAAATAGCCTTTCTGGTTATTGGGTTATCAGAAGTTGCCAGTTGTTTTTTAATTTTAATGTTATTGTTCCTTTTAAAAAAACACATGCACATTTTGATTTACTTGACCATGTGGGTATTTCCACTATCATAGGGCTACAGCAATTTGATATCTATGCCATAATGTGTGAATGCACCAGGAGGCTTGTTATACTCATTTTGGGCTCATTTCAATGAAGACTTTTTGTTTCCTAACCTTTCTGTGAATGGATCAAAGAAATGAAACCAGTATAGTTTCAAATAAAATTAATCATTGACACCTGTTTACTACATGTAGTGGCGAAGCTAGAAATATTTTTTAAGTGGGGGAATATTTTTTCATTGACAAGAAAAAAGAAAATTGATGCATTTTTATATGGAACTATGTGAAAAGATAAAAAAGAAGGACCAATGGGAGAAGTTAGAAAAATTAAGGTGGGGCAATTGATGCTTTTTTAATTGCATTCATGTAAAAGGACTTGGGGGGGATATTATGTATGCATGCGTATGATCATAGACGATGGAAGATAGCCCAAACAATTGAAAGATTGGGCTTTAACTTATGTTTTTGGTTTTAATTTATATGAACTTTTAATTGAGGTTTATTAATTTGACTTTATTTGTTGGTTTTGATTTAATTATTGTTAGGTATTTTATTTAGTAGGCCATAAGCTCAATCGCTTGTTCTAGTTAGGGTTTTAGTATTAATACCCTACTTTTCTAAATGTTAAGGAGTTTTGATGATTAATGAAAATATTGTAAATTTTGTATATCTCCAATCCCTTTTCTTTCTTTGCTTTCTCTTCTCAGCTTTCTCTAAAAGTTTCTTTCTTTTCTTGCTTTAATTTTTATTATATACTGTCCGGCATCAATTGACCCCTTGTCCATAATGTAGATTCGCCCCTGACTACTTGTAAAGGCAAGTTGGAAGCTGACCTGTGGGTTTGCACCAAATTTGCTATTGTCGTACCTATAATATTATCAGCCTGAGAAACATAGTAGCTGACCCCTGTCCAGAAGTCAATTTGACCTTCATCTATGTTATTTTCATGATGATTTTTGAATGGTCCTGCTGAACTGTACAAACTTACTTTTCTATAGGCTGGCTAAACATATATAAACATTATCAGGTTGCTGGAGCTGCTGTTATTTTCGAGGTGCAAAGAAGTTCCAGATCTGAAGCGCGAAAGGAGGAGAAGCAAAGACAGGAAATTGAGGTATACAATGAGCTATTCCTTGATTTAGCTTATTGCTAGTGTATTTTGAAATTACACTATTCACATTCTTAGGCATCTTTTAAGATGCTTCCTCTTATTATGCATTGCTCGTTGCGTTTTCTATTCTTTTTTGCTTCTTGCCATTTTGGAGGATAGATGGTTGAGAAGGGATGGGATATAGTGGATATAGGGTGTACCATCTCTTGTATAGATAAAGGGATTGCTGGTACCATGATGACTAGGATGTAGAAAGCAATGGATGCCTTTGTAAACATTGAAATATTGGTGGAGGTATTCGTATCAAAAGTATAGGGCCTAGCTGATTTTGTTATGATTTTTTTTTATCTGCAGTTTTTCTTTGTGGCTGGTGGAGTATCTTGTTGGCTCATTGCACAGAACTGCAGATCTTTTATGTTTTGTCAAGTTTTGAAGTGATTAAAATACATCTTAATTTTTCTTATACATGCAATCTTGGTTTCTTTTTCCTTTCTTTTTTCTTTTTTGTATAAGAAGGAAACTAAAGCAAAGAATTACAGTGAACACAAGCGGGGGAATGAGAGCCCTGAAACATGGGTGGACTTCTAATAATTGTGCCAATTTATTGTTGCCATTAACTTTAGGAATATACAGACATTAAATCCCCCGTCTATTTGACTTTAGAACTAAGTTTCTCCTACTATCTGTCACAGGCGATGATGCAAAGAGATGAAGAATTAGCAAAAGAAATTCAGGTTCTCAAACAGAAGCTTGATGAGGTGGAACAACTTGCTAGAGTACGAGGTCCTGTTGGGTTTTCCCATTTCAAGGACGGCCATGCTACTGAAGATGGAAATGGAAAGCCAACTTGATCACTCAAAAACAAAGGAGAGCAAGAAGTTTACTGGAAGAACTGACCTAACTTACTTTGCACCCTTGCCCCTCGCTAGGGAAATTATTTTTCTCCTTGCAAAACACTTCATATTTTCTACGTTGGCTGAACTTCAATTCCTTGATCTATTGCGTTTCTATATAATATTCCAAGCTTCTTTGCGAAAAGGTTATACTCTGTTCCTCAAGTTTTCTGTTTGCTTTTACAGAACCCCGACAATACTCGAGAACTGAATACTTTGTACAAAAGCTTCAATTAACTCATGCGACCAGACATCAAGTGCTTATGAAGTTTCCAATTCTCAAATCGACAGAATCATATAGTAGTGGATCTAGGTCCCATTTGTGGGTGAAAATCAATTACATATGCTTTGTGTTTATGCTGGACCATCTGCATATTCAGTTTCTGTTGTAATTATTCAGATATATACATACCAATAGGTCTGGTCTTCAATGGAAATTCTATCCTGATTATGCTTTAACCAAGTATTGAACAAATTTCTTTGAACTTCCTGTGCTGCAATCTTTGAACTTCCTGTGCTGCAATCTAAACTAGTAATTGATATGCTGGGCCTTGAGTAAGGTGAGACTAACCATGCATTTTGATCATTTTCGAAATAATCTTCAAGGAAAAGCATGAAATAATAATCTCCTTTATGTCAAACTTTATTATTAATTATTCATTGCAACTTTTATAGGCATTTTGAATGCAATAATGGTGTTTTATTAAATTTTGAAAATTATTTTAAAAAAATTAATATTTTTAAGTTTTTAAATCGTTTTGATAATACGAGGATGTTAAAAATAATTTTTTTAAAATTAAAAAAAGTTATTTAGATGTATATTGATTTCAATTTTCTCCTTTTTTTTTTAATGGAAAACTATTAAATTATTAAAAAGAATTAATGAATTCACTCTAACTCCTTTCAAACAATATTTTATTTTTAATCTTTAATTTTTTTTCTTTTGGTTTTTTTTATTTAGTTGTTTATTGGAAATTAATCATCTTTATTTGTTCCTTCTTGCTTTTTTTATGGAACTATTGTAGTCTTAGCAAAATGTCCCACCATTTTATTGGTTCTCAGTTTTACAGAAATCTATTTGATTTTGTTGTTCGTGCAAAATTAAAGTATGGGAAACAAAATTAAAGAAGAAAAAGAAAGGCAACCTTATTATAATTTAAAAAAAAAAATTGTTCCATTGCCCTTTTACTAAATTTTATACTGGGGTTTTGCAAAGTTTCCTATTTGATCCCTTTTAACTTAGGGATCAAATGTTTTAGTTCAAGAATTCACTTTTTTCCTCTATTTTAATTCATGGATTAAGAGATAGTGATGCAAGTGGAAACACAATGAAAAAGTGGCGGCGATTAAAAAAAAAAAGACGAGTTGAATTCGAGTTCAAACACAAGAAACCTTAAAAACCTTATTTTATTTTTTAAATAATAATATGATAAAAGTGGTCTTCTAAAGAGATTTACAATAGTTTTTGTAGGCTAGAAAAACTAACCTAGACTAGAAAACAAAACAAGAATCCTAAATCATAAAAGAAATTAACATAAAATCTAAAAATAACTAATAATTTCAAAGATAACTAGGAAAAGTTCTAAAACGCTACTATAAAAGATTGATGATCTATTCAACAACATAGTTGCTTTCTTAGGAAAAATAGTATGTAGAATCACCTAGGAATATTTGTTCTTAATCCAATGATTGGATTTTCTATTCTTGCACTTTTAATGTACTAACCAAGCCTAACAGTTCCAAACCTTTTTTTGAGTCTAGATATGTCCTACTAATCCATAAAAAAATATCTTAGGTTATCTACATGGTCTGTTTTGGTCAAATCCCCATGTAGTAGTGTCAGATTATTAACTGAATGCTCAAAACCTTTTATTTTTACAAGTCAGGCTACATCCTATCTTAGTTTCTAATTTAAGAGATGAGAGAAAGAATCACTAGAAAAGAATAAAAAGAGAGAAAGTTATCAGAAGAGCAAGTTTTAGCCATAAAATATTCGTTCTTGGTGTTAATGGGTTCCTTTACGACTAGAAAAGTTCTATTGATGTGTTATTTCACCTTAATCTTGCCTGAAAAAATAAATCGAAGTTTAGGAATTTTTTGAAATTAGGTTGATTTTGTGTTTTTGGACTAATTTTTTTCAAGTTTAAGACCACAAATGAGTTTTTTTAAAGCCTCTAGAATGCTTTTTAGGTGTTTTCATGTGAAAAACTGGTTCGAAAATGAGTTTTGATGTCTAAAAAGTTGAACCTTGATTTCTCGATCGCCACTATGGTGATTAGAAATTGAATTTTTAAACAATACATCATCTATCTTTACAAAAAAAAAAAAAAAAGAAATCAACATAGATGCACGTGCCTAGGTTTCCAAACCTTGGCTCACTAAGGCTTTTGGGTTTCTTGCTAGGGCTAGAAGCACTTGAACTTATTTTATTTGTTTTCATTTATTCTTTGAAGTTTTAATTCAAATCTTTTTTTTATGATTTTTTTAGTTTGCATTAGCTTTTTTATTTGAATTTTAATTTGGATCTTCCCTCTTAATTTTTTAGATTGTTAATGGTTTAATAAAAAATATATATTTTAAAAACAAGTTATTAAATCGGTAAAGATTATGATCAAGATCATAATTTAGGCAAATTAGCCCAAGTTTATCTAAAATATCATCATTTTAGTATTTTTTTTAATTAAAAAACGTTAAATCAACATTGTTTTAATTTTTTTTAATAAGCAAATCAGGTTTTGGCCTAGTCAATCGAGTCGTTAAGCGACACCTTAAAACTTGGGTCCACATAGAATATTGTGGTGTTAATATTTTTTTTTTAAAAAATAATGTTTATAATTTTTTTTAATTAAACTTGGTTTTGACTATGTCGATTAGGTGATGGTTGGACCTATCATATTAATTGGGTCACTTTAATTCAATTTCTACATGATCTAATTTAAAACATAGGGTAACCTCTAAGTTGATCTATGCAATTTAATGAGATAAAAAAAACTTTAATTAATCAAATTATTTTTTTTCTATATAAAGAATTATATTCTTAACAACTTGTTAATGTATTTTTTT